>Ga0182021_10012173_pt1 | contig 10220 bp, 10 predicted proteins | sample 612E3MmetaG_FD_120493 | JGI IMG/M metagenome (GOLD analysis project Ga0182021, IMG submission 120493) | Permafrost microbial communities from Stordalen Mire, Sweden - 612E3M metaG (Illumina Assembly) | ecosystem: Environmental > Terrestrial > Soil > Wetlands > Permafrost | place: Sweden... | reverse complement strand
GCCGGTGCTCCAAAACGTGAAGCTGGCTGTGTCGTGGGTCGGGCATGCGACTGCGCTCATTCAGATTTACGACAAGATTTTTATTACCGATCCGCTTTTTACAAACACGATCGGTATGGTTGTAACGCGTGCTGTCAAACCCGGACTCGATCCGGCTCTCCTCACAAAAATAGATTTCATACTTATCTCGCATATGCATTTCGATCATCTCAGTTACGGCAGTCTCGATATGCTTCCGAAGAACGGGACGCTGGTTTTCCCCGATGGACTTGCGGAGTATGTTCCGGAGTTTGGTTTCCAGGAAGTTGACGAGATGAAACCGTGGGATGTGATCGAGAGCGATAGCATCCGCATTACGGCGGTTCCGGTACAGCATTTCAATGGACGGTACGATTTTGACCGCGGATGGATGGGAGAACGCGGGTACACCGGGTATGTTATCGAATACAGGGGAATTGTTGTCTTCTTTGCAGGCGACACCGGTTACAATCCTGAACTCTTTAAAGAGATTGGCCGCCGTTTCAAGATCGATCTGGCAATTATTCCCATTGCCCCGAGTTCAGGAAGCGGTCTTGGGTCGCAGGTGCACGCAAGCCCGCTGGGTGCGCTGGTAATTTTCAAGGATGTGGAAGCGCACTATATGATGCCGATCCATTTCGGCACAATGCTTTTCGGATCTACTGCAAACCCACAGGGTCCGCTTGATCAACTTCGTGCGGCTGCAGCGGACGAAGGAATTTCCGACCGAATTGTAGGACTGGAGGTCGGTGAACAACGAATTCTTTATTAATGAGACTCAATTTTTACAAATGCAGTGCAGTAAAAACTGTAAGTCGAATTAATCTCGATAGCGTATCAGGATATGGTCAATACCTGATTGATGTAGGAGTGGTCTCTTCTGGAATAATCCAATTGTTATTGCAGTGTAATAGTGGTAGCTTTTATTTGTCTATGATGGTTCAAGATGAAAATATCCTTGTGCTCATCACCAAAAATACTCATTAAGAAGAGAGGTGTTATGAAGAAACTTATTTTTATGAATTTTGTAAAGGTATTATTTCTCTTAATATTCATCACAAGCATTTCGGGAATTTCTGTGTTTGCTGCGGATTCACCGAATGCTAAATTGTTGTCTATTGCCGATGTGGCAAAGGTAACAGGCATCCAGGGCCTTAAGACCGCTCCTAATGATCCAAGCAAACAAATGATTGGAGATGTGAATTTTGTGAAGCCGGATGGAAAAAGAATCTTAAGTCTCGTATTTGAGACTGTCGATCTGAAGGCGTATGCTCAAGCGAAGCAATCGAGATCATTTAAAAGTGCCTATAGCGGTCCGGTGAAAGGAATCGGCGACGAAGCGTTTGAAGGTCCGCCCAAGATGGCATCATTTATACTTTCAGTGCGAAAAGGAACGCACTTAGTGACGATATCAACAGAATTAAACTATGAAACGATGAAACCGCTTCTGACTCAGGAACAGCTCAAAAAGATCGCTGCGATTATTATTAAAAATGGAAAATGGTAGCTTAAAGTAATTTGCTTTCTTGCTTGTTCTTCGGCAGTGCTTGTTCGGGCTGCCGATTTTTATTTGAAGACAAACAAACTTATTATAGTAAGCATTACGCAGAAAGTTCCTATGGATCACTATAGAATTTACGTGATCCATATTCTCTTCTATAACGTTTTTTACTATCCCCCATTTGGATGCAGGGATAATAAAACAACACTGCCCAAGGAATCCAATAATAGACTATCTGTTCCAGATCCGGTGATGATGATGCTTCCAATTTTCTCCAACGTGTGGTTCCTGGATCGCTAGCTTTTTTCCATTTTGCTGCGACTGTCGTTGTATCTAACGTATCCCATTTACTTAAAACATATCATGTTGAATCGCTAGGCTTTAGGATTACAAGAGAATCTATTGACCTAACCTTAATCATAGAAACATCATATTGCCTCTTATAGTAGTCGTCAAAATGCACTTCCAAAAGGTACATGTTGATAATCAGTAATAATAAGACTACCCTGATTACATTCTCTTTTGTGTTCTTACGAAAAAGAAGAGATGAAAGTCCTACTAATATAGCTGTGTAAAACAAGCGAAACTGCATCTTAACACTTAAATGGGAAGTAAGATTATTTGCCTCAATTGCCAGCCTCTCTTGGAGTACATCAATGAGAATTTTATTATGAGCCGCAGCATTAGTATTGAGAACATTTATTATATCATTTTTTTTAATATCAGATGTGTTTTGGTCAATTATATTGTCTGGTTTCTTTAGATACGAAAATTGAAAAATTAAATTGCAGATTAAAAAATATAGACCAAACTGACGAGAATAGGGATGGGTCTTATCAAATTTTTTATAACATGGATAAATTTCTGTTTAAACACTGATGTGGCTCCCACTGTTTGTTTTATCTTTGATGGATAACAATTAGAACTCTGCATTGTCCTGCACAATCAGATTCCTGCTGCGTTTCGCCATTGCCGCAGGAAACGGGCATGATTTTCTTTTCTTCGTGTTGAAATGCACGGCAGTCAATTCCATAACAGCGGCGATTTCTCCTGTTGCATCATTGCGCATCTCGTGGATAATGCGGATGACTTTCTCTTTGAGTTCAAGAATGCCCGAACGAATGGTTACGGTGCTCCCGGGATGGACTTCGGCCTTGTACGTAATGTTCTGCTGAAGTGCGGCTACACCGCAGTGCGTGCGCTTAAAATAGTTGACATCCAATCCCATCATCGCAAATATCTGCCACGCTGCATCGTCGAACTTACTGACATACCACACGACATTCATATGTCCCATCAGATCGCATTGCCACGGATGGACAACACCGCGATAGGTAATCGGTAGTTCAGTCATCGTCATTTCCATCCCATACGCTGCCGCAGGCTTGTGATATGAGCGACATGATGTTTCCCATGCCACGCGTAGAGTGCCAGTTGTTCGTTCAGGGACATAAGGCCCAATGCAGGACGCCGAAATTTCTTTTCAAATGCATCGCCGGCAAGGCCCCGCAGGCAGGCAATCCATCGCGTATGGAGTGCATCGAGAAGAGCCAGCGAGATTTCAATCGAAACCGTCTTTACATCGGGAAGCTCGGCCCATAATGCTTCTTCGTAGGTTTTGACAGCCGGTTCATGTTCCGTCAGTGCGAGCTTCAGACGCACATAGCCATTCATATGGCTGTCGGGAAGATGATGGACAACCTGCCTGACCGTCCAACCGCCTTCGCGATACGGCGTATTGAGCTGGTTATCATTCAATCCTTGAACAGCTGCACGGAGTTCCTTCGGCGCTGCGGCAATTTCCTGAATGAATCGTTCTCTCAGCCCTGCGTCGATGTGTTCCGGTTTTTTATATTTGCCAATCGGAAATTGAAGATTTTCAATCACAGTCGTTGATCTCCTTTTATCTTAGAAAAAACTTGAAGGCTACATACATCAAAACAGCGAATCGCTCCTACCTATTTCCCACCGTGTGGTTTTTGTGTATTGTAATGAATCTACTCCTTGCCAAATTAAATATCAAGCTTGTCTTTTGTTAGAGGTAATAAAATAGAGCTTGCTCACTATGATGCCATAGAGAATAAATTCAACGACCCCGCCTAAGAACCATTTGAAGGCGAGAAATGCAGGAATGGTATAAAGAATATATTGATTCAGATCGACGAGCAGGCCTGCTGTGAGTACGAAGAAGAGGCCGAATAGTATCCCTTCTCGCAGAGAACCATTTTTTGCAAAACGGCTATAACCCCATACAAACAAACATGAAATTCCGGCTGTGAGAATAAGTGAGAGCCATAGCATATCACTAAAATCATTTCGCTTCAAATCCTGTTTAACCAAATTTGCTTCTTTCAGAAGAACCAAATGAACCAAAGTATTCCATACAAGAGCCGTTATGAAGAGAACCGCAGAAGCAATGAGGAATCGTTTCATTTGCGTTACTCGTACTCCAATGTTTTTATGATACATCCACTCTTGAGCTGCACAAATATTGTTAAGCAATACATATTTTTACGAGCGGAACATAAAATACACCGCACCCAGCAGACACAAACCCGCCCATAGGTAATCCAATTTCAACGGCTGGTGCATATAGAAAATGGCAAACGGGACGAATACGGAGAGTGTGATAATTTCCTGCATTATTTTCAACTGCGGTAAACTGAGTTCTGTGTACCCTATGCGGTTCGCAGGAACTTGCAGCAGATACTCAAACAATGCAATGCCCCAGCTGACCAGCGCAGCGATGTACCATTTGCTATCATGTAAATTTTTAAGATGACCGTACCATGCAAAGGTCATAAAAACGTTGGAGCATACAAGAAGAAACGATGTTCGAATAATGACAGACATAGAAAATCCAAGAGCTCGTGATAAAAAGATTTAATAACTGATGTTATGCAGAAAATACATATTTACAAATCATAATGAGAAATCAATCAATTCACCTCCCCTTTTTCCCCTTCTTGGTAAGGAGGGGATATGGGGAGGTCATGTTTTTTTTAGGAATAAACCTGAACTACCTATTGTTTTTCACTTCATGTGTAACGTGATTTAATAATAATCTACTTCTTGTTCATTCAAATTTCAAGATGAACGCTGTTATTCCGGTTCCATGACAGCAATCTGTGCCCGATAAGCAAAGAAACTTTCCATTCCAAAAAGAATCAATGCGAGCCAAACAATTGTGTATCCGATAAACTGAATAAACGTGAACGATTCATGATAGATTAATACACCGATAAGAAACTGCAGCGTCGGGGAGATATATTGGAGAATACCTATCAGTGAAAGCGGTATACGCCGGGCTGCCGATGCAAACATCAATAGCGGGATGGTTGTGACGATTCCCGCTCCGGCTAATAAAATATCAGCCGTTGTACCTGTGTGCAGAAATGCTCCCGTACCATTCACATCAGATATAAAGAGATAGAACGATGCGGGAAGAAGCAGGATCCCGGTTTCTAATGTTAAGCCGTACAGCGAACCGAGCGGTGCTGTTTTTTTTACGAGGCCGTAGAAAGCAAATGAAAAAGCAAGCGTGAGAGCAATCCACGGGATAGAACCATGAACTATCGCAAGGAAGAGAACCCCTGCCGCCGCTAATCCGATTGAAATCCATTGCCTCGGGCGCAGATGCTCGTGAAGGAAGAACACACCCATCGATACGCTGAGCAAAGGATTGATGAAATATCCGAGACTGGTTTCAACGATATGGCAAGCATTGACCGCCCACACATACATCAGCCAATTGATGCCGATCAATACCGCCGCGATACAGTACACGCGAAGGACACTCCATGCGAACACTGTTGAACGGAAATCAGTCCACTGACGGATAAAAAGAATGATAACGACGAGGGCAAGAAAAGACCATATAATGCGATGGCTGATCAATTGCAATGCAGGAACATGATGAAGCAGCTTCCAATACACAGGGAACAATCCCCAACTAGCATAAGCTCCAATGGCGTACCAAATACCTTTGTTCATAGCTTTACCTGAGAACTATTTTTTTCCTTTACTTTCATTTCGATCATTCTCGTGAATGATGAACCATGATAAGCGATCAACAACCGGTGAGACAGATCAGTACATCTCCCGCATACCATCAAGGCACTAGTATAATAAATAAGAAAAACGAGGCGAGTCAATAGCTTGTACGCTTGAATATTGAAGCGTAGATTGCTAAGGTTGTGATATTCTAAATTTCAGCGGTACAGTAATTTCCATTTTTGTTCGTATTCCTTTTTTCTTAAAGGGAGAAAATTTCCATTGTTCCACTGCATTGAGAGCGGGAGCTTCAAAGATTTTTTCTGTTGATTTCAGAAATGAAACGCTGACCACAGCGCCATATTCATCAATCAATGCTTTGACAAAAACATCTCCTTCCATACCGCTGCGTAAAGCCGAATCCGGATACACAGGTGCTTTCTCATAAACAGCAATGGGCCACTCGTCATACGGGAGAAACCCGTTTCCTTTCTTTAAAACCTCAGGAAAAGAAGGATAGTTTGATCTCCACGAGGCAAGCTCTTGCGATCTCAATGTTGAAAAATATATTGTGTTCATATCTTTCGGCCGCTGCGAGCTCTTCAGGAGAGCTTCCTTGTAGACACTCTCTCCCTGTTCTTTTTGGTCCATCCGATGATAGCATTCAGCCATGAATGCATAGCTTTCATAATTCATGAGTGCGGTATCGAGTTCATTGTGTTGTGTAAATAATTTAATGGCACGAACATACTCTTTGTTTTCAAATGCGCGGTACGCCACTTTAAAAACAGTATCAATCCGGGCGCGGTCTTCTTCTGATTGTCCCGAATACATCAGCGATGAAAAATGTGCCTGACCTTTAAATGCTCTCTGAAAGAGACATGACGACATTATGCAGCATAGAATAATAAACGCTGCGGTATGTGACAAATAAAATTTATTGGGACACATAGGGAAATTCCTCTCGTTTATTTTTTTCTCTTCTGTGCTGCTTTTTTTGACGCTTGCCGCCGCAGATATTGTTTCCTTTTCACGCGCGCAATTCCTAATTGCGCCGCTTTTCGCCGCCGCAATCGTTGTTCGCCTTCCTTCCGTTTATTTCTTTTCAGCCCCTTTTTGATTTTTCTGATAACTTCTTTTTTTCGTTTCTTTTGTTTGTAGTGTCTGTATCCATATGTTCTATCGGACGCAATAATACCCGATGCCTTATGAACAACAACCTGCGACAGCGGATTATTTTTTGCCAAATCGCTCGCAGCGTGCAACGCTTCGTCTTTTGTTGTATGAGCGCTGCTTGCCTTTTTTGCTCTTCCTTTTTTTACTAGCCAGCCGCTTGGATCAGGTACAACATGATATGTAATTCTTGTAGGCATACGGCCCTCGTTTTTATTATCATTTATACCCGCTGCCGCTTCCCCGTGATCACCATGTAAGATAGGACGGGAAGGAAAACGGGCGATTGTTTTTTGCAGAACAACTTTACTATACCATACGATACTGAATGCAGCCACATACATACACAACACCAAGAATGAACGAAGAAACCAAAAGTTGTAGGGGTTTTCCAAAGCATAGCCTAATAAATACCCCGGAGACTCGAATGTCAAGCTCAAAGAATCATGGATCTGATGGCTCAACGCAAAAATGAAAGCAACGAGGCATACCTGTTTCCAAGACGACGGCATCAATCCAAATACTATGACGACCAATACCACCGGAAGGAAAACAAGTAAAAAATCGTAAGAGGGAATATGTTGGAATGATGAAAGCTGGGGAACAAGCCAAAGTCTATAGAGAACTTGATCACTTAGAAAAAGTGCCAATGCAGAAAACAGAAAAGACCAGAAGATGAGTCGTAGTATCTTCATAGATACTCTCTCCTCGATATCATTGTGACAACTTCAAAAACAAAGGCAGACAACCTGCTGAATATATTTTCTTTTCTCTATTTCTCTGAAAAACCAGAATATTCAACTTATTATTGAAGACGTGAGTCCATGTATCAAAATCAATCTAGCTATTGTTCATTCAAATTTCAACTTGAAGAGGATGCCTAACTTCGCATAAAACCTTATCTGAGAAGTACCATCTTTTTTTGTAGGTACACATTTCCGGCAATAAGACGATACAAGTATATTCCACTCGCACAGCTATGAGGCATCCATTGGCATTTGTACATTCCAGGAGATTGTCGTCCATCCACAAGCGTTGCGATCTCGCGTCCAAGAACATCGAAGATCTTGAGAATAACATTTCCCTGCTGCCGAAGCCAGTAGACAATATTCGTCGTTGAATTGAACGGGTTGGGATAATTTTGTTCCAATATATATTCCGTCGGAAGTTGATCTATATCAGAATTTACAAACTTCAGAATCCATTTATTGGGATCAAGAAGTACTGCAGAAGGTTTTTCATTGCTCTTAAGAACAAACCTCTGTTGCTGTAAATCGTTAAACACAGTGAGCGTCGTATCCCGTCCACCTGCCGTGATTCGAATATCGATAGGCATAGTGAAGAATGCTGGATTACCTCGACCACCTATTTGTCCGATATCCAAAATGATCACAGAGGAATCCCCCAAAGATTTCCAAGTCCAGGAATAATTATAAACCGGATAACCTTCACCATAAATCCATTCTTGAAATAAGTAATCGAGGTTTTTTCCTGAAACGCTCTCACAGCTCGATTGAAAATCTCTTGTGGTAGCTGTACTATATTTTAATGCCGGTTCGGTCGCATACCTACGGAGAGAATGGAAAAAGATACTATCTCCCAAAACATGGCGAAGCATATGCAGCACAGAAGCCCCTTTCGAATAGACAAGGGCTGAATTAAAAAGATTTCGAACATTGGCTGGGTCGGGATTTCCAATCACACTCTGTGTTGTTTGAGCTTGATCAAATTGTGGATTCATATATGTCCAATATGAAGCGATGCCATAGCGTCGTTCAAGATAGAGCGCTGTAGAGTATTGTGCAAAACCCTCATTTAACCACAGATCCGACCACGTCCGGCACGTAATCATATCTCCAAACCATTGATGAGCCAGTTCGTGTGCAATGGTGTTTTCGTCAAATGTTGTTGTGGAGGTCATGGTTTGATGCTCCATCGCCCCGCCTCTTCCAAATTCCGCATGACCGTATTTTTCTTTAATGAAAGGATACATGCCGAAAAGCTCAGAAAAAATTGCCAACATATCGATTGTTCGCGGAAGACTCTGGAGTGCCGTTGAATCATGTTCGGGAAGAACGTAGTTCAGCACTTCCATGGAATCTGTTTCCGAATACCGAAACCAGTTGGAAAACTGAGTGTAATTAGTGATTGCAATTGAGATCAAATAAGAAGCGATAGGATAGCGTTCTTTCCAATGGTATGTCGAGGTTCCGTTGCCATTATTGATTACCGAGACAAGTATGCCTTCCGAACCAACTTTTAAATTCGAATCGCATGTAACATTGATATCGGCAGAGTCCGCTTTATCACTCGGATCATCTTTACAAGGCCACCAATCCTTTGCTCCATAAGGTTCGCTCAGCGAATACACCCACGGTACACCAGCGTGAGAATCAAAAACGAAACTTCCGAACCCTGTCGCAATTGGTATACCTTCGTAAAAAACATCAATCGAAAGAGTTTCTCCGGAAGTATAAGAACGAGCGAGTATTATATCAAAGGAACTTTTGTTTTGAGAGAAAAGAGTGATTCGGCCATCCACCAGCACCGAATCCACTCGCATTTGATTCACAAGATCGAGCGTGAGAGAACGTGCGCTGTCTCGACGACAAATTCCTGTTATTGTAACCTTCCCTTTAAGATAACTTGACGACGTCCTGACATCTAAATTGAGGCGATAATATGTAACATCAAACCATACGCTTGCCGCTGTTTCTGCGAATAACTGTTGGTGGTCTAAGATGGCCTTTTCATTCGTAAGCTTTTTTAGAAACAGCTCTTGCGTATATTCAGAATTATAAAACGTTTGTGCATACATCCCTGAATAAATAATACATATCAAGGAAAAAATACCTCGAAAATTTATTTTCGTGGGATAAGAGTATCTCAATTTACAAACCATTGCATGGATGGATGATATTCGCTATCCGCATTTCTGATATCCCACCAAAGAATGCATGTGGGAAATATAGAAACAAGAATAATCTACCTGTTGCTCAATCAAATATCAAGCTTCTCATTATTGCAAAGAGGGCGTGGTGAGGAATTCAGTGTAGCGGTTTCTTGTTCATAAGAGCCCTCCTTCTCTTGAGAGCATATAACCAGCTATCCTTGATTGTAATGTCTTTTCGCTAATTGCGTTACTTTCAGAATAAACTCTGTTTTCGCTTGAGTATAGGTCACTCTGTCATTTGGGAAATCTTTTGCTAAGTGAACTTTTATAGTTTCATATTCTTTCGCAATATCCGGATGCTCGATTAAATAATCTCGAAACAGCAGCCTCTCCCAATGTTCAAAATCATGTTCAACCATGTGGATGTGATGTGTACGGTGTCCTTGTGAATCTCGTTTGATGAACCACACATAGTATGGAGGAACATCATCGCCCAACGTTGGTCTCCAGAAGTATTCATACCCTTGAAATGTTAAAATCGGGACAATACGATTCTTTGTTTCTTCAAGAGATGTTACTTCCACTAGCATATCAATAATGGGTTTTGATGATAGATTGGGTACTGCCGTACTGCCGAAGTGT
>Ga0182021_10012171_pt1 | contig 10221 bp, 7 predicted proteins | sample 612E3MmetaG_FD_120493 | JGI IMG/M metagenome (GOLD analysis project Ga0182021, IMG submission 120493) | Permafrost microbial communities from Stordalen Mire, Sweden - 612E3M metaG (Illumina Assembly) | ecosystem: Environmental > Terrestrial > Soil > Wetlands > Permafrost | place: Sweden... | reverse complement strand
TCATCGGGTTTTACATCAAAAATCGAGAGCGCCTCCAGCGCCATAGTTTTATGCTGGCCTGTAAGGCAATAGATGACCTTTATATCATTTCGCTTCCGCGCTTCGATTACAACAGGGACAGTTTTAATTATTTCCGGACGTGTACCGGCAACAAGAAGAATAGTTTTCATATGTTTTGAAAATAAATTTTTTACATCTATTGATTAACGGACAACTGTCCAAGTTGGTTTCTGTAGACCAAAAAAAGCTTTAAAAGTGCCAACAAATAATGCAAAGTTCATGGCCAAAAAATAATATGGGTATCCAAGATATCCCACGGATATTTTTAGGAGATCTGCTACAAATCCTAACAGCCCAATTCCCCAAAAAACCAGAGTTGTATTATAAAGAATTTCGTAACATACAGAGATATCTTTCAAAGAATACAATAATAGAGTGATCGTAAATAAGAAAAAAGGTACTAACCATCTCAATATTTTATGCGACCACAAAGAAAAAGCTGTGAAACCATAACGAGGATGAAGTAACGGAGCAATTAATGGAAGAACATTTATATTCTGAGCTCCAATTCTGACTTTCCGTCTATAATCACCAGCTATCGAATTCTCCAATTCTTCATATGCACACGCAGTCGGCTCAAATTCTGTGCGATATCCTTTCAGGAGGATCTTCATAGGAATCAGGAAATCATCCGTAATTGAAACATTTGTCGGAAGAGACGTGAACAATTCCTTTCGTATTGCATATACTCCACCCGTAGCTCCAAGAAGAGAACCTATCTTACTTTCCATGAGTTTCAACTTGTTTTCAAATGTCCAATAAGAATGCTCTCCGGTTTTTGATTGATCCTTTTCTGAGCGAAGGATCAAGTGTCCAGAAACAGCGCCTACCGAACGATCGACAAAGTGTTTCACTAGCATGCGCACCGTCTGTGGTTCAAACTCAGTGTTTGCATCTGTAAATACAATAATGTCCCCCATCGCAATAGAGATTAAATCGTTTAATACAGCAGCCTTGCCACGCCTTTCGCTAAATACATTTACTCGAACACTTTTTTCTTGTGCCCGCTTAAGCAAATCAACAGATGCGTCTGTGGAACCATCAGATCCAAAAAGGAATTCGATATTCGATACAGGATAATCGATAGCCTGAAGGTTGAGAAGTTTCTTATGGAGTATTTTTTCTTCGTTGAAGACAGATATCACAACTGAAACAGAAGGCAAAACGGTTGAGTGCTCGGTTAAATCCTCAACATTTTTTTTTCTTGAGAATAAAAATATCATGAGAGGGTATAGAATATATGTATGAAGGATCAAGAAAACGATCACCCAAAATAAGGTTTCAAGAATGATCACTCGACTGCTCCAGTTTTAATTTGAAAAGACCCATCATAGTAAATATTTTTTCGAATCTATTTTCATATGTGTGGTCTTTCAATGTTCTTCTTTTCCCCGCCACTCTTATACTTTCTCGTTCATCATTATTATTAAGATAATAGATTATTTTATTCTCTAGTTCATTAAAATTATGGAATACCGCAATTTCTTTATCTGGTGTATAATAGTCTTCTATACCTTCTACGTATTCTGTGAGAAGAAATCCGCCGGCAACTGGTATCTCAAAATTCCGTCCTTTAATCTGAGCACGCCGACTATTTAACATTGTTTTAGTATGTGCAACCATTTCCATAGGCCGTCTCATTTTCAATGTATTATCAGTACGACGGCTTAAGAATATTTTAGCCAATTGTTTAACGTTCAGAACAGCAGAACTATCGGTGAAATTTAAATTGATCTTACTTTTTGAAAATAACTTAATCATATTTTCTTGACTTAACCGACCATTTGGCCATCCATTCCCCCAACATTCTACCTTAATACCACAATTTTTAAGTTTTTCGATAATTCTTTTTCGATTTGAATGAACTTGACCTACAAAGGTGACATCGTATTCTAAAGGAACGTCAAAATGTTTATATATAAAGTGATTTGCACCCCATTGAGACATAATCACATTATTACAACCAATCTTGTGATATTTCTCCAAGGATTCTTTATCTGTTGAAACCACCCAATTAAAAAATGGAGCCCAATACCGGGAATATTCATCAAAGCGCCAATGATCATCTGCAAACCAGTTGAGGACAACAGTGTCCACTCGATTTTTGAGAACTTGAATAGTTTGTTTTTTGATTTCATCGGTAAATAAAAAGAAAAAACAAATATCAGGCCGTATTTTATGGACGGCATCGATTAATAAATCATTCATCCGGTCCCTTCCATGTTCGCGCATAATTTCATCATATGGAAATATTGTTACAGAAACATCTTCCATATTCATAAGCGTTTTATAGAAGTTTTCATATTCGAAACTGTAACCTCTTTGAGGATACCCATAATCGTTTTTTAAACCGATAAATAAGACACATATTTTTTGACTGCTCGTCAAGTTTTTCTGATTCATGCTCTACTCGGATGATCCTGAAACTTGTAATTAGTTTTACAGCAATTCAGGGCAATACATTATTATTCAGATTCTTAACTGCAATAAGTTTTAATACTATCACTATCCAGGCAACAATATAAATAAACCATAAAAATCCTAGAAGATTAGTGAAAAAAGACATTGCCATAACAAAGACCATTATACTGTAATATGAAAGTGATTTAACTGTCGGATTCATTCTTACTTTATAATAGATTGAGCCGACGTATAGTCCACCAAGGAATGGTATACAAGATATACCAAGGATTCCAAAGTCTCGATAAAATGACCAAAATATAGTAAAAGTGTTGTAACCTCCGATTTGATCCGGTATTTCTATAATTCCAAAGTATTCTCTTAATGGATATTTAATTTGGAGCAATGCAAATAGCCAATCGAATGTGAAGAGACCAAATGTGTGTTTTTGTAATTTTTCTACAGATCGAACAAAATTCTCTAGATTCATTGTAAAATACATGTATGGTTCTGTTAAGAATGCATAGTCAGGGGATATTTTCATCAATGATGTCTTGTAGAGAGCGATTTGGATTATTTTACCACTTCTGAGTGTCGCAACAGAATAAATGACTAAAATCATTAATAGCAATAAAAACAATACTGTACGAAATTTAATATGTCTAGTCGAATAATAAAGAAATGAAAACGTTATTACGGCAGTCATAATAATTTGATACCGTTGAAGAAGTAACAGATAGGTAACCAAAGTAATTACTATCAAAATTTTTAAGAAAGATTTCTTCATCTGATTACCATTCACAAATACATGATACAGTACTGAAAAGAAAACTATAACAGGCATGTTATGAATGAGCATTCCGACTCCAAAGATAAAATAATCGATGCGGGCAGCTGCAGGCTGAGCGGTAAAAATAGGAACATAACCTTTTACAAAATAAATAATTGCATATCCACCTATATAAGTAATAAATGCTATAATAATTATTAAAAATAATCTAGAGTCGTTAATCTTTTGTTTTTCCAATAATCGCCGCACGTCTTTTATAGGAAGCAACTTTGCATTAATATTTATTGTATAATTGAAAAATAGACCGAGCAGAAATGAAATCGGCCCCAATAACATAAATATCCATTGCCAAACGGTCCATTCAAACTGTAGTCTGCTAAGCTTTAACTCAACTAGACCAAAAACTACACACCATGTCAATCCAAATATCCTAGAAGGTGATAAGACATCTACGTCTTTTTTGACCATGGTACAACAAATTATAATTGCTAGGGATAAAAATAATATTGTTGTCCAGGTTATCATACGTTAGATGATCTAATTATTGTACAAATAATCATACGATTTATGCTGAATTATTAATAATTCCGTTATAGATTTCGTGATATTGTCCTGCCATTTTCTCTTTTGGGGAATATTTTTTAACCACTACATTATAAGTGGAATCTCTAACATGTTCTAAATTACATCTATTGTTATATATATTTTTAATAATTGCTGCTGCCTGTTTATAATTTCCGATGTCATAGATCCAGCCTGTGATATTATCTTTTATCAATTCATTGCAACCATTAACTTTTGATGCAACTATGAATATTTTTGCTGCCATCGCTTCCAATATAGCAATTGGCAATCCTTCAAATCTTGATGTAAACAAAAACACGTCCATTGTGGATAATAACATGGGAATATTTTTCGAATCTTGCTGCCCCGTAATCATCAATTTATTAGACAATCCTAGACGATTAGCCATTCCGACCATTTTCTCTTTAAGATCACCGTCACCTACCCATATAAAGTAAATATTTTGCACTTGTGAATTTAAAATTTCAGCTACCTTGATAAATGTTTCAGGATCTTTCTGAAAAGTAATTCTTCCAAGCATCCCAACTACGAAAGCATCATCTGGAATGGCATATTTTACCTTTTGTCTTTCGACATCATTCGATGATATATTCTTGAACCGATCAAGATCAATCGACATTGAAACCGTACATGCTTTATTGCAATCCAACAAACCATTTGAAACTCCAAAGTCATATTCAGTTTTGCTAAGCACTGTTATATAATTTGAATATTGCCATATTAACCATTCAAAAACAAAAAATATTTTTTTTATTAAATAGTTTTCTTTTTGGTCAAATCTAAAACCATGACCTGTATATATAATTTTGGCGGGTAGGCCCTTATTTGCCATACAACAAAGAAACCCTGCTTTTGCTGTGTGCCCGTGGATTAAATCGAATTTTTCTTTTTTTAAAAATCTCCTAAAAGAATAAATTGCCCATAAAAAAGAGAATATCGAATAATCAACTTTTAAACTATGAATAAAAAAATTCTCTCGTTTCAATAGCTCGAACAAAGGGCCATTTCCCGATGCAACCACATGAATTTCAAACCTGTCTCGCGGCAAATAACGAATAATTGAAAGGATATACTGCGACACTCCGCTTAAATCGCTTATGGGCTCAACTAACAAAAGTTTAATTATTTTCTCCTTCATTTTTTCGTTCAATCTAATTAATTTTTATATTCGATTGTCCAATAAATACCATCAAAATAGTTTTAATAATATTTAAATATTATTGAGAATATTTGAATAAATGTTTATATGATTAGTCGCAATGTTATCGTAATGATATTTTGAAAGATTGCCATAATTTAATTGTTTGCGTATGGAAGAAAACTCATTATCAATCTTACCTAAAAGAGAGATCAACCCATCAGAATCTCCCAACTCAAAGTGGAACATCTGTCCATTATGAGCATGATGTAATTCGATACTAGCAGGGATTCGCGATATGATTATGGGAGTGTTTTGATTCATAGCCTCTATAATAGGCATACCAAATCCTTCATAAATTGAAGGATAAACGAGGCCTTTACTAAATCTATAAAGAGATGCGAGCTGTACGTCATTTAAAAAACCCATTTCCCTTATGCCAAGCTTTTCTTGAATAAGTGGTTCAATTTCTTTATATCCAATGGATTTTTTCCCTACCAAAATTAATTGTGTTGATTCTTTGATGATTTTTTTACTTTTAGCATCAATAAATGCATTTAATAAAAACTTTATGTTTTTTCTCTTTGTCAATTCACTTACAAATAAAAAATATGAATATGGTTTTATCGATAAATCATTCAATATTTTCTCATTTGGTTTTACATTTAATAATTCTGATCGGATACCTGGCGAACATACATAAATGTTTTCTTCCCGTAACTTAGGAAATGTATCCAGCAATTCTTTCTTCATAGAATTTGAAATTGTAATAACTGCATTTACCCTATTAATACTTTTCTGAATTGAATATCTGTTATAATGACGCCAAGCGAATGATATCATTTCAGGATATTTTAACTCTGCTAAATCATATACAGTCATTACATGCACGGTACAATCAACAATCCAAGGAGAGTATTGACTTACATGATGAATAATATCATAACCCTTTGTTAAATACGGAATATTGGTTAGACCAATGTAGGACCACTTCTTAAAATATCGTGGGATATAGTCTAGAACTTTATAGTCTAGCAGATCGCACTTGTTAGTTTTGTTAAGGTGAAGTGCTAAATTATGAGAAAATGATCCAATGCCGCCTTTTTTATTTTTTTCAACTATCGCATTATCTATTAGAATATTCATTTTATTTCGATCTGATTATTTGCGCCATCACTATTTAAACAACAATATCCGTTCATCTTTAGTATAGCCTAAAAAATAAATAGTAAGAGAATATATAATTATTACTATAGGACATATATAAACAATAGAGAAAGATCTTATTTCCCACAGGAGAAAACTTATTATACCAGTTAAAATAGTCATAATCACACATCTTGGATCTATAATCCATTGAATAAACATTCTTCTATTTAGTCGACTAGCAATAATATAACCAGACCCAACTAAAATATTCGTAGCCAATGAGACCAGTGCTGCTCCTTGTGGACCATACTTCGGAATCGCATATAAATTCAATACATAATTAAATATAGTCGCAACGAAGACTACGAGCATACGCTTTTTTTGCCGTAGGGAAGTTGTAAGCATCAAGGCATATGTTTCAGTCGCAAATCGAATAAGAATTATTATCCCAAAAATACGCAAGATAGGAATGGCTTCTGAAAATGCTTTTATTCCATATACTAAATATATGATTTGGTCTGCATATATAACAAAGATAAGAGCAACAGGTAAACCAATGAAGAATAGGGTTTTATTCATCAGCTTTCCTATTCTATCCCAATTCTTCTGATTTTCTCCATGGAAGCGTGAAAGTACTGGCATAAGAGCATTAACTATCATTTCTGGAATCACAAAACATATTGATATTAATCTAAAAGCTGACTGATAAATTCCTACGTCATGATCACCTCTCCAGAATGCAAGTAATATAGTGTCCAAAACAAAATAAAGATTACCGAATAAAAGGTGCAAACCAAAAATAATAATTTGATTTCTATCTTCTTTCCAACCTTTAAAATTGAAACGGAACGACTGATCCGGTAGTAATCGGGATGCAATTCTATAACTCGTCAATAAACCAATTGCTCTGACACCAACAAAAACAAGAGCTACAATATAAATCGAAACACCTATGATCCCCATTATTACTAAAGCACATAATAAAATCAGGTTGTTTATAAAAGAAACCTTCGTTTCATGATGAAGCTGCTCGAATCCCTTAAAGAGGGCAAAATAGAAATTAGTAATAGCAGTAAAGGCTATATAAAAACTAAAGATATAGAGAAGCCATCTCGTCGTACCGCTAATTTGTTGGACAAGAGGAACAATCCACATACCAATTATTGCTAACAAAACAACTACAAGTTTTATAGAAAAGAATCTCTGGAATAATTCGGTAGCATTTGAGCGATTTCGTGCAATTTCGGTAGTTAGCATTATATCCAAACCGAAATCTGCAAAAAGAAGAAAAACAGTGGCTAATGTATGCGCTGTGGTAAATTGCCCGAATACCTCGGGTCCATAGAACCGGGCAATTCCAATAAACATGAGGATATTAGCAAATAACCGTATTGCTGAAGAAAGAAACGAAAAAACAGAATTTCTACGAATACTACTTGCAAGACTCATTTATAGAATCTCGAATTACGTTTTATACGTAATCCAAACCAATCGGACATAATGGCATTTGTAAACGCATTGAACACATCTGGACGGAGAGCTTGAAGACGTTTCATTCCAACAAATGAAAAAACAAGAAAAAGAGCAATACCGGTAGATATAATAAATGAAAGCAAAGTATATAATGATACTTTTGGTTTTGCTTTTCGTTCAGCAGGTACAGCATTATCAAGAATAAGCACAGATGGTGTTTGGCGTTTCTCTTCCACCTTAGCTTGTTCATAGAGCGGGGTGATGAATTGAAGAATTTTGTATTGAATTTCAACGCCACGAAACCTGCGAATATACTCACCGCCAAGATCTGGCATTTTTTTAAATGGTACAAAAACATTCATCTCGTTCTTGGAAACATGTACTCCACTATTCATTTGTGATAGCTTATTACGAAGTTCATCAATTTCAATCTGAGTCGCAATCACAGACGGATTGTCTGCTGATTGAGTTCTGCGATATACATTCGCCTGAACTTCCTTTATTGCAAGTTGTCCTGTAATTTCAGCCACCGCTTTTATAGATGCCTCGATCTGCTCAGGCAATGCGATAACGCCGTATTTTTTTTGGAATGCTCTTAACGAATCCTCGGCATCAGAAAGATCAGAAAGATTTTTTTTGTAACGCTCTTCAATAAATTGTCGATTCCCAAGTGCATTTTGCACTTGCAATTCCGTGTTTTTTTTATTCAACATTTCTACAAAGTAGTTTGCCATATCGGCGGCACGTTGCGGATTCTTATCATAGACAGTAACAGTGAGATTTCCCTCATCTTCTGCTTTAAATTCGACGTTACCAAGCAATTCTTTCACTGTATTTTCACCTGGGAAAGAGGTTATATCGTACACATGAACTAAATCGAATTTTTGAATGACTGCGTCCAATACCGTACCGCTTTTTAGAATTGCAAGATATCGGTCAATTTCCGGATTCGATCCAAATGAAGCGAGCGATTTTGCAGAAGAGAATGATTTTGCAATTGATGAAATTCCTTCTAATCCTCCTAAAAGATCGGCTTTTTCAGCGGGAAAGACAGATGCTGTGGATTTGTACCATTTAGGTGAAAGCAAAGCAATAACTGTCGTAACCACTGTGATAAACAGAATAAAACGAGAAATAAATTTTCTGTACTTTATTATAATTGAAAGAAAATCCATCAAAACATTCGCTGATGTCTCATCATCTGTTTTTAGTTCATTAATTTCATCTGTTTTTCTAATCATAATATCTTTTCCAAGTCTTCATCCGTTTTTAATTAAAAATAAATGATATGATAAACTTATTTCCTCAACTGTATTGCCAGCAGCGCAATACTCACTGCTGCAGTTATAACAGCGGCTGTCTGGCTGAATATATTCATATAATAACCGAAGCTGCGTTCTATTTTTTTAGGAACCCAGACATAGTCCCCCTCTTCAATTTTTGTTTCACCCGGTGCAAGCCATTGGCGCGTCGAACGCTTGATAATCATCACATCACCCTTGCGCGCGTTATTTGTATAATCATTGCACTTCTGAATATAATATTCGTAGTCCTTTCCCGGAATAAATGGGACATTGCCGGGGTTCGTAACCTGACCAAATACGTAGATGGTTTTTCGAATGGAAGGTACCGATAGATAGTCTCCATTTCTCAGATATACATCCTCCGAAGAATCTTTATTGACAAACAACTTTTTAAAATCCACATTGACAACTTCGTGCCGCGTGTGCAATTCGCTTTCGAGGAGGTAATAGGAACTATCTTCCGGCGTTATACTCCCCCTTTGGCTAAGAAGCTTTTCAAGTTCCACATCTTCACGCGAAACAGTACCACGGTAGACCTGAGCAGATGCAAGCGACGCATACTCCGTGAATCCTCCGCACCATTCGATCACCGTTGAAAGCTTTGTGCTGTCCTTGGACAGAGGATAGGTTCCGGGATATTTGACCTCTCCATCAACAATCACTTTGTAGTCTTCGCGAACATCCGGTTGTTCTTGAACCACAACCCGGTCGCCCGCAATAAGAGCTGGATTGTTCTGCGAGTCACGTGTCATGTTCCGGAAATCATGTACCGATACAACCTGCTTGCCGCTCCCTATATCGTATCGGTACAAGAGAATACTATCTGCTTTTGCTCGCTCGGTGAAGCCGTATGCCAATTCAATCGCATCGAGAAGATGCTCACCCTCCACCAGTTCGAAACTTCCCTGCACGTTTACACCGCCGTAGACTCCGAAGACGTTCTTCTTGGAATCGATGCGGGGAACAAAAACCTGATCTCCTTCTCTGAGCAATTGATCGTACTGGGCATCCTTTGATGCGAAGTATTTCGGGATATCAACGCGAATAACCTCGCCCGAACGCCTCACAAGCCGAATATTGCGCTTGGACTGAAAACGTTCTTCAAGGTTCGAAAGATTTTCGCGAGTATAATCCACCTGGCGAAGCTTATTCGCTTCAGTGATTATATTCGCCTCAGTTACCGCTTTATCGACACGGTCCGTTGCGTAGAGAACGTATTTCCCCGGATAGCGAACTGCACCTGTGACGGTGACAGATATCTGTCTTGGGCTCAGGAGTGTTACAGATGGGTCGCCTGAGAGATATTTCTTTTTAATCTCGCC
>Ga0182021_10012169_pt1 | contig 10221 bp, 10 predicted proteins | sample 612E3MmetaG_FD_120493 | JGI IMG/M metagenome (GOLD analysis project Ga0182021, IMG submission 120493) | Permafrost microbial communities from Stordalen Mire, Sweden - 612E3M metaG (Illumina Assembly) | ecosystem: Environmental > Terrestrial > Soil > Wetlands > Permafrost | place: Sweden... | reverse complement strand
AGGCATACACGCGCGAAACGCCCTGGCTGACGGCCCCCGTCGTTATCGCCAGGGAATCCCATCCGCGCCCGCCGTCGGTTTTCGGAAAGCCGCTTCCATATTGCTGGAACTTGATTCGGAAGTTCGGCCCCAGCGAGATCCCTGCCGCCGCGGCCGCGCCGCCCAGGTTGAGCGAATAGCTCTGCCAGACGCCGTCCGGCTGGTCCGGGGCGTTCCAGATCGGATGCCAGTTCACTCCGTCGCTGCTGATGGCAATGCCGTCCGCGTTGAAATGACCGGCGAAGGCGCCGGAGAAGACGTCCACGTCGTCTCCGAAGTCCACGTGCGAGAAATTCAGATACGCCCCGCTCAGCGAGGAGAGGTCCACGGTCCACACGGCCTCGTTCAGGCTGAACTCGTCAGGCACGCCGCCCGGACCAAGGAAACGGCCGCATTGGTACATCAGCAGGGCATTCGATCCGCCGGCCGCGCCATAGTCGTCCGTCACGCCGTCGAAGGCCACCGCCGGGCCCCCGCCCGGGGGCTGATAGGTGCTCCTGCTGTAGGTGGACCAGCTCGGTCCCAGGTGTCCCAGTTCGAAATTCTCGCTGTTCACAAGGAACATCGGGAACTGTCCGACAACCGCCCCGCGGGAAGCGCCCCCGTCCAGATCGATGAAGCTCCCGTTAATGTCGAGCGCGGTCGGCAGCGTGCTGTGAGCGCCGCCGTCGTCCGCCGTCGCGTTCAAATACGCCGTGACATTGTAGCTCCCGACACCGGCCTGCCCCTTCACCTCGAGTGTGTACGTGCCGCTGGTGAGCACACTCAGGGTCTGAATCCGTTCCGCATGCCCAACACCGGCTGAATTCATCGTTGCGACGGGGGTGTTACCCGGGTCTTTGACGGTCAGGGAAACGTCCAGGGTAGTCATGACGGGGGCCACGACAAACGTGAGCTTCTGCCCCGCATCCACATGCATCGTGAATCCGTCCACCTCACCCGGAGTGGATATCTGGTCCGTGACCTGAGACCGGTAGATCAGAGAACCATAGGGGGTTACGGGCTGAAACGCGGGAAGGGTACTGCTCAGGAGCAGCCTCGGTTCAAGCGGCTCAAGCTGTGGCACGAGACCGCTCTTCGAAGAGCCTTGCCGCGACATAGGCATCCCTCCAAATCCAGCACAGATAGGCACGGTCGTGCGCAAACACTTCTTGACGTTGCTCTACAGTTGTCAACATGGTGCCGCTCATTATATCTTTGGAATAGGGTATTTCAAGTGCTGGCGCATCGAAAAACAGGCCCTATCCCTCCCAAAAACCTCATCCGGACGTGAGCGAGTGCCCGAGAGCCATGGCTTGGCATGGGGATGATGCGGATGGAGACCGTCTCATAGGAACTCGGAGAATCAGTGGCGTGTGGGAGGCGAAGGCGAGAATGATGGATGGCTTCAAGCGGCAAGCAAAAAGGCTATTCTTCGCGCAACCTCCAACCGGACCGCCAGATACGTGAATTCAACGTGACGGCCGGTTATCTTCTTTTCAGGAGCGTAGCGGGCCCCCGCTACCATGCTGATTCTCGCACTTTCGGGTGCGAGTCCTGATACAAGGGCTCGGGCAGGCATCCTCAGGAAGCCAACCCGGGCTCTGTTTGCTTCCGGATCGTATTCCACCCGCCCAATGTAAGCACGCAGGATCGCTCTTACCTCGGCCACGCTCCCCTTCTCCAGCACCTCGCGCCGTGTACGAGTCGTCACAATCCCTTCTTTTCAAGTTTCCCGTTCCGCCACTACGTCCGGCGCCGGCGCGGGGTGGTCCGGAGGTCCGCCGGAGCGGACTGAGCCGAGCATCGTGGCGACCCAGATAGAGTCGTCATGGCTTTCGAGGGCGATCTTGATGATGATCGTCAGCGGCACGGACAGAACGGCGCCGATCGGCCCCAGAACCCAGCCCCAGAAGACCAAAGAAAGGAATACGACAAACGCCGACAGCCCGACGCCGCCGGCCATGAGCCGGAATTCCAGAATAGCGACGACCGTGTTGACGAACACGCATGCGACAGTCGTCCCTATCGCGGGTCCTACCCCCAACTGGACCAGGGCGAGCAGAACCGGCGGCATGGTGGCAAGAGTGCCCCCGATATAGGGCACGAAGTTGAGCAGGAATGCGAGCAGTCCCCATAGCACGGGATAGTCCACGCCGATGATCACAAGGCACACACAGATCCCCGAGCCCGTGACCGCGCTGGTAAACGTCTTAATGAGCAGATACCGCTGCGCGGCCTTGCTGAATTTGCGGAAGCTGTCCAGCGCTCTTTCGGGATTGCTGATTGCCGCGTGGAGCTTCATGGGAAAGCTTGATGCTTCAATCAGGATAAACCCCACGGTGAAGAGAATCACCAGTCCATTGCCGAGCAGCACACTCAAGCCGGAGACGACACTTTCGGCAAAAGGCACGACCCTGTCGGGGGCAAGGTAGTCGAGAAGCCAATGCTCTGACACGCGGACATGCTTACTCTTAAGCCAGTCAAAAAAGGCCGCAGTCCCTGTATCCAGACGGGACTGGTAATCCGGCAATGCCTGAACGAAAGCGTTCAGGGATATTCCTACCACGGTGGATAGAACCGATCCGATCACGAGAAATGTCAGGGCGATCAGGAACACCGCCGGAAGGTTGGGCACACCCTTGCGCCGCAGCCAACCCAGTATCGGCAAGCAGAGGACGGCAATGAAGACGGCCAGCAGGAACGGCACGACGAGATCACGAGCGGCGCGCATGCCGGCGATAATCACAATCAGCGCCGCCACCGTAAGGAGGGTGCGCATCGTTCTGGACATCTGTCCGGTGTCTTCCATGGCCCTGTCTCTAAGGAAGCCGGAGAATCGCAAGAACGGGACGGACGATCAGCTCGGCTTGGTTCTCTGGGTCAGCCAGGAAGCCACCAACCCCGGCAACATGCGGCCCGCGGCACCTGCTACGCCGCTCAGCAAGGAATTGAACAACCCAGGCGCCGCAGCCTTTTCCGCGAAACTCTCGGCGGGCCTCCGCCGTAGACACCGGACCAGCATGAACGCCCCTGCCGCCGCGAGCCCCGCGGCGACAAAGGGATGGCGCTTGACCAACTTCACCGGGTGGTACTGTTCGCGAACAGCCTCGCACGTGGCCTGGAGTTCGGTGAACATGCTCTCGACATGCTCCAACGCGAGGATTTCAAGCTCTTCGGGTGTCAAGTCGCTCACGTGGGCGCGGGACCTGCTCATGAGCCCCGCTCCTTTCGCAGCGCGTGCGTCAGCGCGATGGCCAGGAAGATCACCATCAGTCCCATCCCGATGATCATCGCGCCGGACCCCGGCACCCCAAGGCGACTCTCGATCCACCTCGCCACCCCGAAAGCAAATAGCGCCACACCCGCTACGCCAATCCCTGCCAACAGGAGCACCCACATCGCATGGTTCAGGAGTCGCCGGCCGCGCCGCTCGCCTTCCGCTGCTAGCATGGTGACGTAGCAACGCAGAGCCCCCATACCGTGAACAAGCATGCGGTGGACGTGTTCCATCAGCCCGCCCTGACGGCCGTCGTTGGGTGCGGTCACGCTATCGTCTCCCCTTGCTGAAAAGGACCCTGTGCAAAATCGCCAGGATGCGCGCGAAACGCCTCGGTGTGGCGCATGCAACTTGCCGAACGAGGAGCGAGTGCCCATCGCCCGCCCCTCGCACGGCTCATCTTACAACTTGCGCCCGATCAAGAGACCGACCAAGAGACCGATCGCACAGCCGGCACCTGCGGCAATGCCGATAGCCGCGAAAGGGTTTGTCTTGACCCAGTCTGTCGTGCCTTGGATCGCGCGATCCTTCGCCGTCTTGGCGGCATCGGCGAAGTCCTGCTTCAGCGCCTCCATCTTCTCGCGGAGATCTTGTGCTTCGGCCTTCGATGCTGTTTGTTCCATAGCCAACTCCTTTCCAGTGAAAGTTCGTGCGTCATCGTTTACCGCCTCCGGCCACGCGCCGGGCGCGGTCTTCCCGTAACTAACTGTTGCTTGGCACACTGCAACCCATTTGTCCGCTGGGGGTTACGACGTATTCCGATGATAAAGGTCCCCTGAGACGCCAGAAGACAGGCTAACCCATTTCCGGTACCTCATTCATCAAGTGTTGCTACGCGACGGCTAATTCCGTATTCATTCTACTGTTGCACGTCCTGGAGTCAACAACGATGTGGACGAAAAGCAGGCAACATGGGGCGGCTTCCCAACGGGGGGCGGAAACCCTATCCACGGGTTGGGTCGTTGACAAGTGACGAAACTCCAGCTATACTAACGCCGACGGAGTTTTCAGCAGGGACAGTCGTCTGGACTCAGGAATCTGGTTGCAGAACGACGGCGCCGTGGATAGCATCGGTGTTTGTTCATGGCTGGCCAGTGGTGGAAGTCAAGGGAATAGCCGACCACGTGGAAAGCGGCTTCCCACCGGGGCGCAATACCTGTTGACAGGAAGGATCAAGATCGGCAGGTTCGTCTAAAGTCCGACAACCAGCGCCAACGGTTCGGCGCGCAACTCCAGGAGGGGGAAGCACATGATGAAAGTTATCGCGCTGTTAGTTTGCATCCTTGGCCTGCTGATATATGCCCTTTGCGACTCGGGCAAGCTGGTCGAGGTCGGACACGTCATGTTCGCCTTCGGTCTACTCGCGGTTCTGCTGCACGGACTCCCTCAGTTGAGTTCTGGCACGAAACTCGTGTAGGACAAGCCGTGTCGCGGGGCGTGGCGCTTGGAGTGTCCGCCATGCCCCGCGGCATTTCAAAGAGAGTGAACGTGTCCCTCCCGAAAACCTCATCCGGTGATAATGGTCGGCGCTCTCGGCGCGCGTGGCGAGGCATGTTGGGTGGCTGGCCCAAGTAGATAGTGGCTTCCCAAGGGGGCGGGAATCTGCTTGCGGGACGGCGGCACCGTAGGTAGGTTTGCTGCTCGTGGGTTCCACAGCGTCTGCGTTTCCCATGCCTGCGCCGGCGGGGAATCCAGCAAGCGAAGGCAGTGGATGGCCACGTGGGAAGAGGCCTGACATCCGTAGGCCCTCGGTGGGACCGGGTGTTGACGAAACAGGGCCTATGTCATATCATGGCAAGGGGTTACGGGCAAGCGGCCAACACTTGACGGCGGAAGCACCCGACCCGCGGACGACATCGCCGATGGAATATCCGATCTTCGACCTTCCGGTGCTGGGCGGCAGCCTGCTGATCGCTGCTGTCGCCATCGTCCACGTCTTCATCGCCCAGTTTTCCGTGGGCGCCAGTTTTATGCTGGCTCTGGCCGAGCGGCGGGCCAGCCGCGAGGGCGACACCGACACGCTGGCCTTTCTACGCAAGTATTCCCTGGCCGTGCTCCTGATTCCCTACGTCCTGGGCACGATCACCGGCGTGGGCATCTGGTTCGTCACCGGCGTGGTCAATCCGCGGGCCCTTTCGACCATGATCCACCTGTTCGTCTGGGCCTGGGCCGCAGAGTGGGTCATGTTCCTGGTGGATGTCACGGCCATCTACCTGTACTTCTATACTTGGGGCCGCATCCGTCCCGCCGCTCATAATGCCATTGCCTGGATCTTCTTCGCGTCTTCGCTCCTGACGCTGGTCATCATCAACGGCATCCTCAGCTTCATGCTGACGCCTGGACAGTGGCAGCCGCTGGCCGCCGGCGGCTTCTGGTCGGCCTTCTTCAACCCGTCCTTCTGGCCGACGACGCTGCTGCGACTGTTCGTCTGCTTGGCCCTGGCTGGCGTGGGGGCTATCGCCCTGCTGGCAATAAAGAAGGACATCGCCACGGTGGTCCGCCGGACGATGATCCGTTTGGCCTACCGCCTGATCCTGCCGTCGGTCTTGTGCTGGCCGCTGTTCGTCTGGACGTACCTGGTGCTGCCGCGCCGGGCTCAGGTCTTCATCGAGGGCAGCGCCGTACCCATGGGCATGTTCTTGGCCCTGGGGCTGACCGGTTTTCTGATTCTGACCCTGGCTGCCATCGTGGCCATGCTGCGGCGCGAGTACACGCCTTCAATCCTGGCCACGGTCCTGCTGGTGCTCTTCGGTTTCATCTCGTACGCCAGCTTCGAGTTCACGCGCGAAGGCCTCCGCAAGCCCTACGTCATCGAGGGTTTCATGTACTCCACCGGCGTGACCACCGCCGCCACCGGCGGGCTGGACACCCGGGCCAACCTCGGCCTGCTGCAAAGGCGCGGCGTGTTGTCGGCCGCGACATGGGCCCTGCCGGCCGGCCGGCGGCTGGAAGACTTGGACACCATGGCCAAGGGCCAGGCCGTGTTCCGGGCGGCCTGCGGCGTCTGCCACCAACCCGACGCCGGCTACAACGCCCTGCGCCCGGTGGTGCGCCACTGGACTGCCCCGACCATCCACGAGTACCTGAACACCATGCACGAGCAGAAACCGATGATGCCGCCCTTTCCCGGCACCGACCAGGAGAAGAACTGGCTGACCGTCTACGTCGATTCCCTGACGGAACGGGAAACGCCATGAATCACGACCTGATCCCGTCGCCGGACCTGCTGGGCTACCCCGCCACGCCGGGGTTGATGCTGCTGCTGTCGTCGCTCACTCTGGCGGCGCACTGGATGTTCATCGGCAGCGCGGTCGGCGCTATCTTCGTGGTCCTGCTCAACTCCCTGCACGCCAAAGATGAAACGCGGCGCGCCGTCACCCGGACGCTGCTCCTCTTTCTGCCGTTCCTTCTCTCCATGGGTGTAACCCTGGGCATCGCCCCGCTCCTGTTCATCCAGGTGCTGTACGGCAACTTCTTCTATTCGGCCAACGTGCTGATCGCCGGTTGGTGGCTACTGGTCGTGCCGCTGGTGATCGCCAACTTCTACCTCTTCTATTACGCCCGCGGACGAGTCAAGGCCAGCGACGGGTTGCGGCCGCTCCTGCCGCTGGTCATGATGACGGTTTTCGTTCTGCTCACCTTGACGTTGTCCAGCAACATGACGCTGATGCAGACTCCGTCGGCCTGGACGGAGGCCCGCACGGCCGGCCCGCTGTCGCTGTTCCTGGGTTCCCGCGTTGCCATCCGGGCCCCATTCGCCTTCCTCGGCTTCCTGGCCATCGGCGGGCTTCTGACGGCGATTCTCGGACGCGGCGGGTTCATGCACGACGCGACCGCCGACACACAGGCGATCCGCACCGGCCTGCGCCTCACGCTTGGGGCCTCGCTGCTGCAATTGGGCTGGGGTGTTCTGATGACTGCCGCTCTGCCAGCCGACCAGCGCGGGGCATTGCTCGATGGTGGGATGACGACCGTCTGCTTCTATACCGCCATCGCGGCCATGGTGCTCGTGCCCGTGATAGCGGCCTGGGCTCTGACTCGTCGCTCGTGGCCGGCTTTAGCTGCAACGGCGGCAACCCTCTTCCTGGCCGCAACCACCATCGCCTTCACGCGCGACGGCCTGCGTCAAGCCGTTCTCGCGCCGCACTTCAGCGTTTCCTCTGTTGCGGTCCACCCGCAATGGGGCGCCTTCGCCATGTTTCTCGTGTTCCTGGTCGTCGGCCTTGGCGCCATTGTGGCCCTGCTGAAGTTAGCCCGAACGAAAGACGTCGCCTGACTCAAACCTGTGCCTGCCGAAAACCTCATCTGGCCGAGAGAGGGCAAATCCTATCCACGGGTTGGCTCGTTGACAAGTGACGTAAGTCCAGTCATACTAACGCCGACGGAGTTTTGGGCAGGGACAGGGCAGTTGAGCGAGGAGAATGGCAAGAAGTTGGAGCGAGTCGGGACGAGTTATTCAAACACGGTGGACCAGAAACTGGAAAGGATCATTGCGATGCGTCAAATAGCATTGATTGGTGCGATGGCGGGGCTGCTCATGGTCGGGGCTTTCGGATGCGGCAAGCAGGGAGGGAATGATTCCCAATCGAAGGCGGAGCATGCGAGGGACGAGTTCGTCAAAGGCCTGCAGGACACGGTCGACAGCCTTCAAGCCAAAATGAACAAGCTGGGAGACATGGCCGCGGCCAAGGGCAGCGAAGCCAAGGCCAAGTACGACACGGAGGTCAAGCCCGCGCTTGAGAAGAAACTCGATCAGACCAAGGCCGTACTGGCCAAGGTGAAGGCCGAGAGCGGTACGGCATGGGAGGACACGAAGGACGCCGCCCAGTCGGCTGTCAATGGCCTGAAAGCCGCATACGACGATGCTGCCAAGATGTTCGAATAGTCAAGCGGCTTACAGGATTGCAGGCTTCGTCGTCGCAATCATGGCTTTCCAGCGGCTGCATTTCCCACGCCTGCGCCAGCGGGGAAGTGGAGGCGACGAGGCGAATGGCTGGCCACGTGGACAGAGACCGCCTATTATCATAGAAGCGGGGGCAGAAAACGTGTCCACGGGTTGGCTCGTTGACGGGCGGCGCAGCTCCAGCTACAGTAAGGCCGACGGAGTTTTTGGGAGGGACAACGCTTTATGCGCAACTCGTTGACAAATCACATGACTACGGCCATACTATACGGTCGCACTCAAGTCTTCTACAGCGTGAGGGAACCGTGGTTTTCGCGAGGGTTGAGGTACCGCCCTCTGGTCCTTAAACAATGGGGAGGATGGAAATGAGGGGGATGATGATGACGGTGGTCCTCGCGGCGGCGGGGCTGTGCGTGGCGGGTTGCCAAACCGGTAGCGGCGCCTCGGGCGGCCTGACCCCGGAGAAGACGACGCAGGCACGCACCGAGGTGAACACCATGGCGAGCGACACGCTTGCGCGCCTTTACGCGCTAATACCGAGCGCGCGCAAGACGGTGGAGACCTCCGCGGGCTACGCGGTGTTCAGCGATTTCGGGATGCAGATCCTTGTCGTCGGCGGAGGCGCCGGAAAGGGCGTCGCAGTCAACAACGGCACGAAGAGCCAGACCTTCATGCGGATGGTCGAGGCGCAGGCGGGGCTGGGCGTGAGCGCCCGGAAACTGCGACTGATCTGGGTGTTCGACACGGAGGCGCGCTTCAATCATTTCGTCTACACCGGCGTGACGCTGGGCGCGGAAGGCTCGGCCTCGATGGCGGTCGAGAACCAGGGGGCGAGTCTCGAAGGCGCAGTGCCGGTTTCGCCGGGCGTGTGGCTCTACCAGTTGACGGAGACCGGCATAGCACTCGAGCTGGCGGTCAAGGGCTCGAAGTACTACAGGGATGACCCGCTCAACTAAGAGCCTCTAAACCGGGGACGAGGAAACGATATTCCTCCGCACCGTCGAGGCGCAGGGGCAGGAACTTGTCCCTCCCGAAAACCTCATCCGGACATGAGCGAGTAACCGAGAGCCCTGCCTTGGCGCTTGGATGATGCCGACGGAGTGTTCGGGAGGGACAAGAGGAAAATGGGGACACCCATCTCTGGCCCAGATTAGGGCTTGCGAAGAGGCCGGAAACACAGTAGGATTTGCCATAGGGACCACGAGGGTCGTGGGCCGAAGAGGATCTGGGAAATCATGGATAAGGAGAAGCAGCATGGCAACAAGCGCGAAGCCCGCAACGAAGAGTGAGATTCTGTCGAGGATCGCAGAGGCCACGGAGCTGTCCCGCAAGCAGGTTGCGTCGGTATTCGATGCCCTTGCCTGCCAGATCAAGTGCGCCGTGGGGAAGAAGGGTCCCGGCGTCTTTGCGCTGTCGGGCCTGTTGAAGGTCATCGTCGTCAACAAGCCGGCGACTCCCGCGCGCAGGGGCATCAACCCCTTCACGAAGCAGGAGCAGATGTTCGCGGCCAAGCCGGCGCGCCGGGTCGTCAAGATTCGCGCTCTCAAGGCCCTCAAGGACATGGCGAAGTAACGCTGTGTCTCCCGCAAACCTCATCCGGACGTGAGCGAGTAACTGAGAGCCGTTGTCCCTCCCGAAAACCACATCGGGCGCTATGCTCTCTCGGGGCACGTGGTGAGGCATGATTGGTTGGCCGGCCACGTGGATAGCGGCTTCCCAGCGGAGGCGAGGCTCCGGGATTCGGGAGAGCCGGTTGAAAAACGGGAGCGTGATGGATAGCTTTGAAGTCCGCCGATGCACGCAAGGCCCCAACAGTCCGCGGCGGAAGCACCAAGTGTGGGACACGATCCCGGAAAGAGACGAAGCTCCGTGATTCTTCTCTCGTCCGCGCAAGCGGCGGAAATGCTGAATCAGTTTCAGCACGGGAATCAATCCCGGACTTCCCTGGACCTGGGGAAAACGGAAACGATGGTTTCGCTGCAAGAGGGCAAGGTTCGTCTGTCATGCGGGGCGCACGTCT
>Ga0182021_10012167_pt1 | contig 10221 bp, 10 predicted proteins | sample 612E3MmetaG_FD_120493 | JGI IMG/M metagenome (GOLD analysis project Ga0182021, IMG submission 120493) | Permafrost microbial communities from Stordalen Mire, Sweden - 612E3M metaG (Illumina Assembly) | ecosystem: Environmental > Terrestrial > Soil > Wetlands > Permafrost | place: Sweden... | reverse complement strand
TTGAGGTGTTCCTCAATTGTAGAGTAGTCGAAGAAATCATGATGGATCAGCTCCTTCAATTTATCATGCGTTATCCTGCATGACCTTCTACCGATAACTAAAACTGATTCTACGTCTTTGTGACGGAGAGCTTTGATGAGAACTCCCTCGCCAACCATTCCTGAGGCACCGAATATTATTGCTTTGATTTTCATTTTTCACCCTGCATGTTTTGATATGGATTTTCAGATTGGAATTCCTATTTTGTCTTTGTCAATAAGTCCTGCGTGTGTTTCAATAATATTTGACCGCCAATTGCCCCATGCCGGGGATAACAATGTTAGCAGATGTGTAGTCAGCAATAACACGAGCAATCGTTTTTGGCCATTCAGTAAGGTCGGCGTCTGCAATGTTGCCGAGAGTTTCTGATTTCAACTCTTTCACCATACATCCTCCAAATAATATTCTTTCTGAAGGGATCCAAGTCACAATATTATCTGTCGTATGTGCAGGTCCATAGTACTTGCTGATCACCTTTTGGTTGCCCAGATGCAGGACCAAAGAGTCAACAAAGCCATGCTGAGGGATTGGGAGATTTTTGGTTTTGGCTATTGCAATCGTCTTCTCGTTGGCATAGGAAGGAATTCCGATACTATTGAGATAATTCAAGCCGCCCATACAGTCGGCATGCCAATGGTTAGGAACAAATCCAACAATGCGTACTTTTAGAGAATCTTTTATCCAATCCACCAATTGCATTGTTTGCGAATCATTCATCGGTGTGTCAAACAGTAAGGCTTCTCTATTATCGGTAAAGATAAATCCATTAGAACCAATTCGTCCAAATCCAGGTATTTGAGCATAGGAGATATGAACATAAGAGTTCGCAGAAATTTTTATTATATCAATGTCTTGTGAAACCTTTATATGCTGAAACGTCCCCTGAGAGATGGCCGGTGCGGTTAAACATATCATGAAGATTGTCATTGTTAGTGATGTGCGCATTGGCTTTCCCTTTTTGACGAACGCAGTACTTTCGCGCGAGATCAATTACGTACTGTTTGAAATATCATGGTTACCTAAATATCGCAATACTTTTTCGAAAATAAAATTGTTGATCCTGTTAGCGAGAGGTACGCTTATAGTCTGCTTGCACTGCCAATTCTTCTTCACCTTCAGGTGAACAATTCAACATCATGAGTTGCAACCGATTGTCGGATGGAGCCGTGATGACAATACGCCAGCCCCAGTTTGGGCCAGGCGGCGCCTCATACGATCCGCGGAGATCAATAATCCCTTGTGCATCGATCGTCCCTTGACAAAACATTACTTTGCTGCTCATATGCCAAGAATCAACCCATGCGGCAGTTGCAATATTTTGTATTCTATCATAGCCAATGACAAGTAAGCCTTCTTGGGAAACATTTTCATGCTCCCAAGTATAATTAATTGTGAGGAATTTACCTTTAGCAACTTGCGATACTGATACATGAGAAGAGGAAAAATAATCTGAAGATGCGACTGAACTGAGTCTTAAAAGATTTTTGCCTGTCCACTCTCCGATGAGATTACCTTGAATTTCGTTCAAGTCCATGATCGTTTTCTCTGTTAATGAGAAAAATTCTCCAATGACATCTAATTGCTTAATGCTTTTATTTGTTCTAAGTGTCCCCGAAACTTATTTTCTCATACGACTATCCTTTTATCATCACTTACCACGCTTTGCGTCGAGGCTCCACGGGCCTGCACCTGCGGCAGAGATATAAAGCCAGACGAAACAGTAAAGTACAGCCGGAACACCGCCATTCAAGACCGGCCAGATGCCGCCAGGGAAGTGAAACTGGAAATATGCAACAGCCATTTCGCCCGCTAGAATGAATGCTACGGGGCGGGTGAATAGACCGAAAAGAAGTAATGCCCCGCCAAACGTTTCAAGGATCGCTCCAAGTCCAAATTGAGAAATAAGCTGGACAGTGCCACCATTTGGAGGCATTCCGGCAGGGAAGGCGAAGAGCTTCACCGTCCCTGCCAAGAGAAACATGAACGCAGCCACTATGCGAAGGACACTCAGCAGGCGAGGCTGCCAAGCCGACCACCGCGCAGCAATATTTGTTGCTGCCGGATTGTTTTTTATTTCTTTTGCTATGAATTCTTCAAGACGAGCCAGAGTTTGGGACCAGCCTTCCTCTTGGCCTGCAAGATAAGGTGCCGCCTCCGGCATTATGTCCGAAACATGTGCATGAATAATAAGTTTCGTCTCACCTTTCTGATCGGCAAATGTAATGACGTTGAATACTTTAAAGAGCGGATTACCGTTTTTATCCAATGCACTGCTTGTAAAGACGAGGAGTTTGGGTGCTGCGATCTCATGATAAGTGCCTGTCATTGGATACATGATCCCATTTGGTGCCCGCATATCAATATGGATATGACCATCGGGACGCACATCTAATTTGCAAACAGGATTTGTAAACCCTTTTGGTCCCCACCATTGCGCAACGAGTTTAGGATCTGTCCATACCTTCCATACAAGGGTACGAGGTGCATGGATGGTGCGTGTAATTGTAAGTTCTTTTTCCCGTGCTGCCATTTGATCCATCCTTTCTTTATACTAAAACGATATTCATCGAGGTAAGAGCGTTCCTATAAAGTCCTGTTGCAGCGATGCCATCCCTGCTAGAGAAAGATAAAAAATTAAACCTGCCTGGTTTTCAATACCCGAACGACTGTATTCCAATTTCGCGTGGACACTGTGCGCACAAATTCTTTTTCGAGAACGTTCATCAGATCAATAGTCCGACTGTTTGGGGTAAGGGTAAGAACGCTGCATACCTCACGCGTCGACGTGTGGAGAATTCTGAAACTCTTGTCAGGCGATGCGTAAGGAATCTTCAAATTGCTCTTCGATTTTTCTGAAAGAAACGTTACGTAAAGTCGAGTCTGCGGTGTTACATCAATCCCTTTGAATGGCTGCGATTCACTTAAATCCTGCAATTCTTCTATCGTGCGGACGAGCACACCGATTTCGTGTCCGAATATCTTCTTCAATTTTTCTTCAATCATTTGTTCAAGAGCGGCAGTGCTTAATGCCTGCGTCTCAAACACAACGTTACCACTTGCAAGCAGGGTTTGAACATTTTTAAATCGCAGCGCCTCAAACGCTTTTTTCAACTTCTCCATTGGTACAGTCTTATGCCCGCCAACGTTGATGCCGCGGAGAAAAGCTGCATAGCTAATCACGGAGTTTGTCTCCTTTCGTAAGCATGATGAGAATAAGCACTTATTGCGGCCACAGCCATGCAAACGTAACCGCTGTCAGAATTGCATAGATCAATCCGTCCACTGTCGCTTTGATTGTTGTAATCCATGCCCGGCGATACCATATCGACATTTGCCAGAGGGCGGCGCAGTATCCCATAAATGCAGTAACTCCGGTTAACCGAAAGACATGGAGAAAATCCGCACTCATTGGTAATGTGCGTCCGGCAACGTACGCGGTAAAGAATCCGATAACGACCAGAAAAAGAAACCAGAGGACGAGACTCGACACTATTGATGATGGGCCGTTCGGAAAAACCGTAAACATCATGACCGGACCCTTTTTCATTTTTTCCTTGAACTCAAGTGACCGCATTTCTTCTCTGCTCGATGGACGTGGTACCACATAATCGCCCGGAGGGATGTTCAGCGGACGAAGTGCATCCATCACTTTGTCTTCATTTGGCATCTGGGGATAATCACTTTTATGCCATGGCGACATCATGTGGATGATAGAGCTTAATATGAAAATGATCACTGCAGAAAGCAGGATCGGGAACCAGAGCATCAATAGGTCTGTCATATGTTTCTCCTCTTATTTATTTTGTGTTTCGCTAAATACAGAGTTTACTTTCGAGCAGCAGTTCTATCTAACAAATGTGCTATGAGCGGAATGAGAGCAAAACCACAATATGCATAGGGAATCCCAACGACTGCCGCTACGACCACCGCAAAAGATGTAATGGGTGTCGACCATACGCGACGGCTAATTTGAACTGACTTCAAAGGATCGACATCCTTCGCGAGTAAATGTTTTTTAAGAACGTGGTGCCAGAATGAAGCTTTTGCAAAGCCAAGTCCGGCAAATGAACATGCATAGACACAAACCGCCACACGGGAAAAAGAGTACTCACTCATCAGTGCAGTTGCAAACGTCAGGAAGGCTACAAATAAAAGCAGCCACAGGTTTCTCCACAACATTCCGGAATTGTATTGTCCCAGAAAACTGCACATACGATGATGTTCCATCCATGTTTGTCCGATAAGAAAAAATGAGATAAGGAAACCGACAATCTTCGGAGTCATCTGGAGAAGGGCATACCCAAGCTGCAATTCCGTGAAATCTTGCTGAATCGTCGGCACTTTCATTTCCAGGACGAGGAGAGTGATGGAGATTGCGAAGACTGCATCGCTGAAGAACAGTATTCGTTCGAATGCAATGTGTTCTCTCTCTTTAGATTGATGCATATATTCTATTAGGTCGTGGACGTGACAATCGATTGTTCCTTCATTCTTTTTCAATCATCAACATGGATTTTGACATCGTAAGGAGATGGACGGCCTTCGGATCTTTCCAGCCAATCTTTTAGGCTCAGAAGAAAAACAGCCCACTTGGTACTGCAATGATGCATAAACTCCACCGACTTTTTCCAGCGTGCGTGTTTGAAAATGATGAATGTCTGATCGTCTTTATATTTCAATTGGAAGGAAACCTCCGTGCCGATCCAATCTTTAGGTCCCCGCACACATTTCCATTTCACAAGTTTATGCGGTTTGGATTTGACCACCTTCATCTCACAAAAACCGAAGTTAATAATACCGCCCTGTTTTGTGTCACCTGTAGTCTCAGTGGTCCACCAATGACGAAGTCCTCCGATGGTGGTAAGTGCTTTATACACTTTTTCCGGTGTGTCTTTGATACCAACTCTGTGAAGAATATCCGGCATGATTATTCCCTTACTTTAAAACTATTTCTCCGAACCGAGGTAATGGCACTTATGAATGTTGTATAGACTCTTGTTTTGTAACATTTCATTTGTCGGGTTTTGTTCCCTGGAATATTGACATGCAGGAAAACCGTCATTGTACGATATGGCTATCGATACTTACGAGCTTGAGATGAATAATGGTGTGTGTAAATGCAGTAGTAGTATTCAGTCACTTGCCGGATCATGGCGCTTGGCCGTTTAATGGTTTCATCAGACTTCACGTCTTGATGCGGTCATTTCTGGCAAGGAATATTCTATTAAATCGCATTGAGATACCGCGCTTCAGTGAGAATTACCCTGCATATAATCCTTCTTCGGCGTGAATATGCAAGTGTGGTTCAGTCGTGTTCCCTGAATTACCGACACAACCCAGAACTCGCCTTTACAGATTTGATCACCCGGTTTTACACAGATGCTCTCTTTCATGAGATGAGCCATAGAGACCGTTGCTCTATTGTATTCAAATGCGACATAGTTACCGGCACGATGTTCTGAATCCTGTTCCGGAGGCGAGTAATCTACAAAGCCGTCCTCGGCGGCTGCTACGACACCATCACAGGGATCACAACATGAATTCCGAAAATCGCATATGGCTTCGGATATAATGGATTGTCAGAGTGTGCACACAAGTTTATTGAAGTGCAAGGTATTGTTTGATGATGGTGTCCGCGTGAGTCAAACCAGGATTCCAGGTGGTGGCATCACCTTGAGAATTCAGTAACACAGTTGTTGGTACAGTCATAACGTGCATATACTTTGCAAGAGTTTGTTCTTCAAGTGCATTGAGCTTTTGAACTTTTAATGTCTTTCCAGATTGCCGTAAAAAATTTTGTGCCTGTTCGATCTGCCGCTCTTGAGGTTTGCATTGCGCGCAGTGCGATGTCCAGAAATATAAGAGCACCGGCTTTCCCGTTTCAATAGTGAGTGGCAACCGTTTCTTGCGGCGTACCCTCCACTGATTGTAAACGCTGCAGCTTTTAACAACGTGAAGGAATACTAGAAATAGTAATAACGATATAAATGTCCGTTGAATAATTATATGCGTGATAAAATAATTCTTTTCTTCTATTGTGAATGAATTTGGAATCCCGGTACTCCAAGTTTCCACAGTTGGTAATACACAAAACAGCCGGCGCAAAATCCGAAAAAGAGATTTGCCGCTGCAAGTGCGATGACGATCCAAGCGAATATCCATCCGAGGAAATGCAATCCGGTGTAGAGCGCGAGACTGCCGATACCCAACACAATTCCACCTAAGAGCTGTGCAAATTCATGGGGAGCCGGAATATCTTCCAAGAGATTTGGTTTAAAAAAATTTAACGGTTTAATCACATACTTATAATGCATCTTGAACAATGCAAAATTGGAATTAAATGAACCAGCAATGAGCACCACCGCAACAAACAATGGGAAGAGCGGCTGGTCCAAAATAAAACCGAGCAGAGTGAGCGTTATGATAGAAATCTGATTAAATTTCAGTGAGCTGTGATCAAGTGTCTGTCATGTTGTATCCATAATTTTTCTCTCAATAAATTTTCTGAAAACTTGTACCTCTTGGGCCGGCTGTGCTGCTCACCGGCACCAAAGAGTAGTACATTTACATATTTCCTATGCCGGGAAAAGTCCATCAACTGAGAGATACCGTTCACCTGTGTCGTAGTTGAATGTGAGGATTCTGCCTCCCGGTTTCAATTCGGATAGTTTCTTTGCAACCGCCGCTAAGGAGGCGCCTGTGGAAACACCGACGAGAATTCCTTCTTCACGTGCAGCACGCTGCGCATACTCGTACGCTTCTTCTTTTGTAATCTGGATAACGCCATCAATAGATTGAACGTGAAGATTCTTAGGAATAAAGCCCGCACCAATTCCCTGTATCGGATGAGGCGAGGGTTTACCGCCGCTGATGACCGGTGAAGCTGCCGGTTCTACTGCATACACTTTCAATCCTTTGTAGACCTTTTTCAATTCTTCTGCAACTGCAGTAATATGTCCGCCGGTGCCGACTCCGGTGATGATGATATCGATGCCTTGCGGAAAATCTGCCAGAATTTCTTTAGCCGTCGTCCTTCGATGAACTTCTATGTTGGCTTCGTTTTCGAACTGCTGAGGAATCCATGCCTTTGGAAGTGAAGCGGCAAGCTCCTTCGCCCGTTCAATAGCACCGGTCATTCCTTTTTCGCGCGGTGTGAGATCGAACTGCGCACCGTATGCAGCCATTAAACGGCGGCGTTCGACCGAAAACGACTCCGGCATTACAAGAATAAGTTTATATTTCTTCACGGCGGCAACAAGTGCCAATCCTATTCCAGTATTGCCTGAGGTTGGTTCAACAATCACAGTGTCCGAACTTAACAGCCCGCGCCGTTCGGCGTCTTCGATCATCGAAAGTGCAATACGATCCTTTATACTTCCACCAGGATTGCTTCGTTCCAGCTTTATCCAGACTTCTTTTTCCCCAAACAGCCGATTGATCCTAACGTGGGGCGTTCTGCCGATTGTTTCAAGAATATTTAATGCTTTCATAGTATTTCCTTTCATTATTGTTAGATGTTTTCCACATAGTTACTAAACAAAGTTTATGCCTTTAATGTTTCTGAAAGTGCCTGATCGAAATCGGCAATAATGTCGTCGATATGCTCGAGTCCTAAGGATACTCGGACTAATTCCGGTAAAACACCGCTCGATTTTTGCTCTGCTTCGCTCAATTGCTCGTGTGTCGTTGAGGCCGGATGAATAATAAGCGTTTTTGCATCGCCGACATTGGCAAGTAGACTTGCAAGCTTTACGTTGTCGATCAACTTTTTACCTGCTTTCACCCCACCTTTGACACCGAATGCAAGCACACCACCGAATTGTCCTATGCGCATATATTTCATTGCATTGGCGTGGTATGGATGGCTTTCCAATCCGGTATACCAAACCCAATCGACGAGTTTATGATCCTTCAGATATCGATCAATTGCTAATGCATTAGCATTATGACGTTCGCCGCGAAGCGAAAGTGTTTCAAGTCCTTGCAGAAGTAGAAATGCGTTGAACGGACTTAATGCCGGGCCGAGATCGCGCAGTTGCTCTACGCGAGCTCTTATGATGAATGCGATATTGCCGAACTGCCCTTTTGAACCAAGCACATCCCAGAAATTTAAATTGTGATAGCTAGGGCTCGGCTCTGTGAAAATTGGGAAATTGCCATTTCCCCAATCAATCTTACCGGAATCAACGATCACACCGCCAATAGACGTTCCGTGTCCGCCGATCCACTTTGTTACCGAGTGCACAACAATATCGGCGCCATAAGAAATCGGATTGCTCAGATAGCCGCCTTGGCTGAATGTATTATCGACGACGAAAAGAATTCCATGCGAGTACGCCAACTCGGCAAGTGCCTCAACGTCGGGAACATTCAAGCGTGGATTGCCTATTGTTTCCACGTACAGAGCTTTTGTCTTTTTGTCGATGAGTTTTTCCAGTGCTTCTGGATTGTCACCGTCGGCAAATTTTACGTTGATTCCGAGGCGAGGAAATGTCACTTTAAATTGATTATATGTTCCTCCGCACAGTAGACTTGATGACACTATATTTTCGCCCGTTTGTGCAATTGTGGAGAGTGCAATAAATTGGGCGGCTTGTCCGGACGAAACTCCGAGTGCAGCGACACCACCCTCAAGCGCTGCTATGCGTTTTTCAAAAACGGCAACCGTTGGATTCATAATGCGGCTGTAAACGTACCCAAACTCTTGCAGGCCAAACAAACGTCCGGCATGATCTGCATAATTAAAGACGTACGATGTTTTCTGATTAATTGGAACTGCCCGTGAATTTGTAGTCTTATCGACCATTTGCCCCGCACAGAGTTGAAGAGTTTCGAATTTATACGTTGGCGCGCTGATTGTATAACATTTCTGTTTTTTTATGATTATTGGTTGATGAAAATTTGTTTCACTTTCATTGAGAGAATGAGAGGGGCTATAAACGAAAAAACCTCTTCCGGGAACTTTCCAGAAGAGGTTATAAAAAAACCGCCTCATCTCATTCTTCCCTCAACCGCAATGAGCGATTGGGGGTCAGGTGTCATCGGGATTGAACCCTCGACCTTATCTCTGAGGTGACGCGTTTGGTCTTACAGTGAACAGGCCGATGACTTACTGTCATCCAACATCATTGCGTGGAGCTGCGATAAGCGCCTACAACAACACCTGCCGGCTGTTCTATCGAACACCTGGGCAATTATTGCTTCGGGAAAAATAATCGAAGATGTTGTATTTGAGTCTTTCATCGTTTTTTTGAGGAGTTTTCATGCTCCTTCTTCACTTTAGTATAATACATGGATTTGAATTTGTCAAGAACGCGAATAATATAACTGTAAACTGTTTAATCCATGTGGAACGATGTGGCTCATAAAATCGTTGGTAATATGAGTGAAAAAAACTATTTACGTCTTAGTGAGTGAGAAAACAATGGATCAACAAAACGAAATACAAGTGACATCGCATCAATTAGAAGTCGTTAAGAGTATAGAAGGATTTGTCGGCGAGCAATTGAATTCGTTACTCATGAACGTTGAAGAAAGCTGGCAGCCATCCGATTTTTTACCCGATATGAATGCGGATAATTGGATTGAGCGATTAACCGAATTTCGTCGAAGAGCCGTTGCATTATCGGACGAAGTGCTTGTAGTCCTTGTCGGTGATATGGTAACGGAAGAAGCATTACCGACATATCAAACATGGCTCAATCGACTGCACGGTGTCACTGACCAGACAGGTGCAAGTCCATCCCCGTGGGCTCGATGGAGCCGCGGGTGGACATCGGAGGAAAATCGTCATGGCGATCTCTTGAACAAATATCTTTATCTCACCGGACGTGTCGATATGCGTTCAATAGAAACTACAATCCACCATCTCATCAATAACGGGTTTGACCCGCAAACAGAAAACGATCCGTATCTCGGATTTGTCTATACATCTTTTCAAGAACGGGCAACCAAAATATCTCATCGGAATGTCGGTGTTCTTGCGAAGCGTGCAGGCGAGGATCATCTCCACAAAATTTGCGGAATGATTGCCGGCGATGAAGCACGCCACGAAAAAGCATATAAGCTGTTTATGACAAAAATCTTTGAACTTGATCCTGCAAAAGCAGTACTTGCATTTGCTCACATGATGAAATCAAAAATTGCGATGCCTGCTATGCTCATGGATGATGGGAGAGATAA
>Ga0182021_10012166_pt1 | contig 10222 bp, 11 predicted proteins | sample 612E3MmetaG_FD_120493 | JGI IMG/M metagenome (GOLD analysis project Ga0182021, IMG submission 120493) | Permafrost microbial communities from Stordalen Mire, Sweden - 612E3M metaG (Illumina Assembly) | ecosystem: Environmental > Terrestrial > Soil > Wetlands > Permafrost | place: Sweden... | reverse complement strand
CTTTGTCCCCGGGTTCTGGATGGTGAAATAAGTCTCGAAGTTGGGACGGGCCGTACCCTCGGCAAAGTAGAAAGTCGGCGCGGTTGAAGTTGCTCCGACCGCGTCCGACCCACCGGTCCAGACGCCGTTGTAGTTGAAATACATCGGGCGCTCTGCTACAACCTGCACTTTATTCAGGCACTGGATCGTCGTGCTGAAATCGTGGGCGGAATCGTTTCCGATTCCAAGGGTTGTCGATGGATTGACGGTCGAGCGTGTGTTCTTCGGGACAGTGAGCGTTACTGACGCCGTAGTGCCATTGCCCCTCATGTATGTCAGTTTCACGTCGGCGCTCTTGCTTCCAGGATTCTGGATCGTGAAGTATGTCTCGAAATTGGGTCGGGTCGTACCTTCCGCGAAGTAGAACGTCGGATAAGGAAACGCTGCGATCGCCTTGGGTAACGGGCTGTTGGCGTAGTTCGGGTACTTGCCGAAGTAGTCCGGCGTCCCGCCCGGCGTGGGTGTAAGCCCGGTCTTACTGCTTCCGAGCTCCAGGCCCGCCGCCGCCGCACTGGCAGCCGCGGCCTGTCTGTCCGCGGTAGTCACCCGCTTCGAATTGCCCTGGGCCTGGCTCTGGGCCTGAACTGGCGTATTGTTTGTTGCACTCTGGGTTCGGGTGCTGCTTGTTGCCGTGGGCCCTGCGTAGGCCGGCGCGGCAGTGAACAGGAAAGTCACCACCAGCGCAATGGATACGAGAACTGAGGCATTCCGCTTGTTCATCTGACTACTCCCCCCTCGAGACGCAACCGATTACCTGCATTGCCCTTCAGATTTGACCCCTCCTCCGGATTTCCTGCAATTTGTTTCCCGTCTTCTTCCCTCCCCCCTCGAGGGGGAGGGTCAATGTGGGGGTGGCGTTGAGCTCCCCTCGAGGGGGGAGGGTCAGGGCGGGGGGTGGGAGTTAAGCAGACGATTGGGCGATGCCGTGGCTGAGCGACCCGGCTTATGCCTGTGTTTCTTCGACGTGCTTTATCACGTTCTCGAAATATGTATTTGCCATCTGGACCGCCTGGTCCGCGTCCATGTTCATGTAGGTGAAAAGAGGTTCGGCGAGCTTTTCGCACGTGGCCCGTGATACCTCGCCCGTTTCAACGAGCTCCCCGCCCGCAGCGCGAAGCTCCTCGAAGAGCGGCTCGAAGAAATGCCCGAAGGGCTCCGTCTGTAGTATCTCCCCAAAACCAACGAGTATATTTCCGACGAAATGCATGTGCTCGCGCCCGTCCTCCTCGAGACCTGCTTCGCGGCACCTTTCGAGGGTTTGAAGCAGCGGGGCGAAGACGTCCTCGCCCCAGAAGCCAGCGTTGGCGACGAGCAAAACGTTGAGGGTCCTGTCGGGGAATCTGGACGGGTGGCCGAACCTGCCGTTGACCTCCCTCAGGAACGGAAGGGCCGTTGGCAGTATCGTGCGCTCCATCAGGTTCTTCATGTACGAGGTCATGTTGAAAAAGTAGATGGGCGTCGCCAGCACGACGACGTCCGCATCCATCATCTTCCGGCGCGCCATGTCCGCGTCGTCTTTCTGCAGGCAGACGCCGGGCGTTTTCATCCAGCAGGTCATGCAACCGGTACACGGCGCGATCTTCAGCTTCCTTGCGTACAGGGTCTCGACCTCCGCGCCGGCTTCCCGGGCACCCTCGAGAAGTGGGCCGATTATCTTTTCCGAGTTGCTGGTGCCCATCCTGGGGCTGCAGTTGAACGCGGTTATCTTCATAGCTCGTATTCCCTCCCTCCAGCGCGGGTCATTGGCGCGGGACACCGATGTTGTTCAGCACCGGCGTGTTACCTGAATTCCCGGCGCTGTTTCTTGATCTTTTCGCCGATCTCAATCATCGGAATATCATCGATGGGCCTGTAGATGCCAAGAGCCCTTTCGTCGACCTCAACGAGAAACTCGGTCTTCGTTGGAATGGCGGGGAGCTTCCATCCTGGGCTGCCTTTTCCGCGGTCGCCGAGCTTGATGATTATCCTGTCGCCCTCTTCAATCCGGCTGTCTCTTGCCCGGACCTTGACCTTGGAGTACTCGAGATAGAGAAAACGATAATCGATCGGATCGAGTTTTATCCCCCGGTGCCGCATGAATTCACGGGCGCAGCACCTTGAGAAGAAGCGCAATGGAACAACGCTCTTCTTCTCCACCTCCAGCCGCACCGGGCTGGACGAGAAGACCTCGCACGTGAAGTAGTTTGGAAGCCGCGGCCTTCTATTCTGAAGAATGCCCCAACCGTTGAACAGGAACGGTTCGGGAACCCGCGCCCCATCTTCTTCAACAAACCTGCACAAGCCGACCTTGAGCCCTCCATCTTCAGATATTCCCCCTTCGCCGGCCACAAAACTGAGGGTAACAACCTGTTGTTCCATGCCGGCTTTCAACTCTTCTGAAGATACTTCGGCCGTACCGGGCGCCGGGCGGTCCGGCGGAGCCGGCTTTTGCCCCGAGCGGAAGATCTCGGGATGGGCCATATAGTCGACCCAGCCGTATAAGACGCCTGACACCGCGGCCGCCAGAAGCAATGCTATAGCGGCAACGAAGCCTATAGCCTTGCCTTTCAGCTCACTCAAGTCAGATGGCTTTTCTTCTGCTTTCTTTAATTCTCTCTCTTTCGGCATGTCGATTATTCCTCGTGATTTCGTGATAACTGTCAATCGCGGCAGTACTCTGGATATCAGCCGGTAACAGTATAGTGAGTATCGATGGGTCCTCACAAGAACCTTCGAATCCGATGCCAATAACGACCGGCAAATCCCCCAAGGAGTGTATTGACTATGGTGGCATAGTGTAATATCGATGTTTGTACATTGGCCATATGGAGGAGACGACAAGTGGAAGCTAACATAGTAAGACGCGGCTGGAGAAAAGTGCTTGAATACCTGGGGCCCCCGACCTTCCCTTTCTTCATGGTGATAGGAGCCTCGATCCTTCGGACCATAGGTCCATATGTTCCTTTCCTGAAATACGCGCGGGACGACCGGTTTTCTTACCACATGCCGCCGGTGTATTCCGAAGCCTACCAGCGGTTCTACGACAATATCGTAAACCGCGGTCTCGGGCGCAACGCCGCGCCGCACGCGATAACGATGGCGGTGACGTCCGACTGTAACCTCAAGTGCATCCATTGCTCCGCTTTCCGCCGCGAAACGACGGACTCGCTGACTACCGAAGAGTGGTGCAGCGTCATCGACCAGTGCGCCGAGATGGGAATGACCGACCTCATCATAACCGGCGGGGAACCATTCCTGAGAAAGGACCTGGATATCCTGGTACGGCGGATCGTGAAGAACGGATGCATCCCCGACATCTTTACGAACGGGACAATGCTGACCGATGAGAATCTCCAGAAAGTCAAAGACGCCGGCTGCGATACCCTGTTCGTCAGCATCGACAGCCCTCACGCGGAAGAGCACGACGTGCTGAGAGGCAAAGACGGCACCTGGCAGAAAGCGATCGACGGAATCAAACGTGCCGTCGAAATGGACATGTCGGTGGGTCTCTCCACGTATCTCGGAACGGAGCAGATCGATAAGGATTACCACCGCAAGTACGTCAAGATGAGCAAAGAGCTGGGCATCGGAGAGATCACCGCGTTCGACCTCGTGCCGACCGGCAAGCTGATCAAACACGATGAGATATTGATCGAGTCGGGAGACCGCGAAAAAGGCCGCAAGATACACGAACACCAGTGGCTGGACAGAAAAGGACCGCGCGTCTCCGCGATGAGCAACGTCAACGATCCACACGTGATGGGTTGCTTTGGCGTTAGATGGCAGATACACATCACGCACAACGGTTACGTTACCCCTTGCGACTTCATGCCTATACACTGGGGCAATGTCCGTAACGAACCGTTGAGGGATATTCTCGAGAGAATGAAAAGGCACCCTGAATACGACAGGAACACGATGACCTGCCGTATCCAGGACCCCGAGTTCAGAAGGAAGTATATTCATAACATACCGGACGGCGCGACTCTTCCCTATCCGATCGAGAAGATCGATCCGGCGCACAGAGCTCTTGACGAGAAAGAAGAAAAGGAGCAACAGGAAAGAGAGTGTGGCTTTTCTGAAATGGGCGCGTAGGCAACTGCCGTCCGTGCCCGGCTCCTCTCAGGACGCTTTTCGCTTGTTCGTGGGGTCACCCGGCGAGTACCGGGACCTCAGGGTTTTCCTGAGAAAAGAGACCTTCCCGGGCGCTCTGCGCCCGAGTCCCTTGAGGATCACGCCAGCCTGCCTCCCGAAGTGATACGCGCGCTGAAGTTCGCCGTTGACGGGCGGCCCCGACCTATCGCACAACAGGATATGGAAAGGTGGAAGGATGGGCCTCAGCCCTTTGGTCATGAGGGCTTCGACCATCATCTTCGCCGATTGAGGCCTCGGCCTGGTCCCAGGCGCGTAGACCTCGGTACCGAAGGAGGCGCAGGGCTTGTCTTCCCAGGTGGAATCCATCAGTCTGAGAAACCGCCTCGCTGCCATGGGGAGCCCCCATGCACCCGTATGACATCCCAGGGCGATGAAGTCAAACGTATGGTCGGGCACGTTCGCAGGATCCATCTTCAACAGGACAGTGTCGTGGCCCTCATCCCTGAGGCCGTCCATTATGTGCTCGGCTGCAAGCCGGCAACTGTCCCGTTTTGGCAAGTAGATGACTGCCGTTTTCATTATTGCTTCCTCTCCGGGCAAAGAGACAATGCCCGTTCAGTCAGGAAGGTGGACATGGGTTACTCGTTGACAGCGTAGTCCACAATCTCCGCGAACGTCATCTGGTCCTGCAGGCTACGCTCTCGGCTCCGATCGGAATTCATATAGTCTCGCCTGCAGCGTGCGGAACAGAACTCCGGCGGGACCAGGAATATCGTGGCGACCTTTTCCGGCAGAATCCTTCGGACGTTACCGCAGTTCAGGCACTCCCAGAACTCCACGCCACCCCGTACCTGTAATAGCTGACCCATGCCGATTGCCCCCTTTGTGGGTTCGTCGATCCTTACAAGCTTCTTCCGCGAACCCTCGGGCGATGCGCTCCGTAATGGAACGATGTTCGTGAATGTTCACGCCGCCTTCGTGACCGGGAAAAGTATTTCCGTTATCCATTCGGATGGGCTGTCCTGCCTGTCCAGACTCGCGAGGTAGACCTCCCTGCATGGGCCCGAGAGCCGATACTGGTTCTCGGTTATCCAGATCATCAATCGAGCGTAGGCTTCGCCGATATATTCAGAGTTTCCCGCGAAGACCGTCGACGCGAACGTTCCACCGGGGAGCTCGCCGAGCGCCAGGTTGCCTGGGGCCACCCCGCTCTCGTCCGCCGCAACCGTAGTTATCGGCACGCAGAAATCCAAATCCAGTCTGCGGGCAGTCACGGAGTTGTGATAGAGGCTGAAAGGTGGACCAACGGGGTGCGCCCCGAGGCTTTCAAGATACGTGAACAACCTTCTATACGCCTCGTCGTGGAACCATTCGATAGCCCATGAAGGCACCCTCGCGCGAATCCTGACAACCTGCTGCGGCGGCAGATCCTTTACCTCGATTGAAAGGCCCATCGCTCCTCCATTTCCTGCTTAACCTGCTCAGGTCTGGAGCTCGCACTCCGCGGTAGTTCTTCCCCGACCGGGGCGGGCTGGAAACCGCTTTGCCTCCGGCATCACGAGCATCCTGATAGAAATAATAATGGGCAAGAGTTTAGAGTAGGTTTCTACGCGATTAAGGTATCGTTAAGTTTAAGTTGCAAGCAACAAACAATGCCGGGACGCTATCCCACCAGGGGTGGTAGAAGGTGACCGCCAGGGTGTGGGTGCCTGAGGGCAGGGATGTGGAGTGGGTCCAGGTGGCCTGGCCGTTGGAGTCTGTTGTGATGGATGCGGTCTCTCCCTCCAGGAAGAAGATGTCGGCGGTCCCCATATGGACATTGGACAGAAGCCTCGCGAGGATAAACGACAGGTTGAACATAGGCTACCAATGCCCTTGACACTGTCTAAAAGCAGGCTGACCGTCGATGCCCGTCGCGATGTCGGCGACGCCGAGTTCTCGATCGTTGTCGATTCGACGCAACCGGTGGTCGCCGAGCGCGTCATGTACTTTGTCTACAATGGCGCGATTGCCGGGGGCCACGACGTTCTTGGCGCGACCGTCCCGGGCAAGGAGGTCTTTTTCGCCGAGGGTACGGCCATCCAGGGATTCGACGAATGGGTCTGCATCATGAACCCCAACAACGACCCCGTCCACGTCACATGGGGCGCTCGATCAAGACAGCGTCGTCGGCGGTGGCGCGCGGGGAGACGTTCTTGTTGGGTACATGCCTTAATGCGATTGAGCGTCCCCTCCGGAGCCACCAGATCGTTCACCACTAACGCCCCACGGGCAGCCCGGGGAATACCGGGTAGGCATAGACAGATGAATACACCTTGCCATCGTTGGTCTTCCAGTATGCTTCCTGAAGACTCCCTTTCTCGAAAGCGTTCCCTATGGTCGTCCAGTCGCTTATAGCTTCCTCCATCTCCAATGTGTACCCCTTCGAGCCGGCCGCCGCGGCGTTCTGGAGGTCATCGCTAAGGGCGGGCCACTCGTAAACCTTTGCCGACCCGGGGACACTGGTGACCTGTGTCGCGTACAACCTGATTTTCGATGGATTGTATACATGCATGTTCGGAGCCCTGGCGCCCTGGACCGTCTTGACGATGGCATCCCAGCCCGGGGGCTGCGCACCCGCTTCCACCTTGACCTCGTGGGTTTTGCTCGTCGCGTAAACAGTGAGCACGGTCGTCGTTCCTCCTTCGACAGGCTGTTTGCTCGCGTAGTCGCTGTTCAGGTCGAAGTATCCCTGGTCCTGCAGCTTCTTCAGAATGCTCGCCACCTGCGTTCCGGCAGCCATCCCCGCAATATAACTGTACGGGTCCTTCTTCTGCACGATGAGACCGTTACCGTAGACGATAGTCTCCGGTGCTCCGGGGTTGTATTCCGGTGCTATGGCCTTATAGCCGGTCAGTACCACCACCGGTTTGTCTGGCGCGGTATCGTATTTGACCGCGGTGGTGCTTCCGCCGCAACCGACGAGGCTTGAGACTATTACCGCGCTCAACGCGACGCCGACCAGTGTGATGAACAGGACCCTGTTCTTCAACGTTGCCGCCTCCCATCCTCGCCGGGTCATTGTGTCCAAAGCCGCGTGTTGCAGGTTATCAACTCTCATCTCAGACGCTGATAGAATGTCGGGTTTGGCAGCCGCATTCATGGAAGCTTATTCTATATTAAGACGACCGTTGAGTTCGACATCGGGAGATGCACATGAGCAACGCGAAGCCTGACTCCGGCGGAAGCTCGAAAGACGCCTGGTGGGCTGACCCCAGGGTGTCGGATTACCTTATGCTGTTCACGTATGTCGTTGGGGGTGCCGGGATTGCCCTGGGGATATACGGGCTTACCAGGGGTGGCGGGCCAAAGGCGGTTCATTACGCGTTGCCGCTGGTGGTTGGAGCGGTAGGGGTCCTCGCACTGATCCGCCACGCGGTCTTCCACGTAAGTGACGCCAGACGAGCCGGTGTCGATTCGGACCCTTTCTACATGATCGAGCTGGGCTTTGCCAACGGTGCTATCGGAATCCTTGCCCTGGTCGCTTTCTTCGGTAGCTGGGGGGTTGCCTCAGAGATTGCCTTGATGCTGACCTACGCTCTCTACCTCGGCCTCGCCTTTTTCCTTTTCTTTGCCCGGGTCAGGTATAAGGGCTTTGACGGAGGAAAAATTCTCGGTATCTGCATGTGGCTTCTGCAGGTCGGCTTCATGTTCTACTTTGGCATAGCGGCAGCAATAGCGGCGAAGGTTTCGCCATTCTAATGGGGTACTTGTTCTCTACCAGCACCTCCTGCGTTTGCGTCCCAGGCCCGGGGTAACAATTGTCCAATCGTTGCCACCCCGGCGCTGCGCGACGGCCCCACCTGGCTTCCACACCTGGGCTCTATGACCATTAATCGTGCGGGAGTCCGGAGTTGCTGACCGGCATGCCCTTGTCTATTGCTACGCTGCTTGACTTTGTTTTGAGATGAGTATACGAATTACGTAGCTTGGGGGTATCAAGAACGGTACCTGAAGCGCGACCAGTGCGTATGGCGCGACGGCAGGTGCAACCTCGCTCAGGCAACTCGGATTTATGTCTCTGTGATCAGAAGGGGTGATTCAGGTGATGTGCCCAAAATCCGTCTATCTCTTCTCGACTTCCCGGCGTATAAGAAATAATCCGGGACTCTTAATCGCTTTTGCCCTCTTCCTGGTGGCATTCCTCGTCCTCTCGTTCATTGCTCCCGCCGGCGTAAGCGTAGCACAGAGTGGAACGTCTCCCTGGGAGCAGGGCGTAAAGGTCTACAACGCAGGCCGGTGCTGTGACGGATACACGGTTTTCAGCGACGAGACCAGCTCACCGGGTTGCGCCAGGCTGATCGACATGAACGGCTACACGGTCAAGAAATGGACCGCGGCAGATGGTATTGGCTACCTGACCAAGCCACTTCCCGGCGGTTCCATCATGAGCTTCGGTGGGAAAACCACCGAGACGGGAAACATCACCAAGGTGCTCCAGTTCGACTGGAACAACACGCTAACGTGGAGCTTCAGCGGCTGGACGGATATCGGGGGACAGAAATCGGCCGAAGCGCACCACGATTTTCAGAGGGAAGGAAATCCGGTCGGTTATTACGCGCCCGGCATGGACCCGATGGTCACCGGCGGCAAGACCCTGGTCCTGTCCCAGACCAGGGTGAACAATCCTGCGATCAGTTGGTGGCAACTGCTGGATCCGGTTATCTACGAGGTGGGCGCGGATGGAAAGTCGACCGGTTTCGAATGGCACGCCATCGATCATTTCAACGAAATGGGTTTTAACGATACCGCAAAATGGATGATCATGTGGCTCGGAGGGTTCTGGGGCGACTACCTGCATATGAACGCTATCTCCACCCTGGGGCCCAACAAGTGGTACGACGCGGGCGATGCGCGCTTCAACCCCGATAACATCATCACCAGTTCACGCAGCGCGAACCTTATCATGATCATAGACCGAAAGACCGGGCACATCGTATACAGGGTCGGACCCGACTATTCGACCAATACTCCGGAGGGACAGAAACTGGGTCAGATCATCGGGCAGCATAACGCCCACATGATTCCCAGGGGTCTCCCGGGCGAAGGAAACATCCTTGTGTTCGACAACGGCGGATTCGCCGGATACCCACCGGTAACGCGCGGCTATTCGAGAGTGATCGAATTCAATCCTGTCACACTCGATAAAGTATGGGAGTATCAAAACCCCAACGGTAGTTTCTTCATTCCCGCTGGAGACGGCCACCTGTTCTACAGTTTCTTCATAAGCGGAGCCCAGCGCCTCCCCAATGGCAACACCATGATAACGGAGGGCGCCCCCGGACGCATTATCGAAGTGACTCCCCAAGATGAAATAGTCTGGGAATACACTCTTGGACCCTGGCAGGCGCTCTATCGCGCTTACAGAGTTCCACCCGAGTGGGTGCCCGGAAATCCAAATGCGTATAAGAACTGGGGTTCACTCGCTAAGCAATAGGGCCTGGCATCGTGAGGGGGTTATCGGGTGGCACGCGCGAGCAAGAAGAAGCCCAATGTTCTAATCATCGTCGTGGACAACCAGTGGGCAGGCGCGCTCGGGTGTTGTGGCAACACCAAGCACCGCGCCCACGAGCCGGGCCAACATCGCCGCGCAGGACGCCATGGTCGACCACGGTGTTGGGGTGATAATGGATACCCTCAAGCGCAACAAGATGGAGGAGGATACCCTCGTCGTGTACCTCTCCGATCACGGCCTGCCGTACGGCCAACACGGATGGTGGAGAGGGTGGGATTCTCACCCGCCCATTGCTCCTTCGTCACACTGTGACCCCACCATGAAGGCTTTCAGCCACAGGCGCACCGCGGGTTCGGTGGCCTCTTAATCCGAGAACCCCCCGATCGTATCCGTCCCCGCGCCCTTGCTGTTCCAGTACATCGCCCTCTCCACCATTATCTTCTTTCCCGAAGACTTGGATGTCACCTTGATGGAGGCCCTGCCGGAGGGTATCTTCTCGGCCATGTTGAAGGTCTTGCGGGAGTTGGCCGGGATGGTTGAGGTGAGGGTCTCTGCTCCCCCACCGGCCTTAAGGTAGGAGACCTCTACTGTTACAGGGCTGGTATTGGGGTTCTG
>Ga0182021_10012163_pt1 | contig 10223 bp, 9 predicted proteins | sample 612E3MmetaG_FD_120493 | JGI IMG/M metagenome (GOLD analysis project Ga0182021, IMG submission 120493) | Permafrost microbial communities from Stordalen Mire, Sweden - 612E3M metaG (Illumina Assembly) | ecosystem: Environmental > Terrestrial > Soil > Wetlands > Permafrost | place: Sweden... | reverse complement strand
CGGGGTGTTTGCCATCGAGACGAAGACGCGACGCAAAGGACCGGCCCGGGAGGGACGCGACGACTACAAAGTATTCTATGATGGCGAGAAGCTGGACTGGCCGTGGGGCGACGACCAGGACGGCATCGGCTTGGCGATCGGACATGCCCAGTGGCTGCAGAACTGGCTGACCAAGACGACCGGCGCGGCGGTGGGGGTGGTGCCAGTGCTGGCGCTGCCGGGATGGTATGTGGAATCGCCCGCGCGCGCCGCAGTGCGGGTGGTGAACCCGTCCTGGCTGCCGGATTTGCTGACCGGCAGCACAGAGACCGTGCTCTCGCCCCGGCAGATCGATCTCTATTCCCGTCAGCTTGAGCAGCGCTGCCGCGACGTTGAGTATTGATCGGGGCTGTGTCGGGCGCAGAGGAAACCCGCGTTCGCATCAGAGGGATGCGCGTTTCCGGATGCCGGAAGACGCGCACGCCTGGTAATCGAGGTTAATCGCCGAGCAGGTTAAATTCGCGCCTTTTTGGGCCGATAAAGGAGGGGAACCATGAACCCGTTCCCCCTGAGTCGAGGTACTCTTATCGCGGTGCTCAGCGTCGTGGCCGGCGTAATCGTTACCACCACGGCCCACGCGGCGACCGAGCCGGCCGTCCCGGTTCGTATGGTTGCTCCGATTTATCCCTATGAGCTCAAGAGAGAAGGGATTACTGGTATTGTCTCGGTGAGCTTTGAGGTCGATGAGCAGGGCAATGTTCAGGACGCCGCAGTGCAAAAGTCGTCGAACTCCAAATTCGACCAGGCGGCGCTCGAGGCGATCAAGAAATGGAAGTTCAAGCCGGGCCGCAAGGACGGCGTGCCCGTCAAGATGAAGGTGGCGATCCCATTGCAATTCAACGTGAACGAATGATCGGCTCGCCGATCCAGCGCGACCGTCGACCATCCCATTTACCCCATGACCATCGGTAGAAAGATCACCGCCGGGTTTGCCACCGTCCTGCTCCTTTTTTCCGCCGTGACGATCGGCACCTACGTAGCCCTGGGACGTGCCGGCAAGAAGTTCACCCAGTATTCCCAGAGCGCCTCCGAGACGAATGTCGCTGCTGCCTTCGAGACCTCGATGCTGCAGGTGCGCATGCACGTGAATGAGTTTCTGCTCAGCGGTTCTGAATCCGCCGCCCAGGCTTATGCCGAGAGCAAGGCTGAGGCGGATCAACATTTGAAGAGCGCCCAGCAGGCTATCGCCGACGTGGAGCGCGCCAACGAACTCACGTCAGCCCGCCGCCTGTTCGACGACTATGACGCCGCTTTTCGCCAGATCGTCGAGAATCGGAAGCTTTGCAGCGACCTGCAGAAGAATGCCCTGGAACCGATGTCTGCCGCGATTGCCGACAGCCTCCAGAAATTGCTCGCAGGTGCGCGCAACACCGGCGACATGAACGCGTCGTTCCAGATCTCGACGGCTTTGCAGGGCTTTTTTAGCGCGACCAGTTCCGTCAACTCCTTCCTGCTGACCGCGGATCAGGCGGTCGCCGACCAGGCGCGAAAAGCCCTGGCCGGGATGGTCGTCCAGATCCAGAAGATCGAGAAGGACCAGAAAGAGATGGAGAAGCTCGATGCCACGCTGGCCGATGCGGCGAAAAATGCGCTGATGACCAAGGTGCAGGCCGATGCCAAGGCCTATAGCGAGGCCCTGGATCAGGTGATCACGGCCAACACTGCGCGGCAGCAAATTGTCACGCGCCAACTGGACAGCATTGCTCCCGCCTTCACCGCGACCATCGGCAAGGTGAAGAAATCTCTCAACGTCCTGCAGGGTGAACTCCAGTCCCGGACCAATGTGGAGCAACGCCAGGCCGAATGGCTGGTTCTGATTGTCAGCACCATCGGAGTGCTCGCGGCCATCGTCTGCGCGTTCATCATCACGCGAAACGTGACCCGGCCCATCGCGCAGATCGCCACGGCCCTGGCGGAGGACAGCGACCGGACCGCCGAGGCAGCTGCGCAAATGCTCAAGGCCAGCCAGGGCATGGCCGACGGCTCCAGCCAACAGGCGGCTTCGCTCGAAGAGACCAGTTCCTCGCTGGAGGAGATGGCCAGCATGACCAAGCGCAATGCCGATGCCGCGCACGCGGCGAAAACCCTGGCCGATGAAGCCCGCCAAACGGCGGACACCGGGGCGAACGACATGGAGACGATGAAGGCGGCGATGGGCGCGATCAAGGCCTCCAGCTCAGAGATTTCCAAGATCATCAAGACGATCGACGAGATCGCCTTTCAGACCAACATTCTCGCCCTGAACGCTGCCGTCGAAGCGGCGCGGGCCGGCGAGGCCGGTCTCGGGTTTGCCGTCGTGGCCGACGAGGTTCGCAATCTCGCCCAGCGCAGCGCTCAAGCGGCGCGGGAAACGGCCGACCGGATCGCCGACTCCGGAGCGAAGAGCGAACAAGGGGTGCGGATCAGCGAGAAGATGGCGGGCAATCTCGCCGGGATCGTCGAAAAGACGCGCCGGCTCAATGAGATGATCGCCGAGATCGCCCAGGCCTCCAACGAGCAGAGCCAGGGCATCGCCCAGATCAACAACGCCGTGAGCCACATGGACAAGGTCACCCAGGGCAACGCCTCGCTCGCCGAGGAGACCTCGGCTTCCTCCGAAGAGCTCCGGGTCCAGGCCGATGAGGTGAAGCAGGCGGTGGCCGAACTCATGCGCATGGTGCGGGGAAACCTCGCCGAAGCGGGCCCAAAAAACACTTTTGGACCGGCGGTGGAGCCGGACGAGGAGACGCCTGTTCACGACGGGGGGAATGGTCGGCAGGCGCTCCCAGCCATGCCTGAAGCGCCAGCGCTCTCGGTGAGCACCAACGACTTTTTCCGCGACGCCAACTCGCGGAAATAAACCGGCCCTCGGGCCGGAGGTTCATCGTTCAGTCATCCATACCGGCGCGCCCGCCGCCCAAGTGCGGCGCGGCGCGCTTGGTATTTCCCGGGCAGATCCGCGGGGCTGCGTCTGCCCAACGGCGGCCGACTACTCGGTCGGAATCTGATTATCCGTGCGAAGGATCAGGACGGGCGTCTTCGTCTTCACCCAGAGATCGGCCTCCTTGAAATGCTTGGCCGGCACGTTCTCAACCGCCTCGCCGACGGTCTTGACTGGCAGAAGCCGTCCGCGCTTGGAGGCGTTGAAATCATAAGCGCCGCGGAAGAGGCGGTCCTGGGTCGTGACCGGACTCTCGTCCTCCGGGATTTGCACGACCCAGCCGACGAAGTCTTCCTTGGGCAACCGGTGATCGGGGTCGGAGACCAGAATCACCCACTGCTTCTTCATGGGCGGTAATTTCTCCTCATCGGCATCGGGCTGAACCACATGGTTCATCTCTTCAATAATCCGGCGAAGCACCGCTGGCTCGATCTTGTTCTTCTGAAGGATTTCCGCGACTTTGCTGACATCGATCTTTGGCATGGGTAAAATGGCTGGCGTGGAGGATCAGAGTGCCGGTGCGACCGGCTCGGTGTCGAGCGAACATGTGTCGAACGATTCCTCCCGATTGGGTCGCGCGACAACTCCCGGGTAGGGTTCGGGGGCAAACCACCGGGCAGGATCGGCGAGCAGGTGCCGGTCGCAGGTGGCGAACAACTCCGCGGCGGTCTGGACCCGGCGCATCTCGTGGAGAAAGGCTCCGGCCGGATCGACCCCCTGGCCGACGAAGTTGAGGTATTTCTTCATCCGGGCGACCTGGGGCCGCTCGGGCCCGCCGGGTGTGGCGGTGGCGGAATAGAGGCGGTCGATATATTCGCGGACGTCGGCGAGGGTAGGCTGAAAAACACCGGCGGTCCGCGGCATGAATTGCTCGCGACATTGGCGAAAGATCCACGGATTGCGGATGGCATGGCGGCCGATCATGACGCCGGCGGCGCCGGTTTGGGAGACGATGGCCGCGGCCCGGCGGGCGGACGTGACGTTGCCGTTGGCCAGCACGGGGCAGCGCACGCCCCGCACCGCCCGGGCGATGAGATCGTAATGGACCTCGCCACGGTACATTTCCTTCACCGTGCGGCCGTGCACCGTGAGGAGATCGATGCGATGCCGGTTGACCAGCTCGAGAATGGGCTCGAAGTTCGCCGTGTCGTCGAAGCCCAGCCGCATCTTGACGGTCAGCAATCCGGGCACCGCGGCGCGGAGCGCGCCGAGGATTGCATCGATCCGGGCGGGATCGCGCAGCAACCCGCCGCCGACATTCTTGCGGTAGATCTTGGGCGCGGGGCAGCCGAGATTGAGGTCGATGCCGGCCACCGGAAACGCGAGCAACTCGCGGGCCGTGCGCAGGAGGTGGGGCACGTTTTCGCCGATGAGCTGGGCGAAGACCGGGCGGCCGGTGGCGTGTTCGGTGATAGAACGGAGAATATGTTTCTCCGGGCGGGATTGCGCGTGGACGCGGAAGAACTCCGTGAAGAAGAAATCCGGCGCGCCGTAATGGGCGATGACCCGCATGAACGCGAGGTCCGTCACATCCTGCATCGGCGCGAGCGCGGTCAGCGGTTGGCCGGCGGCCACCGGCGCGGGAAGCAGGCCCAGTGCGCTCGGCGGATTCTGGACGGGCGGATTCACGGAGGAAGTCTCGGGGAGTGACGGAATTCTCGCGCCTGCCCGGTGGCGAGCGCGGGGACGGGTGGCGGCATTCGAGCAGATCAGGAACCGATCCCGGGTTCCGCCGGCGGACGCGGGCTGGTCAGGACTTCTCCTCCTCCTCGTCCTCGTTCTCTTCCTCGTCGTCCTCCTCCTCGACCTCCTCGCCCTGCTGTTTGAGGACGCGTTCGAGGATTTCGGTCATGTCCTCCACCGCGCCGAAAACCTTCACCGCAACCAAGATCGGTTTCTTCTGCTGGAGGGCGAGCACGATGGAATCGCTCGGGCGGGCATCAACCTCGATGATCTTGTGCCCGAGTTCATTCTGCATGTGCAGGATAACGCGCGCGAAAAAGGTGCCGTCGTTAACGTCGTTGATCACCACGCGTTCCAGGGTGATCCCGAGCCCGAGGAGGATGCTGCCGATGAGGTCGTGGGTCAGCGGGCGCTCCTTCTTGACGCCATTCAGCGTCATCGAAATGGCATTGCCGACGCTATGGTCGACATAGATCACGAAGGTCTTCTCCTCGTTGCCCAGGAAGACGGCGCAGCCGTTGGCAGTGGGCATGACCCCCTTGATGGCGACCTCGATGACCTCGTTCTGCATGGCCGGAATGTGCGAAAGGGTGGGAAAAAGCGCAAGCCGCCAAAGGGCTACTCGAAGCCGAGGAGGTGGATGCCCCAGGATTTTGCCTGGGCGAGGACGGCCGGGCGGTCGAGCATGATGACCCGGCCGGCCTCGAGTGCGGCGGCGCCGATCCCGGCTTCGCGCATTACCTCGAGGGTCTGTTGGCCGAAGACCGGAACATCGAAACGGTAGTCCTGGTTGGTCTTGACCGTCTTGACGAACAAGGTCGGTGACGTCTTGAAGGCGCCGGCGCGCCGCAGCATGTCGTCGGTCCCCTCAAACGCCTCGACCGCCAGCGCCGTGCCCTTGCGGACCACGACGCCCTGGCCGATGTCGAGTCGCGCGACTTCGCGGGCAAGATGGATGCCGTGGTCGAGGTATTCGCGCTCGATGGGGAACCGGCCGCCGGTCATTACGCCGGGAGTGGCGAGATGATCGTCGAGAAAGGAGCGGGCGTCCAGCAGCGTGATGCCGAGCTGTCCGATTTCGTCCGCGATGGCTCCGAAAATGGTCTCGGCGTTGCGGCGTTTCAGGGAGAGCAGGATCCGGGTGGCTTTCAGGTCGGGATGGAGGCCCCGGAACAGGCGGCGGGGAGTGATCTGGCCGGCCATGTAGGCGTAGCCGGCGCCGAACTGATCGAGGGCCCGCAGCATCTTGCCCAGTTGGCCAACCAGCAAGGTGCGGCGATCGGCCTCGGGAAAGCGGTTGATGAGGTCGGGGCGGGTCTCCTCGTCGAACGCGATCAATTTCACGGTGAGGCCCGCGTGCCGCAGGGCGTTGGCCACGAGCCCGGGATACAGCCCCTGGCCGGCGATGAGCGCCACCGGCTTCTTTGCGTCAAACCCGGCCGGAAGAAAGGAGGAGAGCACGGGGGCAGGATGCAGAATGGGACCGGCGGAATGAAGGAGAAAAACGCGGCAGCCCCTGGAGGATTGACGCCGCGCTAGGCCTGCGAGCCGTAGTATTTCTTGTAGCTGCGGTAGTAGCGATAATTCGTGTAATACTCGATCCGGCGCGGCGACAGGCCATTGAGCACGATTCCCAGAAACTCGGTCTTGCCTTCGCGCAGCGTGCGCACGAATTGCTTGATGTGTTTGCGCGCCGCCCGGTTGAACCGGCAGACGTAGATGACTTCATCGGCGCGCTCCGCAATGAGCAGGCTATCCGAGACGGCGCCGACCGGCGGTGAGTCAATTACGAGGAGTTCAAAGCGTTTCTTCAGCTTGTCGATGAGTTGACCGAAGAGCGGCTGCTCCAGGAACTCCGTCGGGCTCTTCGAGCGCCCGCCCGAGCGCAGCAGCCAGAGATTTTCAGTGATCTGGGTGATGCCGAGGTGGGGGTTTGCCAGCGGGTCGCCCTCCAGGCTCGCTCCCGCCTCGGTCCAGGCCAGGATGCCGGCGTCGTTTGGAAGCTTGAAATGCCGGTGCAGCATGGGCCGGCGCATGTCGCAGTCGACCAGCAGCGTGGCCCTCCCATGACGCGCGAAACAGCCGGCCAGGTTGCAGGAAACCAATGTCTTGCCCTCGCCGGGGATGGTGCTCGTGACCAGCATCGTCTTGGGGTAGTCCAACTTCGACTGCATCTTGACCGCGCTGTAAACGCTGAGAAATGCTTCGACGCCCGGGGTGGCCTTGCTGCGAATGGCCAGTTGGTGTTTGTCGTCGTCATCGACCTCGGAAAGGTTGGGGACGATCCCGAGCAGGGGCACGCCGATGAACGACTCGACGTCCCAGGAGCTCTTGATCCGGTCGTCGAGCACACTGAGCCCAAACGCCACGCCCAGGAACACCGCCAGGCCGACGAGCAGGCCCAGGCGGATGATATGCGCCCGGTTTGGCGTGTAGGGAGCATAACTCGGGGTGGCACGGTCGAGCAGGCTGACGGGAATGCGGTAATCGAGGCCCTTGGAAGTCGTCGTCTTGTTGAGGCTGTCGAGCACCTGGGTGTAGGCGTTCTTGGCCACCAGAGTCTGGTCCTCGAGGCTGCGGAAATCGACCTTGAGGTCGTCGAGCTTCAGTTGCTCCTGCTCCTGCTTGAGATACTCCTTATCGAGCGATTGCTCGGCTTGGCGGGCTTTTTCCAGGTTGGCCGTTAGGTCGGCGATCGCAAGCTGGACTGCCTTGTCGAGCTGGTCGCGAAGGGTCGCGATTGTCCGGACGTTCTCGATCACCTGGGGATGGCGTTCCAGGTAGCGCTCGCTGAGCAGCTCCTGGCGCTGGAGCTCCTTTGCAAGGTCGGCCTTGAGCCCGGGAATTGTACCGTGGCCGCCAATGTAGGAAATCTCGAGCAGGTTGCGCCCCGCCCTGCCAAATTCCGCCACCTGGTTCGCGTAAACCTCCAGATTCAACCGGTCGAGATGGGCCGCGGTCCGGGCCGCATTGACGCTTTTCAGCCGGTCGGTGATGAAGTTCAGGCTGTCGTCGAGCGAAATGAGATTGTGCAGCTTCTTGTACTCCTGAAGCCGCTGCTCCTTTTGCTCGTACTCCTTCTGCAGCTCGGTGGCGCGCTTTTGCAGAAAGGCGATCGCATCCTCATTGGAGCCGCCGCCCTTTTCCACCAGGTAGCTGACGAACTGTTTGTAGAAACGGTTCGCGACCAACGCGGCGGCCTCGGGGTCGGGATGGCGGGCGGTGATGGCGATGATCAGGCTGCCCCGCACGGAATCGGCGGAAACAAAGCCCAGCGCCTCGGCCGGCGTCGGCGGTCCGGCCGCCGGACGGTCCTTGAGAAAGGGCCGCTGCAGCAGCTTGGTCTCGTCCGGCGTAAACGACTCGAGGACCTTGACGCGCAGGCTCGCGCTGTTGAGGCGCTGAAGATAGGTGTTGATGTCGATGTCGGAGCGCGGCGTTTGGTCCATGACCTGATCGACCATCACGATCTTCTCCGGCCGCTCGAACTGCATGGTCGCCCGGCTTTCATACATGGGCGTCTCCTGCATCTGGAAATAGCCCAGCGGCAGCGCAACGAGCAGCGCGAGCGGCAGCGCGATCCAGAGGCGCTCACGAATGATAACGTAGTAGTCGCGCAGGGTGCGGCGCTCGACGGCGTGCTCGTCGCGTTCGTCCGGTGTCTCGGAAACCGCGGGTGGTTTGGCGGAAGAGGGCGGCATCACGTGGGTAGACACGAGTAGGTCAGATCAGGCGTTCCGGCACGTAGATAATGTCGCCCGGCTCGAGCAGGAGCGTGTCGTCCTGTTCCCTCGCGCGGCCCTTGCCTTTGATCAGACTGTCCACGTCGATCGTGAACACCTTCTTGGCGCCGTCGGGCAGGATGCGGGTGACGGTGACCGCCGTGCCCTTCGCGATGTCGGTAAAGCCGCCGGCCCGGATGATGGCCTGGTAGACGGTCAGGGTCGATTCGGTCGGCAGCGGGACGGGTCCGGGATTCTTCACCGCGCCATCCACCGTGACGGCACGCGGGGCATAATCCTCCACCGAGATGGTCACCTGCGGGGTGCGCAGGAACCGGCCGTCGCGGTAGCTGGCCTCGACGATCTTCTGCGCCTCGTTGACCGTGCAGCCGGCCACATGCACATCGCCCACGAGGTACAGGTTGACATTGCCGCGGGCATCAATGCGGGAAATCGTGGAAAGGTCGGGCTCGCCGTATACCACGATTCGCAGGCGACCGGTGTTGGTGAGTCGGTAGATGAAATTGCTCTTGGTGTCGGCCTTGTTCTCGGATTTGCCCGGGGTCTCGGCCGGTGCGGCCGGCGTCTGGGCCGCCGCGGGCAGGAGGCCCGGGGCGCCGAAGCCGAAGACGGCGGCGGTCGCAAGAACCCGGAAAAGGCGAAAGCGGCGGCGCATGAGGATCAATAGTGGGCCGACAGACTTAAGCTTGCGGTGTGTCGCCCGTACACGGAGTAAGCGACATTGGAGTCATTGTCGCTATACTCGTAGGAAAGCGAGGCGGCAAAATTGGTCTTGATGGGAACGCTCAGATTGGCGTTGAGCGACAGCGCGTGGTCCTTGCGGCCGGCGCCTTTGCTGCCGAGATACCGGCTGTCATTGTAGCCGGCGCCGACGGTGCACACGAACTTGAGCCGGGTGTTGGGCTTGATCGAGGCGGACAGTTCGGCGCCAGTGCTATCAACCGACACGTCGGTTGCGGCCGTCATGAAATCCTTGGACGCTTGAAAATTGAAGGTGGTCCGCCTGGTGAGCGGCCAGGCAAGCGAGAAATTGGAGGTCAATGAGCCATAGCGTCCTCCGCCGGTGCCCGTCTCACTCCGCCATTGATATCCCAGGCGGAGGCTGCCGTTCAGTTTTGGCAGAATTCCGCCCGTGGCGCCCACGGTGACGGCACTGTCCTGCGTATTCGTCCCGCCGCGGGCCTCGCCGTAACGGATGCGATAGCCGCCCTGCAGGTCGAGTTTGGAGGTGTAGACGTAATACACGTCGACGGCTTCCGAATAGGAGGAAAGGTCATAGAGAGGATTGTTCTGCTGGTAGTCGCGCAAACTGAAGTCGCTCAGGCTTGTGAAATAGTAGCGGTCGTTGATTGGATAGCGGAGTCGGAGGTCGGAGGCATAGTGCCATGAGTTGACGAAGAGGTTGGCGGAAGCATCGCTGCGGCTTTCTCGTTGACCGGAAAGCGTGAAGGCTCCGGTCAGCCGACCCTTGGTCTTGTCGAGTTCGAGGCTCAGCGATGGATTCGTGAAATCTTGGGCGGAGTTCTTCGCGAAACGCCCGGCAATCACCGAGGCGGTGGCGTCGACGCTGATCAGCCCGGCCCGCCGGTTGTAGCTCGTGCCGAGGGTCAGCGTCTGATCGGTGTCACCCTCGCTGCCGGCGTGCGCGAACAGGTTGGAATCGTAAGTGATGCCGTACGCCGCCGAAACCGTCACCTTGTCGCGCCCGTCATTCAGATCGAGAAGTCCCAGGACACGCGGCACCATGATGGTGGCAGCCACCACCATCACCAACGCACGGCGAGTTTGGGAAGATGCGGTCAAAGGCCGGGTGAGGCATCAGCCTCCGGTGCGAAGGG
>Ga0182021_10012162_pt1 | contig 10223 bp, 6 predicted proteins | sample 612E3MmetaG_FD_120493 | JGI IMG/M metagenome (GOLD analysis project Ga0182021, IMG submission 120493) | Permafrost microbial communities from Stordalen Mire, Sweden - 612E3M metaG (Illumina Assembly) | ecosystem: Environmental > Terrestrial > Soil > Wetlands > Permafrost | place: Sweden... | reverse complement strand
GAAGACATTTGAAATTCGTTTAAGACCGAAAAAAGAAATAGACGGCTTCAGACCCGGTATGACTGTGAATATTAAATTGTCGAAATAAATTCTATTAATTATTATTTGTAAAATTATTCATGTTAAAGAAATTAAATATTCCGACATTAAACGTATTAATAAGAGAGTGTAAAAGAATAGCAAATAACAAAGCCTATCTTGGGCTTGTTATTGTTCTTCCCATAATTCTTTTTTTGTTCTTATCTTTTATTTATAAAAATGGCGTCGTAAAGGAGATACCTGTTGTTGTTTGTGATGAAGATCACAGCTCACTATCTCAATCCTATGCAAGATTAATTGAATCCACGGGTTCGATGAAAATTATAAGATTCGTGGCTTCACAGGATTTAATAAAAGATGAGTTCCTGAACGGAAAAGTTTACGCAGGATTCTACATTCCCAAAGATATGGAAAGTGATATAAAAAAAGGAAAACAGGTCTCTATTACAATCTATAATAATACAACAAATCTAATTACCGGAAATACAATATTAAAGGATGCTACAACCATTTCAAAGACTTTCTCAGGCGGTGTGCTTTTGAAAAAACTCACATCGAAGGGAATAGGGGATGAACAGGCAATGAATATAATCAACCCGGTAAAAATTGATACCCAATCACTTTATAATCCGAATTACAGCTATCTCGATTATCTTGTTCCGGGTTTAATTCCTGCGATGTTTCAAATGATAATTATGCTTTCTTCTGTTCTGATTTTCAATACGGAATATTCAGAGAATACATTAAGTGATTTAATTAAAACTGCAAATAATAATGTTCTTCCTATGTTAATCGGTAAATCAATTCCTCATCTTATAATTCATTTAATAACCGCGACAGGAATACTTTGTTTGCTTTACCCGTTATTCGGAATTTCATCGAGCGGCTCGCTTCTTTTTTCATTAATAATTTTATATATCTTTGTATTTGCATGTTTTTTTACGGGATTGATGGTTTCTGTTTTAATAAAAGATAAAATGTTTGCAACCGAAATAGCGCTCTTTATAAACACACCTGCGTTTATTTTCAGCGGGTTTGTTTACCCGCTTTGGGCAATGCCCGAAGTTCATAATATATTTGCAATGGCAATGCCTATAACTCATTTTATGGACGGGTTTTTAAAAATTTATTTTATGAATACGCCTTTTTTATATGCTTATAACGAACTGTACAGACTGTCATTATTTATTTTTATTCCTCTGGTTATTATTCTGTTTGTTCTTTTTCTAAAAACAAGAAATCAGAAAAAAATATTAACACAAAATTAATATGTTAAATTTTATAAAATCTATCTGGAAAGTTTTTAAAAGGGAACTTTCCTTAATTCATAAGGATAAAGATATTTTTATTCTAATTCTTATTGCACCGCTTTTTTATGCTTTTTTCTACAACTCTTTATATATTAATAAGACTGAGACAAAAATTCCGGTTGCAGTTGTCGATATGGATAAATCAGGATTTTCGAGGGATTTTATAAAAAAACTCGATTCGCACGAACTAACGAGTGTGAAATATGTATTTGGCGAAATAAATGAAGCACATGAAATGCTTAACAGGATGGTTGTACAGGGAGTAATAGTAATTTACCCGGAATCCGAATTAAATTTAAAATTAAGAAAAGGCATTACTATATCGTCAAATCTTAACACAACAAGATTTCTTGTCTCGAACGATATAAATAAAGCCGTTAACGATGTGGCATTTTCTTTTGGGAATAGCTATAAGCAAATCTATTTCCAGACTATTGGTTATAATTCATCTGAAGCAAAAACACTCGTTGAACCTGTAACAGGTGATGTAAGACCAATGTTTAATCTACTCGAAACTTACGGAGATTTTCTTATTCCGGGTCTGATAGTTTTAATACTTCACCAAACATTGATGTTCGGTATGGCGGAAAGCATTTCAAAAGAGAGAGAGGAAAAATCTCTCGCGGGTCTCTACAGTCTTTCCGGTAACAATGTTTTTATTTCTGTATTTGGTAAAGCGGTTTTCTATTTTGTTTTATTTCTGATTTATGCTTTATTTTTCTTTACGGTAGTTTTTTCGATTTTTAAAGTCAATTTATATGGTAACATTTTATCCCTGGTCGTAATCACAGTTTTATTAATCGTATCATCAATTTTTTTCAGTATCTTAATTTCTTCTTTTTTCAAGAAAAAAGTGTTTTCGCTTCAGGTACTAACATTTTCGTCTTATCCTATTTTTTTAGTTTCAGGATACGTGTTTCCAATGCATTCGATGCCCAAAATATTGCAGTACGTTTCTCAGGGTCTTGCTACTACACCATATCTGAATGCTTTTATCAGAATCACGCAGATGGGAGCAGGATGGAATAACATTTTACCGCAATTTTACCAGATGATAATTATATCAGTGGCCCTTATGGTTTTAACACTAATCCGAATGCAATGGCTCTTTAAAAAATCCATATCGTGATTCGTTATTTATTTCATTATCCATATTATCTAAAATATTATTTTTTTATTTTTTGTTTTTTATTATTTATTATTTGAAATAAAATGTCCTTACAACGCTGGAATAAAATCAGTTCTGAAATAAAATTTAAAAATCCCTGGTGGACTTATATTTTTGACAGGTGCAGACTACCTGGCGGAAAAGAGTATGAATATCATTACGTTCATACTGCCGGCTCTTCTTTTATTATACCTGTTAAGGATAACGGTAAAATTCTACTCGTCAATCAATACAGATACCTGAATGACCGCTTCAGTATTGAATTTCCCGGTGGTGGTATCAAGGAAAATCAATTACCCGAATTCGTTGCAAGAAAGGAACTTATTGAGGAGACAGGATTGAAAGGCGATTTGAAAAAAATTGGATTTTTTAATCCTTATAATGGAATAGCCGATGAAATTTGTCACGTTTTCATTGCAAATAATCTGACGCATTCAGATGAAGAAACTAAAGATGAACAGGAAGAATTTGAAATTTTAGAATTGACGCCGGAAGAGATTGAAAATAAAATTCAGACGAATGAAATTTATGACGGAATGACTATGGCAAGCTGGGCTATTGCAAGAAAATATTTTTTATAATAATTTCTTTTAATTACGGATATTGTCCTTTCGGCTTTAATCCCGTATTTACATCCTGCTCCTGCTGTTTCTTCTCATTCTTGCCGTCTTTTTTCGGATTTTTCTCCTCTCCGTTATCAGGAACCGTTCCGAGTGAATCTATATTTTTTTTAGTAGTATCTGTGTTGACTTTTGTAGGATCGTACAAAGTCTTGGTAGAATCGCTTAAAGTCCCTGTCGAATCAGACGATAAACTTAACGAATCCAATTTTCCTTTAAGGCTATCGTTCAAAGTTTTTGTCGAATCATTTTTCTCCAATGAAGCATAAAAATCCAATTTCGGAATTACAGACATTGTGTAATCCGAATTGGGAAAATTTTCTTTTAATTTTTTATAATAAGATATCGAACTGTCCTTATTACTAAAAGTATATTCATATATCCATCCTATTGTATAAAGTGCCTTTGCTTTATTTGCGCATTCCGGATATTTAATCAGATAATCTTTTAAATCTGTTAAGGCATTTTGATAATTATTTCCTGCAATAGCCTCTTCAATTCTTTTATATACAACATCTGCCGAATCTTTTTCAATTTCCACTACCGGTAACCCGAGAACTTTTCTCGATTCATTCGCAAAAATTGTATTGGGATATTGAGAAATAATTTTGTTATATATTTCATTAGCCTCAACTGTTTTATTCTTATTTTTATATATATTTGCAATTGAATAATATGCTTTCACAATCAAATTTGTATCCGAACATTTTTGGGTGACGACATTCAGGTAATAAAGAGATGAATCCGTATTATTTATATCATAAAGAAAAAGTTCGGAAAGTTGAAAATATGCATCAAATTTAGCATATTCTTTTACGACTTTTATTGAATCCTCTCTGTGTATGACAGTTAGAATTGAATCATTAGTTTTTTTTTCTTGTGCGGCACGCAATGAATCTTCATTGATTACTATTTTCGACGTATCCTGAAGATTTGCTGTATTATTTGAATCAGGGGGAGATTGTTTTAATACTTTCGATGTATCTGTTTTTTCCTTTTTTAAAACTCTTGTTGTGTCGGGCTTATTTTTAAAAAGCACCTTGCCGGGATCTTCATTAATTCGTTTTATTGTATCTACCTTAATATTTTTAATAGTATCTGTTAAATTATATTTCATTTTTTCACCGCCGCCTTTAGGAGGAGGTGGATTATTTCCCTTATTTTCCTGCTGTTGCTTTTCTTCTATTTTTTGTTTCTCAACTCCTTTTTCTTTTTCTAATTTTGCTTTATATGTTTCGAGTTCTTTATTTTCAGTCGGAAGAGCTATCTTAGTCGTATCTTTAATGGTTGCAGCTAATGAATAATATTTATCGAAAGTTGTTGCTCGTTTTAAACTGTAATTATAAAAATCCGAATTAACATTCGTTTCCGAAGCTTTTTTGAAATTCGCATAAGCCCCTAAATAATTTTTTTCTATATTTTCGGAGTAAACACCAAGGTGGTAGTAAGCATCCGCAGCGCTTTTGGTGCCTGCGTAATTTATAATAATATCGAAATATTGCTTTTTTGCTTCCGTATATTTTTTCTGAAAATACAAAGTGTTTGCAATCTCAAGTTCGACCAATTGTTTGTAATCAGGATAATCCCTGTAACTATGATCCAACTTAGTCAATAATTCGAAAGCCTGACTATATTTTTTTAACTCAATTAATGATTTTGCAATATTTAAATTTGCATAAAATGTTAAATCGAAATCCGAAGTTTGTTTTTTTACTTGTAAATATTCATCATAGGCTTTTTCTGCATCGAACGTACTGTAAATTTTTGCAAGTATATAAAGCTTTTCAGCTATCTTTTCCTTATCCTTAGTGAACGAAATAGATTGCTCGAAATTTTCAATTGCAGTTTTATAGTCATTCTTGGAAATTGAATTAAAAGCAAGTTCCTGAGTTATTTCTGATTTTATTTCCAGGTCTTTTGTTGAGGCAAGCAGATTATTTAATATTTTTTCTCCATCTGAAACCATACCCAGTTTAAACCGCGTCCGTCCAAGATAAAGAAGTGCTTCATCGGATAGCGGACTCGCTGTGAGCTTCGATAAAAATTCACCGAATTTTCTGTCAGCTTGTAAATATTCACCCATGTAAAAGTAAGATTTTCCGACCAATAACACAGCATCATCCAGAAATCTTGTATTTTTATTATACTGAATAATTTTTGATGTTCTCTCTATAACCTTGTTCAATAAATCTTTTGCAGTTTGAGATATTGCGGGAGTGATGTTTAAAGAATCAAGCCTTCTGTTATAAGTTGCTAATGTAGTTGTTCGGTAATCGAGCAATGCCGCATCATAATCATCCTGTGCCTGGTAAAATTTATTAAAAAAAGCACCGAAAGATTCCGAACGATTTCCCATAAAAATGTATGTCACAAAATCCTGATAATTTGGCTCAAGAGTGACGTTATAATCAGGTTCGGGGTCTTCATCTTCTTTTATTACTTCATTTGATAATGTTCTGTGAGTCACATAATTGCAACTTAATGCATAGACTGCCAATGTTAAAATCAAAATGAAATAAATGAACGAGCAAAATCTCTTTAAAATATTATACATTTATATAAATTATTTTTATTTGAATATTTAATCAAGACAAATTGAAGAGTTTATTAAGTAAAACTATTTTTATATATATTGTTATTAAAACAGCATTATAGCTTTTTCAGAGATTAAAATTGTCCATGCGAATTTTTCTGACCTTATAATTATATTGAATGATATGTATTTTAATATTCATGGATATTTACTGCCCGTTTTAAAGGGATTATAAAATTTTACGATTATTACGAATTTTAATAGAATTGAATCTCAAAAAGAGTAAGTTTATTTTTACTCAAATTTATTGTTTATGAAGGAAAGTAAAGAAGAAAATAAAACTCCGGAAAATATTGTTATAACAAATGGCAAAAAAGATGATACATCTTTTCCATCCGTTCTGCCGGTATTGCCTTTGAAGGATATTGTTATTTTTCCATACATGGTATTTCCTATCCTCGCGGGCAGGGAATCTACTGTTAATGCTATTAATACCTCTCTTGAATCCGATAAGTACATTTTGGTTGTATCTCAGATTGATGCATCGATTGAGGATACAACTTCGGATAATTTATACAAAACAGGTACGATTGCAAAAATATTACAGGTCTTAAGATTACCAAATGGTTTAATAAAGGTACTTGTGGATGGATTGGTTACCGCTAAAGTTGAAGAATTTTATACGGAAAAATATATCAAGGCTAAAGTAATACCCAAATTAAGTTCCTATCTTGAGAGCAATGAACTTTTTGCACTTATCCGTCATACTACCAAAATGTTCAATGAATATGTATCGGCAAATCCTTCAATTCCAAAAGAATCATTAGTTGCTTATGATAACATTAAAGAACCGGATAGAAAACTATATTATATTGCTTCTACTATCAATATTGACATCGCAAAGAAACAAAAACTTCTTGAGATAGATGATATATTTAAACAGTATTATGAAATATTATACCTGCTTTCTTCTGAACTTGAAATACTGAATATAGAAAAGGAAATCGAATCCAAGATTTATACTGCGATGCAAAAGAATCAGAGGAAATTTATTGTCCAGGAGCAAATCAGAATTTTGCAGGATGAGCTCGGTGACGGAATTGAACTCGACCCCGATTTAATTAAAATAAAAGAAGCTATTGAAAAAGCAGGGATGCCGGAAGTCGTGAATCAAAAGGCAATGGATGAATACGGCAAACTAAGAAAAACTCCTCAAATGTCTCCGGATTATGCTGTGATTAGAAATTATCTTGAATGGATGACAAGTGTCCCGTGGAATGTTTTTACCGACGATAACTTCGATATCAAAAATGCAAAATCAATTCTCGATGAAGACCATTACGACCTTGAAAAGCCGAAAGACAGAATTCTTGAGTTGATTGCGGTTTTAAAATTATTGAAGGGCAAGCAAATTAAAAAACCTCCTAAAGGACAAATACTTTGTTTTGTAGGACCTCCGGGTGTCGGAAAAACTTCACTCGGCAAATCTATTGCAAGAGCACTGAACCGCAAATTCACTCGCTTGTCTGTCGGTGGCGTACGTGATGAAGCAGAAATCAGGGGACATAGAAGAACTTACATTGGTTCTATGCCGGGAAAAATTATCCAGGCAATGAAAAAATCAGGTAGTTCGAATCCTGTAATCATGATTGACGAAATTGATAAAATGGGAAATGATTTCAGGGGTGACCCGTCAAGCGCCATGCTTGAGGTTCTTGACCCCGAACAAAATTTTTCTTTCAATGACCATTACCTCGATATTGATTATGACTTATCCAAAGTTCTTTTCATAACTACTGCAAATGTTCAGTATAATATTCCTTTGCCTCTTCAGGATAGGATGGAAATAATCGAAATGAGAAGTTATCTCGATTATGAAAAACTCCAGATTGCAAAAAGACATATACTGCCGAAAGAATTGAAAGAACACGGTTTGAATAAAACTTCGATTAAATTTCCTGATAATATTATTCTGAAAATAATTCATGAATATACAAAAGAGGCGGGAGTAAGAAATCTTGAAAGGGAATTAACATCAATTATAAGGAAGCTCACTAAAGATGTTTTCGTAAACACAAATCATGCGAATTCGATAAATGTAACGGAAAAAATGGTCGAAAAATATCTTGGTGTACCGAAATATGAAAACCTGAAAATTTCCGCAAAAGAAAAACCGAATATCGGCTCGGTTTATGGATTAGCGTGGACATCGATGGGTGGTGATATTTTAAATGTAGATGTTACCGTAATGAAAGGAAAAAATAAATTAACTCTGACAGGACAACTTGGAGATGTAATGAAAGAATCAGCGGCTGCTGGACTTTCTTATATTCGGTCGAATTCGGAGAGATTCGGAATACCCGATAATTATTTTGAAGATAAAGAAATTCATATTCACCTTCCTGAAGGCGCCATTCCGAAAGACGGACCGTCAGCAGGAATTACAATGATTATGGCAATGCTTTCCGCAATTACTAAAACACCCGCTCTGCCTGAAGTTGCGATGACGGGTGAAATAACATTACGCGGAAAAGTGCTTCCGATAGGAGGTTTGAATGAAAAACTTCTTGCGGCATTGAGAAGCGGATTGAAAACTATTTTGATTCCCGCAGATAACAAAAAGAATTTAAGCGAAATATCGAAAGATATTACGAGTAATTTAAAACTGATAACGATTAAAAATGTTGATGATGCGATTGAACATGTGTTCGGAAAGAAATCTATTAAATATAAATAATTAGAATTGTCATTCCCGCGAACGCGGGAATCCCCTCAATTTTTGTTTAATTTATAATTTTTTCTTATTCTGGTTACAACGCTCCAGCATTGTAACCAAAGTTCTTTTTAGAATTTTGTATAGAAATTAAGTATGAAAAGAATAATTAAAACTAAATAAGGTTTTTCCCAACATAATTATTGCATTATATTAAATTTAATTTTTGTATTTTTATTTTTTTGAAAAGTATATTAACCGATGTCAAATTATAAAGTTTCAGCATTAAAATACAGACCGCAGAAGTTTGGTGAAGTTTGCTCTCAGGAATTTGTAACTCAAACTCTGAAGAATGCAATTAAAACAGATAAAATCTCTCATTGTTATTTATTAAGTGGTCCACGCGGTGTTGGAAAAACAACAATCGCAAGAATTTTTGCGAAAGCAATGAACTGTCTGAATCCTTCCAAAGACTTCGAACCTTGCAATGAATGTGAAAACTGCCGTGAAATTACTGAGGGAGTACATCCAGATGTTTTTGAACAAGATGCAGCTTCGAATAGGAGGATTGATGATGTAAGAGCAATTCAGGATCCGGCAAGATTTGGTCCATTAAGATCAAAAAAGAAAATTTTTATTATCGATGAAGTTCATATGCTCACGATCCAGGCTTTCAATGCGATGCTGAAAATTCTTGAAGAACCTCCCGAATATTTAATTTTCATTCTGGCTACAACAAATCCTGAAAAAATACCGCGGACTATTCTAAGCCGCTGCCAGAAGTTTACACTGCACAGAATTAAAGTGAATGAAATCACAGAAAAAATTAAAGCCATCGCTAAAGAAGAAAAAATTACGATTGATGATGAATCGTTATTTCTGATTGCAAAGCTTGGAGATGGTGCATTGAGAGATTCTCTCGGCGTATTCGATATGGCTGTTTCTTTCTGCGGTAACGAAATTAAATATAAAGAGCTGAAAGATTTTTTAAACATTCCTGATAAGGAAATATTTTTTAAGATTACTAATTTTATTCGCGAAGGCAATTCTAAGGAAATTCTTTTCTTTCTTGATTCACTTCAGGAGAAAGGTTTCGACCTTCAGGCGTTTTACAACGGGATAGTTGAACACTTAAGGAATTTACTGATAATTAAAACTACCGATAACCCGTCTCTGCTCGATGAATCTGATGTTATTAAAATTAAATACAAAGAAGAATCACTATTGTTTTCAGAAGATCAGCTTTTGAGATTACTAAAAATTATGTTTGAAAATGAATACAGGTTTAAGTCCTCTTCAAACCAGAATGTTCTGATGGAATCTCTGCTGGTTGAGCTTTGCAGAATAAATAAAGAAGTTGTGGATGTTTCGGGTTTGATATCGGAACTTGAAGCCATTAAAAAAAAAACTTCTAACATAAGAAAAAATTATCCTGAAGTTTCAAACGATTCAGAATCGCATTCACAGTATTCAGGTGAAGATAAAAAAAGTGAAGACAGCCCGATTGTGAAAAAAATTATTGAACTTTTCGGGGCAGAAGAGTTCCACGTAAACAAATAACAAATTTATTTGTCATTCCCGCGAAAGCGGGAATCCAGACGAAACATAAGGGTTTGAATTTAACATTTAACATTGATACAATATTACGACATAAAGAAAAATTTCCTTGCTATAGAAGATAACGTTTCCAATTATAAGGATTCTAAAATTGCTATATTACCGGTTCCTTATGAAGCAACAACTACATACGGCAAGGGTACATCAAAGGGTCCTATGGCGATTCTCGATGCTTCTCACTACGTAGAATTCTTCGATGAAGAAATGAACCGGGAACTATGTT
>Ga0182021_10012161_pt1 | contig 10224 bp, 9 predicted proteins | sample 612E3MmetaG_FD_120493 | JGI IMG/M metagenome (GOLD analysis project Ga0182021, IMG submission 120493) | Permafrost microbial communities from Stordalen Mire, Sweden - 612E3M metaG (Illumina Assembly) | ecosystem: Environmental > Terrestrial > Soil > Wetlands > Permafrost | place: Sweden... | reverse complement strand
TGGTATGGGTGGCTACGGCATGGGCGGCGGAATGGGCGGCTATGGCATGGGCAGCTACGGCAACGCCTATGCGGGCGCACCTACGAACTTCACGAATCCTGGGCAGTCTCAGCCTGCGGCCGGTCCGGCCGCCAACCCTGACGCAACCGGCACCTACCTGGGCGCACAGGCAGGTCTGGCAGGTGGGCAGCGTATGCCGCACGTGGTCCCCAATCCGTTCAACAATACGCTACTGATCCAGGGAACCGCGCAAGAGTACGAGCAGATCGCCAACCTGCTGCGGCAGCTCGACGTGGCGCCGCGCCAGGTCCTGATCGACGTCAAGATCTACGAGGTGGATCTGAACAACGATTTTGCCGCCGGAGTGGAGAGCTTCCTGCAGGAACGAGGCACCAGCGCCGCCACTGGCACGTCGAACAACGGCGTGACTGGCAGCGGCAACGGCAGCAACGCGTTGATCACCGGCTTGGCCGCAGCGCAGGGGATCACGGCCGCAGCCGGGCCCGGCGGCGTCGCGCTGACCGCGGGCGCCATGGTGCTCAAGAGCAAACAACTGCTGGGACTGCTCACCGCCCAGGAGAACCGGGGACGTTCGCGCATCATCTCCTCGCCGAGCATTATTGCCACCGACGGAGTTGCCGCGACCATGAACGTGGGATCCCAGGTGCCGGTGCTGACGTCCCAAGCGGCGTCGGGCGTGACTTCGGGTGGCAGTTCGGTATTCGCCAACCAGGTAAGCAGCGAGAGCTCCGGGGTAACCGTGAGCATCACGCCGCGCATCAGCTCGAGCGGCGTGGTGACGATGATGGTCAACCAGCAGGTCTCGGCCCCGCAGCCCCCGTCGTCGTCCGGCTCCGGCATCCAGTCGCCTTCTTTTTCCAACCGGTCGATGAGTACGCAGCTCACCATCATGGACGGCGACACGGTGGCGATCGGCGGAGCCATTCTGGAGACCCACACCGAGGGTACGGGCGGAGTCCCTTTCCTGCACCGCATTCCGATCATCGGCACGGCCTTCGGCTCCAAGAGCATGAGCACGGCGCGCACCGAGTTGATTATCTTTCTGACGCCCCGCGTCATCTACGACTCCAACCAACTCCTGGACGCCACCGATGAACTGAAGGGCAGCCTGAAGCGGGTGGGGAAGATGATGAGGGACGAACGGTAGCCACTGGCGAGTCCGGCGTTCCGCGCGGGCGGGACGCCGGGGCAGGCGCTTCGCCGCGCAGCTCCCGGCTGGGATCGGCGCCCTGGCGCTACAGCTTGAAGTCGAAACCGATGGATACGAGCGCGCGCGCTGGCCTTCCGTCTTCCTGGAAAGGCGTGAAATGCCACTTTTTCAAGGCTGCCACTCCGGCCTTCGTGAGCAGCGGATTGCCCTTCACCGGCCGCACATCCTCCACGCTGCCGTCCTCGGCGATGATGGCTTCCAGTTCAGCCCGGCCCGAGATCCTCAACTGCGCGGCAGTTGCCGGATATTCCGGCGTTGCCTTCACGGTTGCCGCTTTTCTGGCGTCGGCCTCGCCAACCTTCAGCGTCGGGTCCGCGCCGAAAAGCGCTCCCGCGGCCAGTACCATCAGGAGCCATCTGGTCAATGGGTTCACGTCAGCGGCCTCCTTTCCACCATCTCGACGTAGCGTCCGTCTTCCCGGAGGGGTGACGGTGGCGCCGGGGCATATGTCCCGATAGCATGATCGGCGAAATCGACCGGGGACTTTAGGGCCTGTCACGGAATAACCGTTCCACTCGCAGACCTCCGCTCCTGGCCCAGGGGGCACCCCGTCGCGGCTCCGAATGCGCATCGGAGCCGCGACGGGGTGCCCCCTGGGCCAGGAGCGGTTGGCACGGTTATTTCGGAACGGGCCCTTAGGCTGAGCCTCTCACTCGGGAAGAGCGGACGTGCGCGCCGGGGGCGAAAACACTGGGGACAGACGGCTCCGTCCACGCGGCGCAGGCTAGTACCGTGACCGCGAAATTCGGTGCCGTCGCGGGACCGCTCGCTGACGCGCGCGGCTCCGTTCGGAGCCACGACGGGGTGCCCCTTGGGCCTGGAGTGGTTGCCGCCAAAGGCACCAAACCACGCGGTCGGAAACCTAGTCCGGTGTATCCGCGGGAGACGATGGGCGCCTTGGGACGGAGCCGTCAGTCCCCGCATTTTCGCGCTGTTTCGCCAGGACGAAAGGCGGCATGGAGGAAGTGCCCGGCGACCCTACGATGCCAGCATCCCCAGCAGATCCTGCTCGCCAATCACCCGGACGCCCAGCTTCCCGGCTTTCTCGAGCTTCGAGCCGGGGCCGTCGCCGGCGACCACGAAGTTCGTGTTCTTGCTGACGGAGCCGGCGACTTTCCCGCCGGCGGCTTCGATCAGGCTCCGGGCTTCCTCGCGGGTCAGCGTGGGAAGCGTGCCGGTCAGCACGAAGCGAAGGCCCTCGAGCGCGCCGCCTGGTCTGTGCGCGAAGTCGTACGTGAAAACCAGACCGGCGGCGCGCAGCCGGTCCACCAGCTCCCGGTTGTGCTTTTCGCGGAAGAAGTGGTAAACGCTCTCGGCGACCTTGGGACCGACTTCCTCGGCGCGCTGCAGTTCGGTCGCGTCCGCGGCGGCGATTGCGTCCAGGCTGCCGAACTGCACGGCCAGGAACACCGCCGTCCGTTCGCCGACGAAGCGGATCCCCAGCGCGGCGATGACCCGCGGCAAGGGGCTCATCCTGGATTTCTCGATGTTGATAATCAGGTTGGCGGCGGACTTCGGCCCCATGCGGTCGAGCGTGGCCAGTTGATCGATGGTCACCGAGTAGAGGTCGGCCAGGCCGTGGACGATTCCGCGATCCACCAGTTGATCCACCAGGGCCTCGCCCAGGCCGTCGATGTTCATGACGGTGCGCGAGGCGAAGTGCAGGATGGATTCCTTCAGCCGCGCCGGACAGTTGGTGTTGATACAGCGCCTGGCGGCCTCGCCCTCCTCGCGCACCACCTTGCCGCCGCACACCGGGCAACTGGCGGGCATGGCGAACGGGCGGCGGTAGGAGCCCAGGGCGGAGACCCGCACCACCTTGGGGATGACGTCGCCGGAGCGCTCGATCACCACCTCGTCGCCGACCGCCAGGCCGAGGCGCGCGATCTCGTCTTCGTTGTGCAAAGTAGCGCGGGACACGGTCACGCCACCCACTTCCACCGGCTTTAGAATAGCCACGGGAGTGAGGGCGCCGGTGCGTCCCACCTGCACCCCGATCTCCTCGACGGCGGTCACCGCCTGGCGCGCCGGATACTTGAAGGCGATGGCCCACCGCGGAGCCTTGGCCGTGTACCCAAGGGCGCGCTGCTGGTCCACGGAATCGACCTTCACCACCACGCCGTCGATCTCGTAGGGCAGTTCCTCGCGGCGGGACTCCCAGTGGGAGCAGAAGGCGATCGCCTCGTCCACGCCGGCGCAGATGCGGCGATGGGGGTTGACTTTGAAACCCATGCGGGACAACTCGTCGAGAGACTGCCAGTGGCTAGCCACGGCGGGCTGGCCGCCGGCCAGCAGGAAGTAGGCGTAATAGTCCAGGCGCCGGGAGGCCGTGACCTGGGGCTCCAGCACGCGCAGCGACCCGGCGGCGGCGTTGCGCGGGTTGGCGAAGCGGGAGAGCGAGCGCTCGTCCCGTTCGGCGTTCAGGCGCTCGAAGGCGCGGCGGTTCATGACGGCTTCGCCGCGAACCTCGAAAGCCTCCATGGCCGTCGTCACCACCAGGGGCAGAGAGCGTATGGTGCGCGCGTTTTCGGTGACGTCCTCGCCCACCAGGCCGTCGCCTCGGGTGATGGCCTGGACGAAGCTGCCGCCGCGGTAAGTCGCCGCCATGGACAGGCCGTCCATCTTCAGCTCGGCCACGTAGCGATAGGGAGCGCCGCCCAGAAGGTCGCTCACGCGGCGGTCGAAATCGCGGAGTTCGGCCTCGTTGAGGGCGTTGTCCAGGCTCATCATGCGGGAGACGTGGGCCACCTTAACGAAGCCTTCGCGCGGCTTGCCGCCCACGCGGCAGGTGGGAGAGTCCGGCGCCGCCAACTCCGGGTGCGCGGTTTCCAGGGCCTGCAAGCCGCGCATGAGCGCGTCGTATTCGGCGTCGGTGATCTCGGGCTGGTCGAGCACGTAGTACAGGCGCTCGTGGCGGCGGATCTCGTCCCGAAGCTGGGCGATCTCGCGGGCATGATCTTTCATGGCGCTCTCATCTATAATCTAACCAGGAAACCAACCGGAGAGTACACCATAACAAGCTACAGGAAGACCGTCCTGATCTACAACCCCCGGGCGGGCAAATTCGGACGGAACGGCGGCGCCCTGGCCGGGCGCGTCGTCGAGGCCCTTACACACAACGGCCACCAGGTCACCGTGGCGCCCACGACGGGCCCGGCGACCGCGGGCGCGATTGCCCGCCAGCACATCGCCGAAGGCGCCAGCCTGATCGTCGTGGCCGGAGGCGACGGCACCGTCAACGAGGCCATCGAAGGCCTGGTGCACACCGAAGTTCCCCTCGCCGTCCTGCCGGGCGGCACCGCCAACGTGCTGGCCACGGAGATGAGCCTGGACAAGCGCATGGTGGTGGCGGCGGCGCGCCTGGAGGAATGCCGTCCCTGCCGCATTTCGGTGGGCCATCTGACTTGCGGGCCCGGCGTCTCGCGCCATTTCCTGCTCATGGCGGGGATCGGCCTCGACGCCCACATCGTGCGGCACGTGAATCCCTGCTTGAAGGCGAAGACCGGCAAGTTCGCCTACTGGGTGGCGGGATGGAGCCTGCTGGGCCGCAAACTGGCGCAGGTCGAGGTGGAGATCGACGGCCGCGGTTATGGCCAGTGCTCCTTCGCGCTGGCGAGCAAGGTGCGGAACTACGGCGGCGATTACGAGATTGCCCGCGAGGTGACGCTGTTCGACGACCGCGTCGAGGTGGTTCTGTTCGAGGGAAGATCGTCGGTGCCGTACGTGAAGTACTTTGCGGGAATGGCGCTGAACCGGCTGAACGGGATGAAGGGAGTCACGGTGCTGCGCGGCCAACACCTGAAGCTGCGGCCTGCGGGAGAAGGCGAGCCGGCCTGGGTGCAGATCGACGGGGAATTGGGCGGGTATCTGCCGGCCGAGATCCGCATCGTGCCGGACGCGCTCACGCTGCTGGTGCCGCCGGGGTACGGGAAGTAGGGGGGCGGCGACGGTGCGAGCGTTCTTGAATACGGGAACCGATCCGGCCGAATTGTCCTCCGAAGACCGACGGGCGCTGATCAACGTCTCGGCAGAGGAATATCGAAACGGACGATTACGCCGCTATGGCGCCAGCAACCCGGAGGAGATCCGCGAGCCGTTCTGGGAGGCGATGATCCGCGCTGGGATTAGCGCATATCAAGCCGAGCAGTTGTACCTGGATCGGGTTGGTCCAAGCGGTTCACCCGTCTCCGAGCAAAGAAAGCGATCAAGTGCTGAGGCGCCTTATCCTTGGCGACAGCTACGAAAACACAATCGCCCCTGCTTCAAGCTGGAATAGATATTGATCCAGACGACAGGGGTGTGGAGAAGAAAGAACGTATCTATCAAAGCGCACCTTGCCGACGACCGAAATCGAGTAGATGTTGAGTGTGGATTGCCATCATCGCTTCCGCCCGCGTTCCGTAATTCCCCAGTCAATCTCGTGAGGCGCCCCAGCCGCGGCTTATTCGGACGGCAACGCGGCGTTTTGCGCGGTCATTTTGCGTGGTCATTCGTGGCCGCCGTGCTGGCGCAGCAACTCCACCATATCATTCAATTTGGCATTCACCGCCAAGTGCATAGGCGTCTCGCCCTTCTGATTCATGGCATTGACGTCCGCGCCGTGGGCCAGGAGCAATTTCGCAGCCTCCCTTTTTCCTTTCTCCGTTGCAGTGAGCAGCGGGGTCCCGCCCCAGCGACACTTGGCATTAACGTCGGCGCCGTGGGCCAGAAGCAATTCCGCCATGTCCTTGTCGCCGTTGTATGCCGCAGAGAACAACGGCGTCCACCCGTCGTCATCCCTAGCATTGACGGCGGCCCTTTTGGATAGCAGCAATTCCGCCATGTCCTTGTTGCCGTTGAATGCCGCCCAGTACAGGGGCACCCTTCCTTTGTCATCCTTGGCGTTAACGTCGGCGCCGTAAGCCAAAAGCACTTCGGCCACGTCCTTGTGCCCCGAAAGTGCCGCCCCATGCAACGGCGTCCACCCGTCGTCATCCCTAGCATTGACGTCGGCCCTTTTGGATAGCAGCAATTCCACCATGTCCTTGTCGCCCCTGTGTGCCGCATAGAACAGGGGCACCTCTCCTTTGTCATCCTTGGCGTTAACGTCGGCGCCGTGGGCCTCCGCTGCGGGTGCGACGTCGGCGCCGCGGGCCTCCGGTGCGCGTGCGATGTCGGCGGCCAGCTTAGGGTCATAGCGCCAGACCATGCCCTCGCTGGCCAGGGACTTTTCCTTCCTGGTGATCGGGACTCGCTCCAATTTCGTGCAGCGTTGAAGTTTTCCCTGGGTCGGAACACCCCCAGAAGTACTGTAGGTTTTATTGCAGTGTTGGAATCCGTGAATGTCCGTAGAGCAACTGGTGCTGGGTGTTGTTGTGACAGGGCTCCATACTGTAACCGGAACGGTATCGTGTTCGGTGCACTCTTTCCTCGTCTTTCCAGTCGGCACGTATGTGGTTTCTATTGCACCTTCTTTGCTGAAGCGGACGAAATCGCCGCCAGCCTCGCTTGCCTTCCGCAGGATGGCCGACTCCATCTGTTTCGTTACCTCTGCGTCGGTCTTCTTACCTGGCTGCGAGGCTCTAATCCTCCCGATCAGGACGTAGCCCTTGCTGGTTAGGGCGCTATCCTCTTCCGACGTTACTTTGGCGGGAGATGAGCGCGCATCGACTTTCTGCGTGATGGAAGCCGTGAACGTCGCTTGGCTTTCGCTTTGCGCCCAGCCACCTGCGGGCCATAGAACGATTGCCACTGCCGCCGCGAACTGCGTAACCCTGATTACACCCACTTGCCATGAAGAACTGTTGGCCATCTTCGGCCTCCCTTTTGTCGGGCATTGGATCCAGGATTTCCATTTTGGCTTCCTGGCCGTCTTCGATTGTACAGCCAGCCGCCTCCGTGAGAGCCTTTTTCTGCGTCCTTTCCATCCTGAGCTACTCCGGCAGCCCAGGAAGGGGCTAGCTCTGCCTCCTCCGGGCACGGAAAAACCCTGAAGTGCCTCATTTCAAGCGATTTGTCCCACACATCACCGCCTCCCTCCTCCCTGCGCCTGGTCTTTTTCCGTGCCACCGCGCCCTATCCGGTAGGCATCGGCAGAGCCGCAGTGCGCCCCACCATGGCTCCAAACAGCCGTCGCGTCAGGTGGCTCACCGCCAGAAGCAGCCAGTAATACCGGGCGTGTTTGATCAGACGTCCGCCGGTCTTCACCAACCGCTGCTGCAGGCTGGTCAGCGACCAGTTGTCGATCCTCCTCGGCAGCACCAGCCGTCGCCACAGATTCCCCAGGTTGTAGGCGATCACGCTCAGCCACCAGATCGGGGAAGAGCACGAAGACAGTTACATGAAGGACTTCTGCATCTACAATGACGTCTTCCTGCATCATCCGGACGGCACGATTCGAATCTTCGGCTATCCGGAATCGGCCTTCCCACCTACCGACTTCCACACAGCGACGTTGCTCGGCGGTTACATCTACATCGTCGGGTCGGCCGGGTATCGGGGAACGCGGAAGTACGGAACGGCACCCGTCTACCGGCTCGACACGAAGACGCTCCGGATCGAGGCAGCGCCAGCCGGCGGTGAATCCCCTGGCTGGATCTGCCGGCACCGGGCGATTCCACTGGCGCCGCACGAGATCCGTGTCTTCGGCGGGAAGATCTTGGCCTGGGACGGGAAACGCGAAACCCACGCGCCCAACGAAAAGTCCTTCGTCCTCGACATCGAGCGCCTGGCATGGCGCTGCGAGCAGACCGCGCCTGAGGCTGCAAACGCCGGGGCGGCTGCGCGCCGGGGCCGCCGCAGCCGGTGCGCCAACCGCCCCCACAAGCACTAACCACGCCTTGCTTCACCTGCATTATTTATGGTACATGTACTATAGAAGGTGCAGATGCCGGAGCACGATCCCCATCTGGAGAAGATCCCCCTGATCTTCTTTCGCACCGACGCCGGCGGAGAGCCGGTGCGGGATTGGCTGAAGGGATTGCCGGAAGCCGAGCGCCGGGAGGTTGGCAAGGATCTGTTGCGCGCGCAATGGCGGTGGCGCGTGGGAATGCCGCTGTGCCGCCCAATAGGAGACGGGCTGTGGGAAGTCCGCACTTGTTTGCCAGCCAATCGCACGGCGCGCGTGCTGATCTGCCTGTATCGCGGACACCTCGTCGCGCTGCACGGTTTCATCAAGAAGACCCGGCGCGCGCCGGACGAGGATTTGGCGTTGGCGAGAAAGCGCCGGAAGGAGTTGGAGAGATGAGCAACAAGCACATGGGTTCGAGCATCGACGAGTTTCTTCAGGAGGAAGGCATCCTTGACGAGGCGCAAACCCAGGCCATCAAGGAAGTGGTCGCCTGGCAGCTCGCCGAGGCCATGAAGAAACGGAAGATCTCGAAGGCGCGCATGGCCAAGCTGCTCCGGACCAGCCGTACCCAGGTGGACCGCATCCTGGATCCCACGAACGATATCACGCTATCCAGCCTGCAGCGGGCGGCGGCCATTGTGGGACGCCGGGTGACGATTCAACTGGTGTAGCGCCGCCCCACTTCACAAGAGGAAACGGCGGACGGCCAAACAGGATCGGCCTGATAAAGGACCGTCTTCGGAGGTTGAAGGAGATGCTGCGATGAAAGGCGAAAAGCTGGAAGTGGTGCGGGGGAGTGGCAATGCGTTCCGCGACCTCGGACGCAAGAACGCGGACGCGGAGCAGTTCAAGGCCAGTCTGGCCGCCGAAATCATCAAGGCACTCGACCGGGACGGCTTGAGCGTTCGCGCGGCGCACGGTCGCACGGGCATTGCGGCGGCGGACTTCTCGCGCATCCGCAGCGCGGACCTCGGGCGGTTCACCGTCGACCGGCTCATGTCGATCGTCAACCGGCTTGGGTCGCGGGTGGAGGTGAAGATCCGGGTGCGCCGCGCCGATGCAGTGGAGCACGCCGTCACGGCCTGATGGCGGCGCCCCGCTCATGGGCTCGCGCAACCGGATCGGGGCGAACACGAGCAGGCCTTGACGGCAGTCTGGCGGAGAGAATAGGTCCGTTGCCAGCGCGGGATCGAAGAGGCAGCCAGAAACCAGCGCCCCCCGGATGAGCGGGCGGGTATCTTCGTGCCGTGGCGAAGACAGGCTATCCGGATCTTAGCACCGGGATGGGGGCGGCGAAAAACCCGGTCACACCGATTTGAAAAATATTTTTGAGGGCCTAAGTCGCGGCGTATCCGGCGGTTAGGGGAAACGGCCTGGCGCGGCGGGGGCGGTTTCCAGGGGGGCGTCTGCTTAGATAGAGTTAGGGACTCCGCTCAACTTGAGCGGACTCCTGAGCGTAACCTGTGTGATTTCAATAGGATGCGATTTGTGGGCCGCTCAACTTGAGCGGACGGGGGTGAAAGCCAATGCAGAAGATGTTAGTTCCCAGGGCCGCCGGAGACGCGGACCCGTCGGAGATTGACCAGTTGTTGGGCGAGCGCCGGGCCTTCAGCCGGATCGCGGACAGTTGTTCGGCTGCCGATGCCGAGTGTCTGCGGCGCATGCGCGACGAGAAGCTCTACCTTTCCAAAAACCTGAACTGGGAGCAATTCTGCACCCGGTATCTCGACATCAGCCGGCAGGAAGCCAACCGTATCATTCAGCGATTCGATGAGTTCGGCGACGCCTACTTCGACGTATCCCGCATCGTGCGCATCTCGCCCGAGAGTTATCGCGCCATCGCGCACGCGGTCAAAGACAAATCCATCGAGTACAACGGCGAGACCATCGCGCTGACCAGCGAGAACGCTCAGCGCGTCACCGCCGCCGTGCAGGCTCTGCGGCAGGCGGCCGTGCCCAAGCGCGAGCCGAAGCCGGCCATCGAACTCGCGCCGCCGCCACCACTGCCACCGCTTCCGCTCGATCAACGCATCAACGCGCTGGAGCGGCGCGCCTACGATCTCGACGCCGAACTCCGCCAGGTCTGCCAGGAAGCCGGCTACGGATGCGAGCGCCAGACCATCCGCCGCCTGGCCCGCGACCTTCGCCAGCGCATGTACGACCT
>Ga0182021_10012160_pt1 | contig 10224 bp, 5 predicted proteins | sample 612E3MmetaG_FD_120493 | JGI IMG/M metagenome (GOLD analysis project Ga0182021, IMG submission 120493) | Permafrost microbial communities from Stordalen Mire, Sweden - 612E3M metaG (Illumina Assembly) | ecosystem: Environmental > Terrestrial > Soil > Wetlands > Permafrost | place: Sweden... | reverse complement strand
CTTATAACAGCCCATGCCTGTGGATTGAGGTATATTTTACCTTCTTTATTTTCTTTCGATCCGAACTTTGTGCCATCAGAACTGAAACCACGCATAAACCATTCGCCATCCCAGGCAAATTTCTGCAGGTTTTTATCGAGATTTTTCAAAATTGGCTTTGCCCATGAAACTTCTTCCGGTTTATTTAGCATTTCAGAAATTTGGATATATTCCTTTAGGGAAAAACGAAGCTGCATAGCTACAAATACCGTTTCACCCTCATGACCAAAACGCAGACAATCATTCCAATCGGCCGATAATCCGCAAGGCAATCCATTTTTACCGCTCCTGTCGATATTAAATTGGATGGCACGGCGCATGTGGCCTAAAACCGTATCTTTGCCTTTATCGGCATACGGTAGTATTTTATTATAAAAATCAATATCGCCAGTTTCTTTTACGTAGGCAGGTATCGAATTAAATAGCCAGAGACAATCGTCAGAACGGTAATGTTCCTCTTTTGGAAGGGTTTCATAACCGGGTTTATGACTGATTTTATTAATTACCGGCATAGCGCCTCCGGTCGAAACCTGTCCGGTAATCATTAATTCGAGCCGTTGTCTTGCTTCTTCAGGGATATTTGGCAACACACCCAATAAATCCTGGACACTGTCGCGATAGCCTAGCCCATCGCGTTCAGAAGATGTATAAACCAGGCTGGCAGCCCGCGACCAGGCGAAGGTCATCTGGCAATTGTACGGGCTCCACATATTTAGCATGCTGTTTAATTCACTGTCAGGGGTTTCTGCTTTAAAAGCGCTGATCCTGTGATGCCAGAATTCTTTAAGTTTATTCAATTCATTTTCCAAAACCCCGACATTTCCAAATTCTCTAACAACATGCCTGCCTTCTTTTTCAGCTTCACCTATGCCCATCAATACAATCAAATCTTTCGATTCGCCGGGATTAAGCTCTATATCTGTCTGAATTGTTCCGCATACGTTATCTCCGGCAGAAGGGAAATTTGAACATATCCCTTCCTCTACAGTCACCGGATTTGCGTAAGTTCTATATTGTCCGAGAAATTTTTCCAGGTCAGTTTCAAAGCCTTTAATTTCACCTCCCAGGAAAGCAAGAAATGTATGGCGTCCCTGGTCGTTTTCGGCAAAATTTTCGGGCATCGGAGGGATATGGATATTTGTACCGTGATCGATAATCCCATCAACTACCTTCATGGTAGTAATATATTGGGTATATTGAAGGTTCAACATATCCTGCATGGCATTCCAGCAGTTGGAATATTCAACAAAAGAAAATAAGCTTAGTTGACGTTTTTTAAAATCATTATTTGTTACTTTAATTTTCCACACTTCGAATATTTGTCCCAGGGGAACAAAATAAGTTGTCTCGGTTTTAATCTTTTCATACTCGGAAGTGATTATTGAATAAGCGCTGCCATGCCTGCATTCCGATTGGTATTTTTCCAGGGGTTTTCCAACAGGTTGCCAGGATGCCGACCAATAGTCGCCATTCCCTTTATCGCGAATATAGATATAGCGGCCTGGTTGATCGAGTGGGATTGAATTAAAACGAATGCGTGTAAAGCGACCCATTCCGCCCGATTTATAAAAACTGTAGCCACCGGCATTGTTTGTAATAATAGCGCCGTATTCGGTACTGCCAAGATAATTGCTCCAGGACCGGGGTGTTGCAGGATTCGTGATTACATATTCTTTTCTTTTATCGTCAAAATATCCGTATTGCATAGTATTATTTATTTTTTTTGTACTAGAATCAATTTTAACTAATGTCTGTAAATGTAATGTATATGCTAATATTTGGCAAAATTGTAAACATGTTAATAGACTTATTAAATAAAAAAAGCCGCTGCATGAAATTCATACAGCAGCCATTAATTATAACTATTCTATATCATTTTTAATGCACCTCAACTTCACTGCGCACCTTGGCCAGTTGAGCCTGAATTTCATTTACTTTTATTTTGGAGAGAGGATATTTCAACATAAACATTATTGCTATAATCATGGCAACAGATGGTACAAGAATATAAAACCAGCGTATTGTAAACATCTGATCAAATGATAATTGAGGATCCTTACCTTGAATCCCTAATAAAACTAAAATCCATGAGGTAATAGCTGTAACTAAAGCTATAGATAATTTCATCAGGAAGCCAATAACAGCACTAAACATACCTTCTCTGCGTTTTCCTGTTTTTGATTCATCATAATCACAGATATCGGCACAGAATGATCCTATCAATACCCAACAGGCACTTAATCCGATATTTACAATAACTGGAGGAAGAATTGCCAGGTAAGGATAATTGGGGGTGAAGAAATACCAGCTTGAGAGATAGCCTAAAATTCCAATAGCCAATCCTGCCATTAATACTGTTTTCTTATCGAAGTACTTACTAACTTTATTTATTATAATAACACTAATTAGTTGGGTGGCAGTTTGTGTAATGCCTGTGTAAACACCTATTATCCCTGCCAGTTCTTTATGTGTAATCATTTTTTCAACAAGGGCAAAATGGAAGGGGTTTCTCCAACTCCAGCTGAGTACTTTATGCATGCCATCGTAGCTGACATGATATAAAGAAATGTATCCCAAAAGGGGGATCATAAAGAATAAGCTAAAAAAAATAAAAAATATAGCTCCCATTAATAAACGGAATGGCCTGTCTTTAAATGTTTCAATAAATGATGGCCAGAATTTTACTTTTTCATGTTTAATCACATAGCGATCGCGGCAAAAAATAGCAGGTATGATACCCGTTAATACAATAATTATTCCAATTATTACCCCCATGTAGCGGGCTCCGGTTATTTCATCGCCGCCCCATACCGATTTCATTTGGGTTAAAAGGTAAAGAGAGGCAATCAGAATTCCAATTACATATGAAGGAACAATTTTATATATCTGTAATTTGGTACGTTCATTATAATCAACCTCCAGCTCCAGTCCTAATCCACTATAAGGTATCTGCCAGATTGTGAAGGTCATAAAAAACAATGATACTGCTGTAACAAGATAGGCTGCCTGAAGGAAAGTGCCTTTGATAGCTATACCAAAGAGGTTAATATCGGCAACTGCACGAGGGGTAAACCAAATGCTGACAAAGATTATCGTCATTATAATTGCCCCAAATAAAATCCATGGTCGCCTTCTTCCCCAACGAGAACGGGTATTGTCACTCAGGTGTCCGATAAGAGGATCCGTAACCCCTTCAACAATTTTTGATGCACTTAAAGCAAGACCGATTACAAACGGACTGATGCCCATTCCTACCTGGAATATGTTGTAAGCTAAAGTTGGAAAGACATTCATAGAAAGGTTTTCAGTAAAACCGCCTGTTCCCCAGGCAATTTTTTGCGAAACCGGAAGCGGGGATTTTTCTTTCATGGGTTATTTATAATATTAGGTCAAGATTAATGTTTCACGCAAAGCTCGCAAAGTTAATCGCTAAGAGCGCAGGGATTGTTTTTATTTCTTTGCGTTCTTTGTATAAAAAAACTTTGCGTTCTTTGCGTGCAATTTTCATTTTTTCTTTTTTAATTTATTTTGGGTTAACAAGTTTTATAAAGTCGCAACAACTGTGTTCTTTTCCAACAATGCTTCAACCGGAATAAAATTACCTTCCATAACTTTTCCATTTACTTCCAGTTTCGTAATCCCCTTTTCTTTTTTATTTGGGTTTTTAATCGTGATCTCAAGCATTTTCTCCCTGAACCGGCGGGTTATTTTTAATTCTCCCCAATCGGCAGGGATACAAGGATCTATAGTAATACCTTTATATTCAGGCTTTATGCCCAGAATATATTGTGACATCGCGTAGAAAGCCCATGAAGCGGCGCCACTTAACCAGGGTAAACGCGATGCCCCATATCTAGGACTGTATTTGCTGTGTGTCGACTGGCAATAAACATAAGGTTCTATTTCTCGAATTTCGGCTTTTGTATTGTATGCTGCCGGCATATATGCCCTGAAATATTTATATGCTTGTGTTCCGTGGCCCTGCATAACTTCTGCTATTACAGCCCAACCCTGGGTATGGCAAAAGATAGCCCCGTTCTCTTTAGTTCCCTTATTAAATAGCCCAGCTTTGATTACCTCCACATCTGTTTTCTGATAAGGTGGATCGCAAATCATAAGCCCATAATCGGTTGAAAGTCTTTCTCTTACCGATTTTAATACTTTTTCGGCTTTTTCACCGGTTGCATGTTTGCTAATTATCGACCAACTCTGTGGGTTTAACCAGATATCACCTTCTTCACATCCTTTTGAGCCAAATTTCATCCCGTCCCAACGATAGGCCCGCATGTACCATTCTCCATCCCAGGCATATTTTTCAATATTTTCATCGAGTTTTTTCAGGATGGGTCCGGCCCAATCAATTTCACTTTGTTTTTTAAGAAGTGTACAAATATCAATATAGGTAAGAAGTGCAAAACGAAGCTGAAATGCAACAAAAACAGTTTCACCATTATGTCCCAGCCTCAAACAATCATTCCAGTCGGCCGAAAGTCCACATGGCAGTCCATGTTCTCCTATTCTTTCAAGGTTAAATTCTATAGCCCTCCGCATATGGCCCAGTACTGAATCTTCGCCTTTATCGGCATAAGGAAGAACCTTATCGAAGAAAGAAAGGTCCCCTGTTTCTTTAACATAAGCCGGAACAGTATTAAACAGCCACATACAATCATCCGACCGGTATTCTTCTTCAATCGGTGCAATTTCTTTTCCAGGCTTGTGTGAAAACGGCCTTACAACCGGCATGGCTCCACCTGTGGATACCTGACCGGTAAGCATCAATTCCAACCTTTCAATAGCTTCGCCTGGAATTGAATGGAGCACTCCCAGAATATCCTGCACCGTATCCCTGTATCCAAGTCCGTTGCGTTCGCCATTATAAACAAGACTCGCAGCCCTCGACCATGCATAAGTAATAAGGCAGTTATATGGCCCCCACATATTTATCATGCTGTTGAGTTCGGCATCAGGGGTTATAGCTGTCATCCCTTCAAGCTTGTTGTGCCAGTGTTTTTTCAGCTTAATAAATTCTTCGTTAACTTTCCCTGGTTTGCTATATTGGGCAACTGCTTTCCTTCCGTGTACAGATGCAGTGCCAAATCCCATTACAATTGTAAATTCTTTTTCCTCTCCGGCCTCTATTACCATATCAACCTGCTGTGTACCACATCCGTTGTCGCTCACTGCAATGGAATTGCCGCACTCTCCTTTTTCAACAATAATAGGGTTGTGATAGGAACGATAAGGGCCGATAAATTTTTTTCGATCGGTATCAAATCCGGAAGGTTTGGCTCCTGCAACACCCATAAAGATGTGCCTTCCCTGTCCGCCATTCTCAAGGTCATTGGGATCGAAAGGTAAATTGGCATTGGTACCATGATCGATAATACCATCAACCACATCCATAGCCATAATATACTGAGTGTACTGAAGATTAACAATATCAAGCCAAAGCTGCCAGTGACCGGTAAATTCGGCATAAGTGAAAAAGCGTAAGGAACGCTTTCGGTTGTCAGTATTTTTTACCTTAATGTGCCAGCACTCGAAAAGTTCTCCAAGAGGCACGAAATAACAAGTTTCGCTAAGGATTTTATTATATTCCGAAGTGATAATGGTATAAGCTGTACCATGCCTGCATATGGTTTTATATTGCTCCAAAGGTTTGCCTACGGGTTGCCAGGATGCCGACCAATAATCTTTTGAATCCCTGTCGTGTATATAAATATATCTTCCGGGCTGGTCCATAGGTATAGTATTTGGCCTTAAACGCATAAAACGGCCATCGGCTGCAGAATTAAAGAAGCTATAACCACCGGCATTATTGGTAATGATAGCTCCATATTCAGTTGAACCCAGGTAATTGCTCCAGGATTCGGGAGTATCGGGCCGGGTAATTACATATTCTTTGTTTTTATCATCGAAATGTCCGTATTGCATGCTTTTTAGGTTTATGAATTAGCAAAAAAGCAATGAAGAAATAATGAATCTTCATTGCTTAAATTTATAAGTTTAAATATAATTATACTGGTACGACTTCTTCTTCACTTTGTTTTCTGCGCTCATCGAGATCCGTTTTTACTTTTTTCATAAAGGTTTCATCCAATTTATAGAAAAACATTAGGATCAATAATGCGATTATTCCAGCAGCTACCGGTATAACACTCATCATGGACTTCAGGCCAATTTGTACATTAGCATTTTGTACCATGTCTTTCACATATCCGGTCCAGTCCAATATTACCCCTGCTATCATACCTCCAATAGCCCATCCTATTTTGTTTGACATTATGGAAGCTGAAAAAACAAGACCTGTAGCCCGTCTACCTGTTTTCCACTCGGAATAGTCGGCTGTATCTGCATAGAGAACCCATAACAATGCAGAAATTGGACCACCGGTGATCGATCCCAAAACCTGGAAAGTTAAAATAAGTGTTATATTTTCTGGTTTAAATACATAAAATGAAGCTGTGAATACCATTGCAAGAATGAAAAGAATGACAACAGCCCTTTTTCTTCCAAAAATCTTAGCTGCCCATGGAACAATTATAACACCCACTAAAGACAAGGATTGACCAACCGTATTGAAAATGGTTGCAAGAACTTCATATCCAAATTTGTGAGTCTGTTCTAATATGACATGTGGCTGTTTTCCAAAAATCCCGGTTATAGGATTAATAATATAATGATTAAAGAAGTTAAGAAAACCAGCAAGCCATGGCACCACCTGTTCCCCTACATAATACTTAAAATAATGGGTTGTTACGCTTAAACGGATGCACACAAACAATATAAAAAGAATGGTGACGATGAACAACATCATCCAGGGAATATTTTTTGACAAATCCTTTAAGTCATCTTTAATTGATGTTTTTTCCTTAGCCACAGGCTGTATGCGTTCTTTTGTGGACAGGAATGTAATTAAAAAGAAAACCGCTGCAGCAATGGCATAAACTACCATAGTCATTTGCCATCCTTTTTGTGCGCTCTCACGGCCAAAATAAGCGGCTAGTGGCAGGACTGTTGCTGAAACTATAATCCCCCCCAAATAAGCGCCAATAAATTTAAAAGATGAAGCACTTGTCCTTTCAACCGGATCGCCGCTGATAACTCCCAATAAGGCAGTATATGGAATATTAACTGTTGAATACAAGCACATGAACAGAATAAAGGTAGAATAAGCGTAAACAAGTTTGCCAACTTCTCCGAACCCCGGGGTTGTAAATGTTAAAACAGCTAAAATACAAAGTGGGATTGCACCCCACAGAATATACGGCCTGAATTTTCCCCAACGGCTTTTTGTGCGGTCAGCAGCCATTCCTATTATTACATCAAACACGGCATCCAGTAACCTGGAGACTAAAAACATTAATCCGGCAACTTTTCCTGTTAAACCGAAAATATCGGTATAAAAGAAAAGTAATTGTGTCATGATAGTAGCCCAGAAAAGACAGGAAGCTAAATCGCCAAATCCATAACCCAATTTCTCACGAAAAGTGAGCTTGGCTTGTTTCGTATTCATTATAATTATTGAATTAAAAGTTAATGTAAAAAATAGGGACGCAAGATAATCATTTTGTTATGAATTCATTTTAATTCTGAACTCAATGTTTATTGATTATGTAACATCCGTCTAGAGTTGATGAAAAAATTTGAAATGTATCAAGCCATTATTTATTTTCCTGTGATATTTTTTTTTCAAAAGCCGGGATATTTGGATTATTAGGAGATAGTTGCTTTAGCTCAGGCAAAATCTTTTTTGCATAAGTATACTCTTTAAAATAAATACTAGCATAGCAAAGTGTATTTAAATAATCAGGATCTGTACTATAATCAGAATAAACCTTCTTGAGATAATATAATGCTTTTCTATCCCTTCTCTTTAACCAAATATCACCTAAAAAGCGGTTTTCCAAAGTAGTTTCGTGTATAGTATTTGCCTTGTTTAGCAATGAAAGGGCTTGATCTATATTACCTGATTGTAAACATTTGATAGCTTGTTCAATAATTTTCCTGACATCCGGTGGAATACGCAAAACAACTTCTTTTTTCTCAGCATTTGAAGCATTTTGAGAAAAGAGTTGTCTGTTGTTATTAAATATTTCGTTTGCTTTTGCCTGATTACCGGTTTCTTTATAAGCCTGTAGGAGCAAACCCAGAATGGCCTGTTTTCGAAAATTAGGATCCATTTTAATGACTTCTTCATAATAGGGGATTGCTTTCCCAAAATCTTTTTTATTGGAATATATTTCTCCGATTTTGTTAAGTAAATAAATATCCCTGTTTATTTTCAATGCTTGCAGGAATATTACCAGCGCCTCATCATATTTTCCAGATTGAAACAATAAATTTCCAGCATCTATATAATTTTCCAGATTATATGGCTGTATCTTCATTATTGAGTTATATTCCAGAAAAGCTTTTTCAGGTTCGTTGTGAAGAATATAATATTTTGCCAAGAACTTATGGGCAACTTCAAGATTAAATCCCTCATATCTTATTGACTGCAACGCAAGAGAATCAATAATTCCCTTGGGCTTGTAATCTTTAATAAAATTATTTTTAACCGTTTCGGGCATGAAAGGCCAGCCACTTTTTATCTTATGTACTAATAATTCGGATGACATGCTGTCAAGTTGTGTAAATCCCCAATGACGCCTGTAATATTCGGATGGTTTATAATTTAGTGAGTCAATTTTACCGATAACTTTGCTATTAACCAAAGATGAGTAGAAAGCATCTGCCATTAGAAAATAACCGTCGATATTGGGATGGACATGTTCAGTAATCAAATTGTTCCCAATCAGGCCATTTAGCGAGTGCTCCTCAAATAAACTTTTCATCGGTATAAGATAAGTCCCAAATTCTTTCGACAATTCATCTATAATTTTATTTAGATCCTCGGAAGCCCTAAAACGTATACAATCCAAATCCTTGGCCCGATAGAAATATGTTTTTGCTTTTTCAAAATCACCTTCTTTTTCAAAAGCCAATGCTTGCTTATATACTTCATTAGCAGGAGGATAATTATTTGATTTTGATGAGCCGAAAGGTGGTAAATCCCTTATATTGCTGATTAATTCACTAAAAAACACAGGAACCCCCTTGTTACGGGCCTTCCTCAGGACAGTGCTCATATTTTTTTTGTAATGTTCATGAGCAAGCTTATAAATTTTACTGTTATACTCTACATCCCTGTTAGCTGCAATCGCTTGCATCAATGTTTCGTTTTCCGGTATTACTGAAATCTTTTTATCAGTAAAAAGTCTTTGAGTACCAAATATTATATTGCGAATTAATTGATAGGTTTTAAATTCAAGCAAATTCAGGTGGAGAAGTTTTATCCACCGTATAGTTCCAAAAGCATCTTTTGAGCTGATTCCAAACCCGCCATAAAATTCATTTTGACCGCCATAAATAAGAATTGCATCAGGCTTTTCTTTTAGTATTTCATCAATTTTATCCTGAAATGTATAGCTATTAATAGCTGTCATAGCTGTGTTTACCACTTCAAACTGTTTAACGGGGTAACTATCCTGTAATCTTGCCTGTAGGATCCGGGAAAACATTATTCCCGAACTATATGGAAAACCAACTGCTGTCGAGCTACCAATAACAAAAATCCTAAAACCGTTTTTTGGCTTTTCTTTTAAAAATATATCATTATTTGGGGTAGTAAAGGGAAGGTTATAGAAATATTTCTTACCGAACTCACGGTTACAGGCACGATATTTTTTTCCGTATAAATCAAAATCTTTAAAAAGACTATAATCATCACCATAATTGACAATTCTTAATGAAATTTCAACCAGAAGAAGAAAAACAGCCGGAAAGATTATAGTTAGAATAAAAGAAAAAATAATCCTCTTTTTTAGATCAATACTCTTAATTTTTTCTTTATCCTTATTAGAGTTTTTCATTTATATGTGTCGATAAATATTATTGCATCAAAATTAATTTATTTCCAATGTTATCCAAAATAAGCTTAAACATCAGCAAGTACAGGTCATTAAATTAAGGGAAGCTCTCAGAACTGGTTTTGGATTGACCGGAAATATTATATTTTTGTCCGATAGTTTAAATAACGAACTCACAAAACAAATGGATTTTATCAAAGAATTCTGGCAATACCTTAAAGAAAGAAAAAAATGGTGGCTTTTACCAACAATCATTATTTTGCTTTTACTTGGT
>Ga0182021_10012159_pt1 | contig 10224 bp, 8 predicted proteins | sample 612E3MmetaG_FD_120493 | JGI IMG/M metagenome (GOLD analysis project Ga0182021, IMG submission 120493) | Permafrost microbial communities from Stordalen Mire, Sweden - 612E3M metaG (Illumina Assembly) | ecosystem: Environmental > Terrestrial > Soil > Wetlands > Permafrost | place: Sweden... | reverse complement strand
TTCAACCATCCCGGTCTCTGCCAGCTTTTTGAAAGATTCAAGAACCTCAGGGGCATATAATCTGAACTGGTTAATTGCCAGTCCTGAGATGGAGAAAGTGACTTTAAATTTCCCTTTATGCTTCTGGATTAGTTCCAGAATTATTTTATTGGCAGGGGTATAACACTTCTCTGCTACCTTTCTCATGATGGATTCATTTGAGAAATCATCATAATAGTAGTGATCGTGACCCAGGTCAAAAAACCTGTAACGTTTAAGCCTGAAGGGTTGATGAACCTGAAAATAGAAGCATATCGCTTTTTTGCTTTGTGCACTCATATCTTAGTACTTATTATTCTCAATCACTCTGTAATAAATATCTCTTACATGTCTGGCCGAATTATCCCATTTTAGCCTGATTACCTCCTCTTTACCGTTTTTAATAAACATATTAGCCAGGGCAGGATAGTTAAGTATCCCATAAATAGCATCGGCCATTGCATCAATATCCCAAAAGTCAGTTTTTACAGCATGTGTGAGAATTTCAGCAACTCCCGACTGTTTACTTATAATTACCGGAACATTCGACTGCATAGCCTCAAGAGGAGATATTCCAAATGGTTCTGATACCGATGGCATGATATAAACATCACTCATATCGAGCATGGTAAAAACATCTGCTCCTTTAAGAAATCCGGTAAAATGAAACCGGTCAGTTATTTTAAGGGAAGCTGCTCTTCTAATCATCCGTTCCATCATATCTCCCGATCCTGCCATTACAAACCTGACATTATCCATAACCTGTAAGACTTTATAAGCAGCTTCGATAAAATATTCAGGCCCTTTCTGAAGGGTTATACGGCCAAGGAATGTTACAACTTTTTCATCAAAACCTTTTTTAAATATAGGATTATCAGGAATATTGACAGGTTCAACTGCATTATATACGGTTTCAACCTTATCAGGATTGATATTGTACTTGTTTATTACAATGTCTCTTGTAAGATTACTAACAGTGATAATCTTGGAGGCTGCATCCATTCCACTCTTCTCAATGCGGTAAACATCTGGGTTAACATTTCCTCCGCTTCGGTCAAAGTCTGTAGCATGGACATGAATAACCAAAGGTTTCCCCGACACCTCCATGGCGGCAATTCCAGCGGGATAAGCGAGCCAGTCGTGTGCATGAATAATGTCAAACTCATTTTCTTCAGCTATTACAGCGGCAACAACAGCATACTTATTTATCTCCTCCATAAGATTGTTGTCGTACCTGCCTGAAAAGTCAACTGTTCCATTGTTGTTTGTCTGAACAAAAAGGCTGGAATCTGAAACTTCTGATCTTGTAATTTTCCAGAAATCTTCAGGGTCGATATAAGGGACGATTTTTGATGAAACTTCAATTTTTTCCAGGGAACGCCTGACTCCTTTGAAATAAACCTGTTTATATGCTATCTGTACCTTGTTTGCACCAATAAGTCTGACTTTTGTCTGATCTTCATCTCCCCATGCCCTTGGAACAACAAAAATTACTTCCAGGTCATCGAGTGTCGACATACCTTTTGTCAACCCGTAACTTGCAGTTCCTAATCCCCCTGAGATATGAGGGGGAAATTCCCAACCAAACATTAGCACACGCATATCGGACCTATGTTATTGAATTGCATATTCAGATTCAAGTAACTCGATTATCCTCAATACCTCACCAACACTCCATGCCTGAGAAATTGCTCCCTGTGGTGAATGAGGGGGATCCCCGTCATATATTTCGGAAATCGTACTAATGCCATGTTCACTCATCACAGCGTCAAGGCCAAAAATCAATTTTTTTACTTTCTGCACACCCTGATACCCATAAACTTTCAGCCATCCTTCGCAAAAAGGACCATATAACCAGGGCCATACTGTACCCTGATGATAAGCGTTATCCCTCTCTTCCTGATTTCCTTTATATGTGCCGTGATAAAACCTGTTACCCGGAGAAAGTGTTCGTAAACCTCTGGTAGTAACAAGCTCTTTATCTGCGATATCAAGAATCTTTTTCATCTGTTCTTTGTCAAGCATCGAATAGGGAAGCGAAACAGCAATAACCATATTGGGTCTTACATAAAAATTCTGACCTTCATCATCATTGACATAATCTGCCAGATAACCCAGTTTCTCATCCCAGAAAATATCGATAAATGATTTTTTAATCAACTCAGCCAGTTTTTCATTTTCTTTAGCAAATTTCTTATCATTTTCAATTTTAGCCATAGCAACAGAAAAGCATACAGCATTGTACCATAGGGCATTAATCTCAACGGCGAAACCTCTTCGTGGTGTTACAGGTATTCCGTTTACAACGGCATCCATCCATGTAAGCGCTTTCCCCGGAGCATCAGCATATATAAGTCCATTTTCTCTCATGTGGATATTAAAAGCCGTGCCGCTTTTATATGCATTCAGGACCGATTTTGCGGCAGCTCCATATCTCTCCCATCCATCAGTACCACCATGTCTAATATATTGCTGAACCGCCCAGAAAAACCAGAGAGGAGCATCAACTGAATTGAAAGCAGGGGCGTTTTCTTCTCCCATATTCGGGAACAAGCCATCTTTCATCCTCTCAACCTGAGTATTTAGGACCTCTCTGAAAAGGATAAGCTTATGTCTTGCCGAAGCAAGCCCCGGAAGCGAAATAAAAGTGTCTCTTCCCCATGCTCCGAACCAGGGATAACCTGCAATAATAAGTGTCTTTCCACCCCTCTTTTCAACAAACTGCTGAGCAGCATTTCTCAAACAGTTTATATAACTATCGCGTGGGGTTTTCCCCGATACTGTCTTTGAAAACTTCTGTTTAAATCCTGAAGTCTTCTCCTCATTTGTGGAAGCTGAAAACACTATGATATCCCCCTGTTTTGCCTCAACTTCAAAAAAACCAGGAGTAAATAGATCTTCCGAATACTCATACCCACGTTTCTGCTCTTCTGGATATTCAACTCCACGATACCAATCCGGAACATGGACAAACTCAGCTTTTGTCGAGAATTGCATACTCAGAGAAGGACATCCTTCATATAACTTTGACCTGATCCCGTTTTCAATAAAGTCAACCTTTGTATTGGCGGTCAGATTTGCATGTGTAAGCTGGTGAATATTTCTGAATGCTAAAAACGGCCTGATCTGGAGCTTCATTGGTTCAGAAGCTTCAAGAATTGTTATCCGGAGAAGGAACTGTTCCTCATAATGGACTAACAATCTTTCCTGCTTTATGATAACTCCCCCTACCCTGTAAATCCGTGAGGGAATAGTATCTGCATTAAAGTCCTCCATGTATTTATGCCCCTTTGGGATAAAATAATCGCCTTTGTATTTTCTTATGCCGGTATTAAAGCTTTTATCGTTATATACAACAATCAAATCGAGACAGGAGAGAAGCACAAATCTTTCACCATTAAACTGGTCAACAGGACATACTAATAACCCATGGTATTTACGTGTATTACAGCCAACAAGGGTTGACGATGAGTAAGATCCTGCCCTGTTCGTTCTTATGATTTCACGGGCCAGAGAATACTCAAGATTAACCAACTGACTCTTTTCGAATTTAATATAACTCATAATAATTCCGGTTTACACGCCAAAAAATAGTTTATGTAAGATAATGCAAAAAATTGAACCCTGCAAACAGACGTAGAAAAAGCCAATAAAAGTAATAAAATTTTATAAAATTAGTGCCAGATTAAAAAAAGAATAACTTTGCATTTCAATAATTCAAAATAATTATCAATTAACATTTTACTTAATGAATAAAAAGCTTTTTTTTTACCTGTTTATTGTTATAGCATTTGTCAGTTGTAAAAATGATAGCGTCCGGATTTCAGGTACCCTGTTAAATCCGATAAAAGGTGAATACATCTTTCTTGATGAGCTGAAGTCAAATGAGCTTAAAACAGCTGATTCGATGAAGGTATCGGAGAATGGAACATTCGACTTCAGGAAAGAGATAAAGTCACCCTCGTTTTACCTGATTAAAATCAATGAAAAGGACTTTCTCACCATGCTAATTGCACCTGGGGAAAAGATCATTGTTAACGCATATCATGATTCTTTAAATTATCCAATATCTATTTCGGGTTCAAAAGGAACAGAATCGATGGCAGAATATAACAATGCACTCAGAAAAACAATAAACAAACTGAGCGGATTAAATAAGATCTATTCTCAAAATGTTGATAATCCAAATTTGCATGCTGTTATGGATTCACTCGATAATCTTGCTCAGAACTACCTGAATGAAATTAACTCCTATACAAAGACTTATATTGATAATAACATAACATCGCTTGTTAGTCTGGTTGCACTATATCAACAGGTTGCCCCAAAAGTATATGTTCTTAATCCTACAAAAGACATAAAATATTTTGTTAAGGTTGATTCATCCTTGTCTATTTTATATCCCGATTATGAGCCGGTTACTTCTCTCCATACACAGGTTCAGGAATTTGTTATGCACCTCAAAGGGAAGACAGATATTGCTCCTGCTTCAGGAGAAGGGGCTGTTGCTCCCGAAATTGCACTTCCAACACCTAAAGGTGATACTATCAGACTCTCCTCAACAAGAGGTTCAGTGGTATTACTCGATTTCTGGGCATCATGGTGCACTCCCTGCAGACTTGAGAACCCCAATCTTGTTAAAGCATTTAACCTCTATGGCAAGAAAGGATTTAAGATTTTTCAGGTTTCTCTCGACAAAACCAGAGAGGCATGGATAAAAGGGATTCAGGACGATCAGCTTGGTAACTGGATACATGTAAGCGATATTCAATACTGGAATTCGATTGTTGTTCCTCTTTATAAAATCGAATCTATCCCGTGTAATTTCCTTCTGGATAAAGATGGAAGGATTATTGCATCAAACCTGAGAGGAGAAAGGTTGCAGTTAAAACTGGCTGAACTATTTAAAAAATAAAATAATAACTATATACTTAAACTGGAAATCTAACTTTAATGAAAAAAATTCTATTTTTTCTGGTGCTGGTGGTTCTTTTTTCAGGATGTAGAAACAGGGGAACTTTCTCGGTCAAAGGTGTTATTAAAAATAAAACAGGAAAATATATATACATCAAAAGAATAGATGTTGATACTCCGGTACTTATAGACTCATCAAAAATCAGTAAAAAAGGTGAGTTCCGGTTTAAAATTAAAGATTTGGAATCAAACTTCTATCAGTTAGGTTTTTCCTCATCAGATTTTATTACTCTTCTAACAGAACCCGGTGAGAAGATCAAACTTGAATTTACAGGGAAAAACCTGTTTGAAAAATATTCGGTAAAAGGATCTTCAGGTTCTGATAAGATTCAGTTGCTTGATCTCACACTGAATGAAACTAAAAGGAAACTTGATTCCCTTAGTACACTCTATAACAAAATATCTGGGGAACCGGGTTTTGACGTTAAGGGCCCCGCTATTGATGAGGAATTCAAAAGACTGATTAAGAAACAACGAACTAAAAACATCAGTTTTATTATTAATAACATTAACTCTCTGGCTTCAATAAAAGCTTTGTATCAGAAGATCAATTCCAATACGTATGTTCTTTACGACCAGCACGACCTTCAGTATCTAAAAATAGTCACCGATTCTCTTACACGCCATTATCCAAAATCAAAACAGGTACAGGCACTTGCCAGGGATTTTAAGAATGAGATGAATCAGATGTATGCTGATCAGATTGAGAAAATGTCAAATAACCTGACCCCTGCTAAACTCGATCCTGATTTAAAAAACATTGATGGTAAAAAAATAGCTCTCTCTTCTCTTAAAGGAAAATATGTACTCCTTACATTCTGGTCTTACCGGTCAAAAGAGTGCGTAGAAGAAAACCTGCAGTTAAAGGACTTTTACAAACTTTACAATAAAAAAGGATTTGAGATATACCAGATCAATCTCGATGAAAACGAATCGGAATGGAAAAAAGCTGTCCGGTTTGATGAATTACCCTGGATAAGTACCAGGGAAGATGATCCTCAGAATCCAAAAAATGCATTACTTTTTAATGTGAAAACTCTTCCCACAAATTTTCTGTTTGATAAAGAAGGGAAGATCACCGCTTCAAATCTTCATTACAAATCACTCCAACTAAAACTGGAACAGTTATTTAATAAATAGATCTCATCCTTGTCAGAAACCAGGAAAATATATTTTGCTTCTGATTTTCACCTCGGACTTTCAGCCGGTTCACTTCCCCTCGACAGGGAGAAAAAAGTGGTCAGATGGCTGAACTCAGTCGTACATGATGCCAAAGAGATTTACCTGCTTGGTGACATTTTTGATTTCTGGTGGGAATATAAGTTGGTTGTTCCACGGGGATTCACAAGATTCCTGGGAACAGTTGCTGAGATAACAGATTCGGGGATCCCTGTTCATTTCTTCACCGGGAATCACGATATGTGGGTAGGAGATTATCTTTCAACTGAATGCGGGGTAATAATTCACACAAGCCCGGTTACAACAATATTCGACAATAAAAAATTTCATCTTGCTCATGGTGAGGGACTTGGCACAAGAGACTTCGGATATAAGATTCTTCTTTCCATATTCCGAAACAAACCACTCCGGGCCATGTACTCCGCTCTCCACCCTTCATTTGGGATGGGGATAGGACACAGATGGTCACTAAATTCAAGACTCGGAAAGGGATTAACAATGGATTTTCTGGGTGAAGAAAAAGAGGATCTGATAAGATATGCCAGGACTATTCTTGAAAATGAAAAGATTGATTACTTCATTTTTGGACACCGTCACCTCGCAATGGTCTATAAAATGGAACCTCAGACCGAGATTGTATTCCTGGGCGACTGGATTAAAAACGGAAGTTATGCGGAATGGAATGGAACCGCACTTACCTTTAATACATTGAGCTAATAAGTTCTTTCTTCAATCTTAACTGTTAACGTATAATAGGAATAAAGATCATTTATTGTCTCAAACTGATATACCAGTTTACTACCTGATTTTCGGGCCATATCAATAAGTCCCATATTCCCTGTACTGTCGGTATTAATTGTCTGATCTGAAAGAGTTTTTCTAAAAAGTTCTTTCAGACCAACCTTGTCATAGGTATTTATGTTGTCTAATTTCCCCTTCAGAAGCTCAACTTTATCATTCAGAATAAGATTGCCGCTTGTTAAGGTATATTCTTTATCAACCATTCTGATCAGGGCCACAGGCATCCCGAATTTCTCTTCAGGCTCTATCCCGGCACTATATTTAGAAACATTTTCAAGTATTTCAACTAAAACGCTGAATACTCTTTTTCTGAGATTTGATTCTATATCTTCCTCTGCAAGTTTTGTTTCGGTAAATGACAGTACTTCTTTTCCGACATCAGGAGAAATATGACCTGACCACATAAAGTAAATATTATTTTCGGCCATAAGTTTTTCGAGTTCAGTAATGTCTTTACCCTGAAAAGGCTGCTCTTTTCCCCCGAAATGATTTCCTACACCTCCTGAGTCGACTGTTTTGCTCAGTATAAAATAGGAGTAATCGTCATCAATTGGAACAAAATCATAATCCAGTTTATTGCCGGTCTTCTTTGCCATCTCTATCAGACCAAGCCCTGCTCCACCTTTACTGCTGAATTCGGAAGTACTTAGCATCTGCCTGTAAACATTTCTTATCTCCTTTGTTTCAAGATTATTTATCTCATCGAGTTTTACTTTCAGATCATTAATACCTGAAGTAGGGAGCACATTCCCTGTAGTTACCGTATAACCATTATTAGTTTTGGAGTATACCACCAGCGACATATTGGCATGCTGACTTTTGTTACTATGCCTCGATACATTCTGAAGACTCTCAAGAACAAACATAAAAAGCCTTTTCCTGCCGACAAATCCAAATTCTGAATTCTCCATCTCTTTTTCAAGTAACATGAGAAGGTTAACAGAATTTTCATTAGTCACTACACCTCTGTAAACAAACATGAGGCTTTCTTTCATCATTTTATCGCGAATCCTGCGAGTTAAATCCATGGAAAGAAGTTCAGGTAAATTAATTAGTTTATAAAAATAGTAAAATTTGATTATTTCTCAAATAAAAACCAACAGAAAGGAGTTTTATACGGACAAGATTAATAGCATAAAAGAAAAATCAGATTATTTTAAAGAACTTCCAGGTTTATTTCATTTCTGCATTTTAAACATAAGTTTGCGCTTTTCTGATCAATATCTTCAACATAAGTGCTTGACCTCATTACACAAGTGGGAATATAGCAATGAACTAATCCAAAGGTGTGGCCAAGTTCATGAATGACCTCTTTTTTGAATCGTTCGAAGATAAATTTATTATCTGAATTCATCCCATAATGTTCATTTCTAAACCTGTAAAGAGAAGCTATGCCTGCCCTGCCATTTAGAAATGCCTGTCCAAAGATGTATGTCAGGATAGGGATAAAAAGATCTACACTGAACAATCCCAGGGTTTTGGCTGAATCGGAAGAGTATATATTATCTAACTCCCTGAGTAGTTTAGTCCCGTTATATTGCCTCCTTGTAGGGTCGTAAAACTCACTCAAGTCGAGTCGCCCCTCTTTAATATTTACTGAGCGGACAAATTCATGATTTACAGCCTCAGCGACATTTTTAAGAAATTTGTCATCGAAATACCCGAATGAAACCAGTGTGATATTTTGCAGATCCATTAAATAATACAGATATCAGGTCAATAGTATCCTGTAATTAAATAGTTAACGTTGCACTTGTCTTATATTCAGATTGAACAGGAAGAAAAATTTTAATCCGAAGGTTTTAACCCATATTTTGAAATCTTATTATAAAGGGTAACCCTGTCAACCTTTAATGCTTTCGCTGTTCGGGAAATATTCCAGTTATATTTATTAAGAATTTGAAGAATGTGCGATTTTTCAAGATCATCCAGACTTTCTATGGAAGTAGTCATCATTGATTTCTCAAGCGGAAGATCCTTAAGTGTAATCTTCTTCCCGTTTCCGACTACGATTGCCCTTTCTATCATATTTTCGAGTTCTCTTACATTACCGGGGAAATTAAATTCTTCAAGACGTCTTAAAGCGGTATTATCGATTGAAAGAGGTTGCCTGTTCATTGATGTACAGTACTTTTTTATAAAGAATTCTACAAGCAGAGGAATGTCTTCAATCCGCTCCCGTAATGGTGGAACATAAATATTTACTACGTTTAACCGGTAATAAAGGTCCTCACGGAAACTTCCATTTTCGACCATGCTTTTTAAATTTCTGTTCGTGGCACAGATCACCCTGAAATCGGAAGCGATCTCTTTGTTCCCTCCTACACGTATAAATTTTTTTGATTCCAAAACACGCAGAAGATCGATCTGCATCTTCATGGATATTGTAGCAATTTCATCAAGGAAAATTGTTCCGTTATCGGCCATTTCAAAACGGCCTTTTCGATTATACATAGCCCCGGTAAATGCTCCCTTTTCATGACCGAACAATTCGCTTTCCAATAAACTTTCTGTGAGAGCCCCACAATGTACACTAACCAGTGGGAAGAATTTCCGGTGAGAATTGGAATGAATAGCCTTGGCAACCAGTTCTTTACCAGTACCGCTTTCTCCGGTAATTACAACTGAGGAGTTTGAAGGGGCAACACTTTCAATATCCTTAAGAACTCTCTTTATTGCATCGCTTTTGCCAATCAAATCTTCAATGTTTTCAAGTGAAACAACTTTATTCTTAAGGTTCTCATTTTCTTCTGCAAGAGAAATTTGCCTGGTAGCATTCCTTATCAAATGTGAAAGGTCGTCGGGATCAAAGGGTTTTGTTACATAATCAAATGCACCATCTTTCAAAGCCTGAACAGCTGTATCCACAGTTGCAAAAGCAGTCATTACTATAATAATTGAATCCGTTTTAAGAAGCTTAATTCTTCTTAACATCTCCAATCCGTCCATTCCGGGCATTTTTATGTCGGCCAGAATAATTTCGAAGCTGTCTGATTCAAGCATCGATAATGCTTTATTGGCATTTTCGGCGCACTCGACGTGGTAACCGTCTTCAATGAACCAGTTATATAATGAGTCTCTTACGGATTCCTCATCATCCACTATTAATATTGATATCTTTTTCGCCATTAGCTATTTTCCTTAAATCCTGATTATTGGTAAAGATATTGATATTGTAGTCCCTTTCCCAAGGGCTGATCTTACTTCTATTTTACCATTATGACTTTTCACAATTCCATGGACGATAGCAAG
>Ga0182021_10012157_pt1 | contig 10225 bp, 9 predicted proteins | sample 612E3MmetaG_FD_120493 | JGI IMG/M metagenome (GOLD analysis project Ga0182021, IMG submission 120493) | Permafrost microbial communities from Stordalen Mire, Sweden - 612E3M metaG (Illumina Assembly) | ecosystem: Environmental > Terrestrial > Soil > Wetlands > Permafrost | place: Sweden... | reverse complement strand
TGCTGTTATCGTTCATCATACCGATAACGCTACCGATGAAAAGTATTACCCCGACAGCCGCAAGCGACCAGCTCCAGACATCCATGGTAAAACGAACAACAAAACGCATGATAAACGGAATTGCCACCGCAATTATTACACCAAGGGACGCCAGCAAATTGAAGATTCCATCATTATGTTTGGCAGCCTTGATTCTTTCTTGCATGGCAACAATCCAAGCACGTTCAGAGGGAGCTTCTTTAAGTTGAACCCCGCAGTCTGAACAGAATTGAGCTTTTTCGTCTACTTTGCTATTACATACAGGACAATTAGTCATTCCTTCCTCCTTGATATTACATATTATTCCCATCATATCATCTTTTCAAGATTTTGGTCTAAAAAGAGTCAAATTACGCGTAGAAAGGAGAAATTATCCACATATAAAAAAAGATAATTTACCTTGCGCTAACAATGTTATAATAATAGCAAGATTTAGCGAATCCGGTTTAAAAATTATATGTGGAGGTAGGCGAGATGTTGGAAAAAGTTCTGGTCTGTCTTGACGGTTCCACTCCGGCGGAAAGAATTTTGCCCTATATCACCAGAGAAACAATAGCCCAACACGGTAAAATGATTCTGCTGACAGTTATCGATTTACCGGAAACCGTGCTCCCCATCAACATCCCCGGTTCGCCCGCCGTCACGGTCAGTACCCCGGGTGCGGTAAAACGTACCCTTACTGAAGAAAATATGGCGAATGACTACCTTAAAGGCCAGGCAAAATCTCTGGAGGCACAAGGTCTCGATGTGGATTACGTAGTCCTATCCGGGTCGCCGGGAGAAACGATCGTCAACTATGCTCAGGAAAACGAATGCACATTGATAGCGATTGCCACCCATGGGCATGGAGGGTTCCGTCGTTTTGCACTCGGCAGCACCGCCGACTATGTGGTGCATCATTCCTCTGTTCCGTTGCTGACGGTTCGAAGATAATACGATAGAATTTTATTTAGATTATGAATAATAAAGCGCCACTTATGTGTTTACCCATCGTTAATGCCAACACAACTCGAGCCTTGCTTGATACAGGAGTATAGCTTAAACCTTAACTGTTACCTAGGTATCTGGCACTAGGTTGTACCAGGGGCTGACAAGAAAATAGAACAAATGTTAAAATTAACTCAGAAGGAAAACTATGCCGCTTGATTCTATTGTTGTTAAAGGCGCCCGCGAGCACAACCTGAAAAATGTTGATGTTACGATTCCTCGGGATAAACTGGTAGTTATTACAGGCGTGTCAGGTTCGGGGAAAAGTTCACTGGCGTTTGATACGATTTATGCCGAAGGACAGCGGCGGTATATGGAATCGCTGTCAGCCTATGCCCGCCAATTTCTCGGCAGAATGGAAAAACCGGATGTAGACTATATCGAAGGTCTCAGTCCTGCAATCTCCATTGACCAGAAAAGCGTCGGGAAGAACCCGCGTTCTACGATGGGCACAATTACCGAGATTTACGACTATCTCAGGCTGCTATTTGCGCGTGTGGGTCATCCTCATTGTCCGAAATGCGGTCGGGAGATTACCAGTCAGACAGTAGAACAAATTGTCGATGCTATCGAAGGGCTGCCGGAGGGAAAACGCATCCTGATTTTAGCGCCGCTGGTGAAAGACCGTAAAGGTGAATACCAGGCAGTATTCGACGACCTGCGTAAACAGGGATATGTGCGCGTTAGAATCGATAAAATAATCCACGACCTCTCGGAAGAATTCCAACTGGATAAAAATAAAAAACACACCATCGAAGTTGTAATTGACCGGCTGGTGACCGGACAAAGCGACAGTCAAAATCGCATCGCTGATTCTGTGGAGACGGCTTTAAAACTTGGCAGCGGCGTAGCCTTGATATCGATCGTTGACGGCGAAGAGTTGCTTTTCTCCGAGCATTTTGCCTGTGTGCATTGCGAAATCAGCATAGGTGAAATTGCGCCGAGAACCTTTAGTTTCAATAGCCCCCACGGCGCCTGTCCGGCCTGCACCGGACTGGGATTTAAACTGGAAATCGATCCGAATCTTATTATTCCCAATAAGGAATTGTCGATTTCACAGGGCGGCATCAAACCCTATCAAACTCAATACTGGTATTTCTATCGGCTGGAAGATATTGCCCGGGAGCACGGATTTTCCTTAAATGCCCCGATTAATAATCTGACTCAGGAACAAACGAATCTTATTCTTTACGGAGAGAATTTTGAACGGTCGCGATATCGTACACGTTTCGGTCAGATACGGGAACACACCGAAGGCTGGGAAGGCGTGATCCCGCGTATGGAGCGCCTTTACCGTGAAACCGAGTCAGAATATTCCCGCGCTGAATATGAGCGCTATATGGTCACTAAGCCGTGTCTGGAGTGTAATGGAAAGCGGCTCAAACTGGAAGCTCTAGCAGTTTCTATCGGCGAGAAGAACATTATCGATATCAGCGGGTTGGCTGTGTCTCAGACATTAGCATGGGTGACGTCGCTTGGCAGTGGCAGCAGTCCCATCCTCTCCGAGCGGGAACAGCTAATCGCCCGGCAAATTATTAAGGAAATTCAGTCCAGGCTTGGTTTCTTAAGTGATATTGGTCTTGATTACCTGTCTCTGGAGCGTCCGGCAGCGACGCTCAGCGGCGGCGAAGCACAGCGCATCAGGCTGGCAACTCAAATCGGGAGCGGTTTGATGGGCGTCCTCTATATCTGCGATGAACCGACAGTCGGATTGCATCTGGCAGACAGCCACCGCTTGATTGAAACCCTAAAACGTCTCAAAGATATTGGGAATTCCATTTTGGTGGTGGAACATGATGAGAGTGTCATGCGCAGTGCCGATTATATTATTGATATGGGCCCCCGTGCCGGCGAACATGGCGGCCGGGTAATTGTTACCGGCACAATAGAGGACATCATGGCTTGCAAAGATTCCCTCACCGGACAATATCTCAGCGGAGTGAAGCAAATTCCAATGCCATCCAAACGACGCAATGGCAACGGCGTGGTGTTACTTATTAAGGGCGCTCGTCAGAATAATTTGAAAAATATTGATGTTAAGATTCCACTCGGCAAATTTGTCTGTATTTCCGGTGTGTCCGGCAGCGGTAAAAGCACATTGATAGATGACGTACTCTCTAGAAAACTTTCGCAGGTTATTTATGGTTCCAGGGAATCGGCCGGGGCTTGCGATGATATCCTCGGTATTGAAAATATCGATAAGGTTATCAATGTCGACCAATCGCCGATTGGACGTACCCCGCGTAGTAATCCTGCTACCTATACGGGTATCTTCGGCGCGATTCGGGAATTATTCTCGACAGTACCTGATGCGCGTATTAGAGGATATGGGCCGGGTCGATTCTCTTTTAATGTAAAAGGCGGACGATGTGAGGCTTGCCGCGGTGAAGGTTACATTGAGATTGAGATGCAATTCCTGCCTGATGTTACAGTTCCCTGTGAAGTTTGTAAAGGAAAGCGCTATAATCGTGAGGCTCTGGAAATAAAATTTAAGGAAAAGAATATTGCCGAAGTCCTCGATATGACAGTGGAAGAGGCATTGGACTTTTTCCATCACTTCCCCAGTATCAAGCGAAAGCTGGAAACATTAAACGATGTCGGACTCGGCTACATCCGGTTGGGACAACCAGCCCCCACCCTTTCTGGCGGTGAAGCGCAGCGTGTCAAACTGGCCACTGAACTGGCGAAAAGGTCAACCGGTAAGACTTTATATATACTGGATGAACCGACGACCGGACTTTCTTTTGACGATGTAGCCGCATTATTGAGAGTGTTGCAGCGTCTGGTGGATGCCGGTAACTCGGTAGTGGTTATCGAGCATAACCCCGACGTGATGAAGAATGCCGATTACATTATTGACCTCGGACCAGGAGCAGGAGATGCCGGGGGATATGTTGTGGCGACAGGCACTCCTGAGGAAGTGGCAATAGTCCCAGAATCGATTACTGGTAGGTATCTCAAGCAAATCTTGGCGCATAAGCACGTTAGCTTACAGGCGGTATCCGTGTAAATTCTGGATTAAGGAACGGATGTGTCCCAAAAAACAGCATCCCGATTGTATTACGGTTATATTATCGTCGTTTTTTCTTTAATTATTGCGGCGGTAGCCTGGGGCGCCCAGCGTACTTTTGGTGTTTTCCTTGACCCGCTTATTCAAAGTTTCCATTGGTCGCGTGCCGCCACATCATTGACGATTACGATTCAGAGTCTGACTACTGGATTAATGGCGATTGTTACTGGAAGATTAAGCGATCGTTACGGTGCGAGAATTGTTCTGACGATATGCGGTATCTTTATTGGCGCAGGTTTCATACTTAGTTCTTTTATCGTTAATCAATGGCAACTCTATCTGGTACAGGGTATTCTGGTTGGAATGGGGCTAGCCGGTATTATGGTGCCTTTGATGTCTACGGTTGTCAAGTGGTTTACGCAGCGCGCCGTTTTAATGAATGGCCTGATAAGTTCCGGGCAGGGTCTGGGTACAATGGTAGTGCCTCCGGTCGCTGCGGTACTGATCACGAATTTTACCTGGCAGAAAACGTATCTGGTAATAGGAATTGTTGTTCTGGTGTTAATAGTAGTTTCTGCGCAATTTCTGAAACAGCGGCCTTCAAATCTACAAATATTATATACGGCGAAAAAACCTCCACCTAAAAACAGATTTAACCCGCGCAGTTATTCGTTTCGTGAGGCGTTTAAAACACGGACATATTGGATACTCAGTGTGCTTTACTTCATCGATGTTTTCATAGTGAATGTCTTCATGGTGCACATTGTTATCCATGTTAAATATGTGCTCGTAGACAATGGAGGAAATGCACGAATCGCGGCGGCGGCAGCAACCACAATTTTATCAGCAGCCGCTGCATCAAGCATTTTCGGACGGGTTTCCACCGGCATCCTCGCTGATAAATTCGGTATTCGTTGGACTATCGGTATCGGACTGGGGTTTTCTTTGGTATTCTGGTTATGGGTCCTGTTCGCGAGTCAACTCTGGATGTTTTATCTGGGGGCAGTGGTTTTTGGTATCGGTGGGTGGTGTGTCGGCGCGGTGATCTCTCCACTGATAGCCGAGTATTTTGGTTTAAAAGCACATGGGGCCATATTGGGGGCAATCACTTTTATCGGGGTAACCGGTGGTGCCGCTGGCCCATTGGTAGCCGGTGCGATATACGATAAAACGCAAAGTTATCACCTGGCTTTCATTGTATGTGCGGTCATGTGTATGATTGGACTTATATTATTAAAATTTATGAGGATACCAAGGGGCAGGATAACATGAATAGAGAAGAAGCTTTGCGGGTTGTTAGACAAAATATTAAGAATGAGAATCTGGTAAGACATATGCTGGCGACAGAAGCCATAATGCGCTTACTCGCAAAACGTTTTGGTGAAAATGAAGAAGAATGGGGACTGGCCGGGCTACTGCATGATATTGACCTTGAAATTATTGGCGATGATATGAAAATGCACAGTAAACGCAGCGCGGAAGTGGCGAAAGGAATTGGCGCTAGTGATACCATTTGTCATGCGATTCTCTGTCATAATGAGGCGCACGGGGAACCTTTTCAGACGTTGATGGATAAAGCATTATTCTGCACCGACCCGTTGACGGGTTTAATTACGGCGGGGGCACTAGTCCGTCCCGAAAAGAAATTGGCGTTTGTGGAAGCTAAGTCAATCAGGAAGCGTTTTAAAGAAAAGAGTTTTGCCGCCGGCGCCAATCGGGAACAGATTGCAAAATGCAGCGATATCGGCTTGGAATTGGATGATTTTATTGCCCTCGGTTTGGAAGCCATGAAGAGTGTGGCGGAAAGTCTGGGATTATAAACTAATTATCCATTCTGGCGAAGGCCCGCAGATACTTTGCAAAGCAAATGTGCAGAATCCACAGGTGTAATTGGATACCAGCTTTCACTGGTATCTAACTTAATGTGGTTTTTCCGATCTAGCGTTTTTAATTAATTACGGGAGGTTGTCCTTTTTTTATTTCTTGACAAAATGTCTTTTTTGACATAATATTCAATACTACCAAATCCATCACAACCAGACTAAAGTCACATAACATCTCGATTATTTGTATTAAAGTTAGGGCAAGTATTTTAAAAGGAGTATGAACATGGCTTATCAGGCAAAGGATTACAGTTCGTCGATCGGTATGGCAGGTTTCAGTGAGATTTTACTTAAGAACCATTTTACCCTTTATCAGGGATATGTCACCAACACTAATAAACTTATGGATGCTTTGTCATTAATGCTTAAAGAGGGCAAGACCACGACACCGGAATATGCCGAATTGAAGCGGCGGATGGGTTTTGAGTTTAACGGTATGCGCCTCCACGAGTATTATTTTGACAATCTGGGGGGTAAAACACTGATCGATAAAGCCGGAAAGTTTGCCAAAAAAGTAGCTGAAATTTTTGGCAGTTACGAAGCTTGGGAGCAGGATTTTAAAGCTACCGGCGCGATGCGCGGTATTGGCTGGGTAGTCCTATATCAGGACAATATGACCGGCGGTCTTTTCAACCAATGGATAAACGAGCACGAAACCGGACATTTTGCCGGCTGTACACCCTTTCTGGTAATGGATGTTTTTGAACATGCTTATATGATTGACTACGGACTAAAACGTGCCGATTATATCGCAGCTTTCTTTAAGAACATTAACTGGGAAGCAGTGGAAAAAAGAATTAAATAAAGTCCGGTAAATGAAATTTTCGTTTGATTGAAAATTGCATCAGAGGGCGGTCATGAGTATTTTCCATAGTATATTAGCTGCCCGGTTGATTCTCATACTTGGTATAATAAACTTCGTTACCGGGTTTTTATTGCTTTTTACCTGCCGGGTAATTCCTGCATTCAAACTCACCAAAGGCCTGATGCAACACGCCTTTTATAAGAGTTTTTACCGCTACCATGTGTATTTATGGTGGATATTCTGGGTTTCAGTAATTTTGCATGTTATTTTTGCGATAAATTTTCTGGGTTGGCCCTTTTAATAAAGTAAAATATTTATTGATGGACTGGTTTATATATGGCCAATGAAATTAATATTGTGGTCGGTGGCGAAGCTGGACAGGGCGTACAATCTGTGGGTTTTTTACTAGCTAAAGCATTGACACGATGGGGCTATAACGTTTTTGCCGATCAGGACTACGAATCCAGAGTGCGGGGAGGACATAACTTTTTCCGAGTCCGCGCCAGCGATTCCCAAGTGGAGGCGATTAGTGAGACCGTCGATATCCTTATTGCCTTAAATCAAGAAACCATCGACCTGCACCGTCAGGAACTCAGAGGTGGGGGAGCAATCGTTTATGATGGTGAAAAGATAAAGGAGTTAGCAGGGAAAAACCTCCTTAATGTACCCGCAGAGAGATTGGCGAAGGAAACGGCCCGCGATATTTTAATGACCAACACCGTGGCATTAGGCGCTGTGCTCGGACTGGTTGGTTTTGATTTTAAAATACTTGAAGAATTATTAACGGATTTTTTCAGCGGTGAAACTGCTATTAAGAATGTAAAAGCTGCCCAAGCCGGCTATCAATACGTGCAGAAGTTGTCTACCTATGGGAAAAATCTAACACGTGCCAGTGGTGTCAAACAGGTGCTGCTTAATGGTAATGAAGCAATGTCTGTTGGCGCGATTGCTGCCGGTTGCAAGTTTATCTCGGCTTATCCGATGACACCCGTCAGTTCGATTATGGAGTATTTTGCCGCCAGAAGCGAAGAGTACGGTTTGATGGTAGTACCTGCCGAGGATGAAATAGCTGCTATCAATATGGTAATTGGAGCGGCCTTTACAGGTGTAAGAGCGATGACCGCGACTTCCGGCGGCGGTTTCTGTTTGATGGTGGAAGGTATCGGACTGGCCGGTATGACCGAGACGCCGATTGTCGTCATCGAGGGGCAGCGTCCCGGTCCTGCTATCGGTTTGCCAACTCGAACGGAACAGGGTGATTTGGACTTCATATTGCACGCTTCACATGGAGAATTTCCCCGGGTTGTCCTGGCGCCTGCGACCTTAGCCGATTGTTTCTGGCTGACAGTGCAAGCGTTTAATCTGGCCGAAATATATCAATTACCGGTGCTGATTATTACCGACCATTATCTGGCAAATTCGTATTTTACGACGAATAAATTTGACCTGAACAAAGTGAAAATTGATAGGGGTATTCTGTTTACTAAGAATAATGCTTCCGGAGAATACAAAAGATACGCTTATACCGAATCAGGTATTTCACCGAGGGCGTTCCCCGGTAATAGAGACTCGCTGGTGGTGGTTGATTCTGATGAACATGATGAGGCCGGACATTTAATTGAGGACGCGGAAACCAGAACAAAAATGATGGATAAGCGTTTACGAAAACTGAATGGTTTGCAGTCAGAAATAATTCCACCCAGATTTTACGGCTCCGAGAAACCTGACACACTGCTCATCGGTTGGGGAAGCACTTATGGGGTGATAAAAGAAGCAGTGGACACATTAAATAAGGAAGGCGGCAGCTACAGCCATCTTCATTTGAATCAAATCTGGCCGTTCCCGGTTGAAGCGGTTACTAGGGCGATGAAGAATGCACAACATTGCTATGTGATTGAAAATAATGCTACCGGACAACTTGCCGGACTGATACGGAGAGAAACTGGTTTATCAGTTAGCGGCAATGTTCTCAAATATGATGGCCGTCCGTTTACGCCTGGCATTATTATGCGGGAATTGAGGAAGTAGAAAAAATGACAGTCACAATGGAAGACTATAACGGATTAACACCGGCTTGGTGTCCCGGCTGTGGGAATTTCGGTATTCTTTCAGCCGTAAAAAAGGCTTTGGTAGAACTAAACCTTAGCCCACATGATGTGTTACTAGTTTCCGGTATCGGACAAGCGGGTAAGCTGCCGCATTATATGAAAGGTAATGTTTTTAATTCTCTGCACGGTCGACCGGTACCACCGGCTATCGGCGCAAAATTGGCCAATAAAGAATTGACAGTCATCGCAGTAAGTGGCGACGGTGACGGTTACGGTGAAGGCGGCAATCATCTTATTCATGCGGCGCGCCGGAATCATGATATTACTTATCTGGTGCATAATAATCAAATCTACGGTTTAACCAAAGGGCAGACCTCTCCTACTAGCGATATCGGTTTTGTAACCAAAACGACACCGCAGGGAGCGCCGCCGCCGGTTAATCCGATTAGCCTGGCGATTGCTGCCGGAGCTACCTTCGTGGCGCGTGCTTTTGCAGGTGATATCGATTATCTTTCTTCAATTATTGAACAAGGCATCAACCATCGTGGCTTTGCATTGATTGATATTCTCCAACCCTGCGTCTCTTTTAATCATAAAAACACCTACCAATGGTATCGGGACAGGGTATACAAAATGGAGGAAGGGAAAGAATATAATTCCTCCGACAAAGTGGCTGCCTTCAAAAAAGCGCAGGAATGGGGAAACCATATCCCAATCGGAGTTTTTTATCGGGAAAACAAACCGGTTTATGAAAGTGCCTTCGCGGCGCTGGAGAAAAGTACGCTGGTGTCGCAACCTATTGAACCGTTAAAAGCCGAAAAACTGCTTGACGAATTTTTTTAATTCGAGTGCAAAGAATCAGGAGGGCTATGTGTCTGTTATCAAAATATTAAAAAGTTTCCGTAATGTGGCGATGGTAGGAGTGTCTGCGAATCCGGATAAACCCAGCAATAAAGTTTTTCAATATTTGACCGAAAACGGTTACCATGTCATCCCGGTAAATCCGACAATCGGTGAAGTAGATGGTAAAAAATGTTACGCGAATCTGAGCGCTATTCCCCAAAAGGTGGAGGTAGTGGATATCTTCCGCCGTTCTGAAGACGTTCCGCCGATCGTGGATGAAGCCATTAAAATAGGCGCCAAGGCAATCTGGATGCAAGAGGGCATTATCAATAATTCCGCCGCCGAAAAAGCGCAATCCGCCGGTTTACTGGTGGTCATGGACAAATGCATGCGTAAAGAGCATATCCGCTTGGTTGAAAACGAATAATTAGTTGACTTCAACCTTAAATGGTCTCAGCCTCTAAAAGTGAAGAAACTTAAATTTCCGCGATTATCGAAATTATGGTTCTGGTTTGTTTAGACCATGCCGTTCGATATCATCATGACCGTGTATTGTCTCAAGAACGTGCAGATGTTTCTCTCCGGCAACAACAATTCCAATGTTTCTAGT
>Ga0182021_10012156_pt1 | contig 10225 bp, 10 predicted proteins | sample 612E3MmetaG_FD_120493 | JGI IMG/M metagenome (GOLD analysis project Ga0182021, IMG submission 120493) | Permafrost microbial communities from Stordalen Mire, Sweden - 612E3M metaG (Illumina Assembly) | ecosystem: Environmental > Terrestrial > Soil > Wetlands > Permafrost | place: Sweden... | reverse complement strand
GCTGCCACAGTGCCCAGGCCGCCCACACCCGCGCCGAGGGCGATCAGTCCAATGTGCTCCACGCTGCAGTAGGCGAGCATGCGCTTGGCGTCGCGCTGAAAAAGAATGAACCCAGCGCCTACTAGCAAGGAGATGATGCCGAAGCCGACGAGCAGGCTCTGGGCCCACCCGACGCAACCGGGCACGCCGTTCATGACCGGAATGAAACGCAGCGTGCAGTAGAGCGCCGCATTGAGCATGAAGCCGGAGAACAGCGCAGAGACGGGCGCAGGCGCTTGACTGTGAGCGTCAGGCAGCCAGTTGTGCATCGGCGCCAGGCCTGCCTTGGTGCCGTAGCCCACGACTAGGAACAGGAAGGCGGTCCGCATCAGGGCCGGATTGAGACGTGGCGCTGCTGCCAGCAGGTCAGTCCAGAACAGAGCGTGCGCAGGGGCGCCGTGCGTCGTCGTCGCAGCAGCGGCCGCGAGCAGCGTTCCCATGAAGGCAAATGCGATCGCCACGGAGCAGATGAGTAGGTACTTCCACATGGCCTCGAGCGATTCGCGTGAAACGTGCAGCGCGATCAGAAAGGCGGTCAAGAGCGTCGTGGTCTCCAGCCCGACCCACATGAGGCCAAGGTTGTTGGAGACCAACAGGAACGCCAGCGCGGCGAGCGTCCCGCACCAGAGGCCGGCAAAGGTGCGCGCCTGGCCGATCGTCAGAGTGCCGTGGCGCTGCTCCTCCGCCAGGTAGACAACCGCATATAGGCCGCTGCCACCGCCGACCAGGGCCAAGAGGGCCAAGTGATAGGCGGAGAGCGCGTCCACGCGAAGCCATCCCGCTCCGGCGAGAAGGGGACCGCGCGAGAGCACGAAGATCGCGATCAGGGCGTTGAGGATCGCGGCCACGGACGAGCCCGCAGCCACGATGGCCAAAGGTAAACGCACACCGCGCACGAATACGGCCGTGAGGGCAAGAGTCGCGGGCGCAAGGACCGCCAGCCAGAGAAGAAGCTCAGCGTTCATGGCCTAGCCGCGCAGCGTGTCGAGTTGGTCCGTATTCATATGGTCGAATTCTTCGCTCAGGCGATACATTGCGATCGCCATCACCAGCACCGCGACTAGGGCATCCAGCAGCGTCCCCAGCTCCACCAGCGCCGGGATGTTGCCGACCGTGGCAACACCGAATCCATAGATGCCGTTGTCGAGCACTAGGTACCCAACGCACTGCGACAGGGCCTTGCGCCGCGCGACCACAAGGAACACGCCGGTGAAGACCGTGAAGAGCGAGGCTGGCACCACAAGTCCCAACGTCGGCAGGGCGCCGATGGGCAGGCGAGCGCCGATAGCCATGGCAGCTGCGAGCAGTCCGATGCCGGCCAGCAACGAGGGCACAAAGCCCACGAAAGGGCGGCGCTCCTCGACGATCCCGGCGCGTCGGGCTGTTCGACGCAGCAGCCAAGGAAAGAGCACACCGCGCAAGACGAGCCCCATCAGCGCGAGCAGCACCGCGCGACCCGTGAAATCGGGTTGATGAGCTGCCAGCGCCAGCGCGGCCAAGAGCCCGCCCTGTAGTGCGAGCAGGCCCAGCGCGGCAGAGAAACGCCGCAGCGCAAGCATCGTCAGGTCCGAAAGAATGAGCAGCAGCATGAGGCGGTCGAGCAGTGTATCCATCGGCTAGCGCACCACGAGAATGAGGGCCACGGCCGTGAGAGCCAGGGCAGTGGCGAGGAGCTGTGGCACGCGCAATAGACGCAGGCGCGCCATGCTCGACTCGACCACCCCCACGCCGCAGGCGACCGCGAAGACCCCAGCGACGGTCAGAGCGCCTGCCACCCACGCGTTGCCGGACGCAGGCAGGAAAAGGGCGGTCAACAGCGCGGACCAGAGCCAGAGCTTGAGGGCGGAGGCGTATTGCACAAAGGCGAAGTCCGGGCCGCCGTGATCCAGGACCATGACCTCGTGCACCATCGTGAGCTCGAGGTGGGTCGTTGGGTCGTCGAATGGCATGCGGGCGTTCTCGCACAGGAGGATCACGGCCAGGGCCACGGCCACCAGCCCGACCTCAGGCGCAAGAAGCGATGTCGTCGGCAGGATCTGGGAGAGCGAAAGCGCGCCTGTCTTGCGTGCCAGGGCAGCCAGGCCGAGCAGCAGCGTTGGTTCCGCAAGGGCGGCGAAGTGCGCTTCGCGGCTCGCGCCCATGCCTTCAAAGCTTGATCCTGTGTCGAGGGCCGCGCTGATGGTGAAGAAGCGCCCCAGGGCCAGCAGATAGGCCAGCAGGACAAAGTCGGCCGGGAAGGCGACCGGAGCAGCCACTCGGCCGTTCGGCAAGAGCAGCAGGGCTGCGGCGGTGGTGGCGAAGGCGACAATCGGTCCTGCCCGGAAGATCCATGTCGTGGTCGAGCTGTAGACCGCCCCTTTGCGCAGGAGCTTGGCCAGATCGAAGTACGGCTGCAGCAGGGGTGGACCCTGGCGGCCGGCAAAGGCGGCCTTGATGCGGGCGATCACGCTGTTCAGTAGTGGCGCCAGTAGCAGCGCGAGGCCGATCTCAAACCAGGCAGGCGACAGAGCGCTCATCTCACTTGCCAGAGCAGTAGGGCCACGAGCGTGACCACCAGGCTGAGCACGTAGATCTGGACCCGTCCATGCTGCAGGACGCGCAGGCGCTTGAGTAGGCGTTCCGTACCCTCGAAGAGCGGCTCGTAGATCTCCTCGCGGCTGACATCCCGCGTTTCGGTCTCGAGATGAGCTGCGTCGGGAAAATGGAGGTCAGGCGCCGCAATGCGCTTGCGCGTGCGCAGCAGTGAGGCGAAGAGGTCGACCGTGGGCTGCGCAAATGAGGAGCCGGTGTACTGCATGCGTGACGTCGGCGCGGCGTAACCGCAGTCCCATGTCAGTTCGCTGCGCACTTCTCGCCGGCGGAGCAGCCAGCGCCTAACGAGCGCTAGCACAAGGAGCAGGCCGGAAAGCGCCGCTGCCACGAGGAGGACCTGCCACAAGACGGCCGCTGCCCGGGGCACGACCTCGGCGGACGGCGCAAGTGGCGCCACGCACCATGCGATGGGGTCGAGCAGGAGTGGAGCCGCGAGAGCGATGGCGACGCAGGCCAGAGCCAGAACGATCATACCGGCGCGCATGCTGGCTCCAGCCTCGTGTGCTGCGGCGGCAGCCGGACTGCGCGGCTGGCCCAAGAAGACGATGCCGAAGGCCTTAGTGAAGCAGGCGAGCGCCAGGCCGCCAACAGTCGCGAGGATCGGCACCAGCGCGGCCAACGGCAGCGCCGCCCCAGCAGGGGTATGCACCAGGCCCGCGAGGGCAGCCCAGTAGATGAGGAACTCGCCGACAAACCCGTTGAGAGGAGGCAGGCCGCAGATCGCCACACTGCCGACGAGAAAGGCCATCGCGGTCACGGGTTGCCGGCTGGCCAGCCCGCCAAGCTCATCGACTTCAGTCGTGCCGGTGGCGTGGAGCACGGAGCCGGCGCCAAGAAAGAGAAGTCCTTTGAAGAAGGCGTGATTGACGACGTGCAGCAACGCGCCGATCAGACCGAGAGCCGCGACGTCTTCGGCTCCGACACTGCGGCCGACGAGTCCCGTCCCAAGACCCAGCGCGACGATGCCGAGATTCTCGACACTGGAGTAGGCCAGGAGCCGCTTGAGATCGTGCTGCGCCAGGGCGAAGAGAATGCCGAGCAGGGCCGAAACCCCGCCTAGCCCGAGGAGTAGCCAGCCCCACCAGAGGGGCGGCGCTCCGAGAAGGGTCAGCATGCGCAGTAGCCCGTAGACACCCATCTTGATCATCACGCCCGACAAGAGCGCGGAGACGTGGCTGGGGGCAGCCGGATGAGCCTCGGGCAGCCAGACGTGAAACGGCACGAGACCGGCCTGAGTGCCGAAGGCGACGAGCGCGAGCAGAAAGCAGATCGACGCCGTGCCCGGGGCAAGTCCTGCTCCAAACGCCGAGAAGACGAACGAGGCGTGCGGTTGGCCGAGCAAGAAGAAGAGGGGCAGGAGAAAGACCGAGCCCAGGTGGGTGGCCACGAGGTAGGTCCAGGCAGCTCGGCGCACCTCGCGCCGTTCGCAGTCGAACGCGATCAACAGGAACGAGGTAAGCGCCATCGCCTCCCAGGCGAGAAGGAAGACGAGGGCGTGGCGTGCGAGCACCACGAGGAACATGGCGGCGATGAGGAGATCGAAGGAAATCCAGGCGACACCGCGCGCGAGGGGACTGCGGGCCCCGCGCATGTAGCCCACGCCGTAGACCGCGGTCACAGCGCCGAGCGTAAGGATCACCAAGAGGAAGAGGGCTGAGAGCGCATCCAGGCCGAGAACGACGGCACCGAACGGCCAGGGCCATGCGCATTCGAAGCTGAGAACCGGCCCGCGAGTGAGGACGGAAAGCGCCGGCGTGAGCGCGAGAGCCCATGCGACGAGCGGGCCGGCGGCGCCACAGAAAGCGGCCAACCGCGGGTGCTGAGACGTGACTAGGGCGACGAGGCCGCTGGCCGTCAGGGCGGCCAGGGCCAAGACCAGCAGAATCATCGAGTGTCGTGCGGGCTAGGAATTGGATTGCACTATCACACGCTTGCAGGAAGGGCAGACAGGGGCGGCCGTTCCGGCGAGAACCTGCTGCAGGATGTCCTGGCCGCAGGCGGCGCAGCGCCCATCCTGGACTGCGACGAGCGGGTCGGGCACGCCGGCTCCGACCAGCGCCCCGTAAGCGTCGCGCACCGGCGCCGGCAGTGTGTCGCTCAGGTCCTTACGTCGCCGCGAAAGCGCCTCCTGCTCCTTGTGCAGCCGTGCGCGCTGCTTGTGAAACTCGGCGAGGGCCTCCTCGTACTCGGCGACCGCTAAGTGCTGCGCTTCCTGCGCCGAAAGTAGCGCCTGGCGCAGAGGTGCCAGCTTGTCGCTCTCTTTGCTGCGACTCTCGCCGGCGACCAGGCGGCGCTCGGCCTCGGCCAGCCGCGCGGCCGTCACGCGGGCCTCTTCTCGTTTGCTCTGGACCTTCTTGACTTGCTCTCTTCCCAGCCGCCAGACCTCCAGGCATTGAGCCTCGACGTTGATGAGGTCAGTCTGCCACGGGGCGGCGGCCGAAGAACTCACGGTCTTTGACATCGATCAGTCTCCCTGAGCGCGCGAATGTCGCGCGCTGTGCAGTGCGTGCAGAAGGGCCTCCGGGCTGGCGGGCCAGCGCAGGAAAGCGGTCGCGCCATTCTCGAGCGCACGCTTGAGGGCCGGCCCGACAGGGTCCTCTGCCATGACTACGAGCGCTGTCTGTGGAGAGTCGGAACGGCACTCGCGAAGGACGAGCAGCTCGCGTCCGCTCCACGTGCGTGGAGTCATGACCACCGCGCGCACGGCGCCGTTCTTGAGCTGGATCGGCACGTCTTCCAGGTCCTTGAGCACGATGAACTCCCATTCGTCGGGATCGAGCAGCTTGGTGAGCTCCTCAGGCCAGACGCCGGTCACTCCAACCAAGAGAACCGTGCTGCGGGCTCGTGCTGCTACGCCGCGTTGCGCCATCGTCATCTCCTGATGGCCCACACTGCGAGGAGCGTGCCAGGCACTCGGAGGGCGGTTTTTGGCCGAGATATCCCCTTCCAGGTGCGGGGTGGCGACGCTCCTGGGCTGCGGTGTGCCGTTTTGGCAGCTGGGCCGACCGCGGCCGCTGGGTTAGTGCCGTTTCGGCACTTGGCCGCGTCGTCGTCCGGGTACCTGTGCCGTTTCGGCACTCTGCCGAAGGCCGTACTGGCGGATCTTGGTGTGCAGCGTGCGCAGGCCGATGCCCAGAACGCGGGCGGCCTGCTTGACGGTGGAGTAGCTGTCGAGGGTCCGAGCGATAATGCGCCGCTCCGCCTCGTGCAGCGGCGTGCCGACCGGGATCTCCACCGCCACGCTGCGCGCGCCGCGCACGTTCGGCGGAAGGTCATCGACGCCGACCGTGGATCCTGAGCTCATCAGCGCCAGACTTTCCATCGCGTTCTTCAGCTCGCGGACGTTGCCCGGCCAGGCGTAGCGCGTCAGCTGCTGCAGCGCGCCACTGCTCAAGCGGCATGGCGGCAGCCCGGCGCTGCGCGCGACGTCGTCAAGGAAGCGCTGGGCCAGGTTGGGAATCGCGTCCTGACGATCTCGCAGAGGTGGGACTGTGATCGAGACCACCTTGAGACGATAGTAGAGATCCTCGCGGAAGCGCTTGGCCGTGACCCACTCCTCGAGCTTGGCATTGGAAGCGCCGATGACCCGCAGATCGACCTTGATCTTGCGCGTGCCACCCAGGCGGCGAAACTCGCGGCGCTCCAGCGCACGCAGCAACTTGGCCTGGCAGGCCAGGCCCATCTCGTTGACCTCGTCGAGGAAGAGGCTGCCGGTGTGGGCCAACTCCATCATCCCGGCCTTCGCCGTGTCGGCGCTCGTAAAGGCGCCCCGCTCGTGACCGAACAACTCGCTCTCCAGCAAGGTCTCCGAGAGCGTCGCGCAGTTGACCGCGATAAAGGGACGCCCGGGGCCAGGGCCCAGGGTGTGCAGCGCGCGGGCGATCAGCTCTTTACCCGTTCCGCTCTCGCCCTGGATCAGAACGGTGCGGTAGTGGGGCGCGAGGCGCTTCACACGCTTGAAGAAGTCGCGCATCAGCGCTGAGCCGCCAAGAATGCCGAGTCGTTCCATCTCCTCGGTCAGAGCCGATGCCGGTGGGGACACCGTTCCATCGCTGACTGCCCGATCGATGGCGCGCTGGAGCAGGCGCAGAAGGTCGTCGAGTCGCAGGGGCTTGGTGAGGAAGTCGGTCGCGCCGCGTTTCATAGCTTGAACCGCTGCATCCACGCTTGCGTAGCCCGTGACCACGATGACAGGCAGGCCCGGCTGGTGTTGGAGCAGCGCGGCCAGGACAGAGAGGCCGTCCATGTCCGGGAGGCGCAGGTCCACGATGGAGGCCTGGAACTGAGCGCGCCGCGCAAGAGAAAGGGCCGCTTTTCCGGTGGCGGCCTGCTGCACGGCGTATCCGCTGCGTTCCAGGGCATGCGCCAGACCCTTACGGCTCTCGGCGTGGTCCTCGACCAGTAGGATGGCAGGCCCGTCAGGCATGGTGTGCCAGACGTTGCGGCAGCGTCAGCCGCAGCTCGGTGCCCCGGCGCGCGGCACTCTGGACATCGATCTTGCCGCCGTGCGCAGCCACGATCTGTCGCGCGATGGCCAGTCCAAGCCCTGCGCCGCTACCACCGCTGACGAACGGGCTGAAGAGACGCTCGCGCACGTGGGGCGGAAGTCCAGGACCGCTGTCGCGAACCGCGAGCGTCCAGCCCTCCGGCGCCGTGCCGCACGCCAGCTCGACACGGCCGCCGCTCGGCGTGGCCTGGATTGCATTGAGCACGAGATTGAGCAGGGCACGTTTCATCTGCGCCGTGTCTAGCTCGGCCCGCTCCGGCGCATCCGTCACGTTCGCGCTCAGTGTGATTCCGCGCGCGGCCGCCTCAGGCGCCAGGAATGCGACGAGCTCCTGCACAAGCGCGCGCACATCGGCAGGCTCCGGCCGCAGCGCCTGCGGACGAGCGTAGAGCAGGAAGTCGGCCAGGAAGTCCTCGATCGCGCCCAGCGCACGTGCGATCCCGCTCAACTCGGCTGCGATGCGCGCCGTTCCATCTGCCGGCAACTGCGTCAAGTCGCGCTGGAGAACGCCGAGGTGGATGTGCAGGGAGTTCAGCTGGTTGCGGATTTCGTGAGCCAAGCCTGCGGCCAGCTCCTCGCTCAGAGGCGGGCCGACGATCTCAGCGTTTTCCATTGACACTCATTCTTGCACGTCCGGTCCCCGACGGGCTGACGCCGCGTCAGGGTTCCGCGGTCTGGCCCGCGAAGACACTGCGTAGGTCGAGACAGTCCGGCGTCCAGACGAAGTCCTGATGGAATCCCGCGAGCTGCGCAGGAGGAACCGGAAGGTAGCGGCCGGTCGCGCGAGCGAAGACGATGCCCGCCTCGCTCTCCACCCAAGCTTCGGTGGTCATGATCTGCCGCCGCGAGCCAGTGGCGCGCGCTCGAACGATGCAGGCCTGCTCTGGCGGCAGCGGTGCCTTGAAGCGCACCGCAAAATCGGCGGCAAAGAAGGCGCGCCGACCCTCGACGAGGGCGGCCCAGGTCATCAATTCGTCGAGGACGGTCCCCACGAGCCCCCCGTGAACTACGTTCGCATAGCCCACGAATTCCCGGCGCGGGACGAACGTCATCTCCAACAGGTCGCGAACTTTGAAGATCTGAGCATGGATCCCCTGCGGGTTGGCATCGCCGCAAACAAAGCACGAGTGGCTCCAAGGAAGGCGGATGCGTTCGGCGCTTGACTCAGGCATAGCTGGCGCATTCTCGTTTGCTCCTCTGCGTCACGCAACTCCGCCGCTCGGCCGCCGCTCTTGACAGGCCCGGCCACGGTCGCAACAATCCGAACAATCGGGAGAGTACCGCGTTGGGCGCAAGGCTCGCGCGGACAGGAGGGAATACGTGAGGATCGCCACATGGAACGTCAATTCGATCCGCGCTCGCCTCGATCGGCTGGTGGCTTGGCTCGGCCGTCAATCGCCGGACGTCCTCTGTTTGCAGGAACTGAAGGTCACCGACGAGCTGTTTCCCTTCGCCGAGCTGGAGCGCGTCGGATACAAGGCCGCGGTCTCTGGCCAAAAGACCTACAACGGCGTGGCGATACTGGCTCGCGAAGAGCCGACCGATGTCGCGCGCGGAATGGGCGACGATGTCGACGACGTGCAGGCCCGCCTGATCGCCGCGAGCGTGCGGGGCGTGCGCGTGGTGTCAGCGTACGTTCCGAACGGCGGAGAGGTCGGATCGGACAAATGGGCGTACAAACTCGCATGGCTGCGCCGACTGCGCCGACTTCTTGAGCGCAACTGCGGTGCCGATGCGCCGCTCGCGCTGTGTGGCGATCTGAACATCGCGCCCGAAGCGCGCGACGTCCATGACCCTGAGCGTTGGGAAGGGTCAGTGCTCTTCCATGCCGACCTGCGCGCTGCGTTTGCCGACCTGTGCGCCTGGGGACTGGCGGACGCGCTGAGGATTCGACACCAAGAGGGCGGACTCTATAGCTGGTGGGACTACCGCATGCTCGCATTTCCGAAGAACGCGGGCCTGCGCATCGATCACGTGCTCGTCACAAAGCCGCTGGGAGCGCGGTGTCTGGAGGTAGGGATCGACCGCAACGAACGCAAGGGCAAACAGCCGTCCGACCACGCGCCAGTCGTGGCCGACTTCGCGTGACCGGCGAGCCTGCCTGACGGCGTCGGCGGCGCCTCGGGGACCATACTGCGCAGCGCTCACGCGTATAATTGCCAGCCGTGAACAATAAGACAGTTGGCCTACTCGGCATGGGGCGTTTCGGGCGCTTGGTCTACGAGCATCTCAGGCTGCACGGCGGCCTACGCGTGTGGACCAGAGATCCTCGCAAGCTGACCGATGTCCCAGATGCGGCCACCTTCGAAGACGCTGCGCGCGCCGACATCGTCGTGCTCACGGTCGCGATCTCGGCCATGGAAGAGACGTGCGCCCGCCTGGCGCCCTTGCTGCGGCCCGGCTCGCTAGTGATCGACACATGCAGCGTCAAGGTGTGGCCGGTCGAGATCATGCGCCGTCATGTGCCTGACAAGGCCGGCATCCTGGCGACGCATCCCTTGTTTGGGCCAGACAGCGGACGCGATGGCATTCGCGGGCTCAAGATCGTGCTCTGCCCAGTGCGCGTGACGCCTTCGGCCTACCAGCAAGTCCGGGGCTTTCTCGAGTCGCTGGGGCTGGTGCTGATCGAGGCCACTCCCGAGGAACATGACCGCCAGGCGGCGCGGACGCAGGCGGTCTTTCACCTGCTGGCTCAGACGCTGCGCCGGCTGGGTTGGGGTGGCGAGTCCATGTCCACGCCAGGCCCCGAGGCCTTCTTCCGCCAAATCAATTCCGTGCAGCAGGACACGGCCCAGCTCTTCCACGACATGCAGCGCCTCAACCCGTTCGCGGCCGAGTACCGCAAGCAGTTCCTGGCCGCACTGACAGAGATCGATCGAGACCTCGCGACCAGGGACTGACGGACTCAGTGAGGCTCTCGCGTACCGGTCTGGTCACCTGCCAAGGGCCGCAGGAGTGACACGATCTCGGCCGGGAAGTCCGCCAGGCCGAGGTCGTGGGCCGTCAGGCCAAGCTCGTCGAGCAAGTACTGCAAGAGACCTCCGTCAGCAACGCGCTCCTCAGCGACGCGTCGCCTGAGCTCCGGGG
>Ga0182021_10012155_pt1 | contig 10226 bp, 10 predicted proteins | sample 612E3MmetaG_FD_120493 | JGI IMG/M metagenome (GOLD analysis project Ga0182021, IMG submission 120493) | Permafrost microbial communities from Stordalen Mire, Sweden - 612E3M metaG (Illumina Assembly) | ecosystem: Environmental > Terrestrial > Soil > Wetlands > Permafrost | place: Sweden... | reverse complement strand
GCGTGAGTTCCACAGCCACACCCATCTTTCCCCGGAGCAGGCTTTGTTCGAAGGTTTGGACGTCCAGAGACTGCGCGGTGGACGCGCTCAGGTAGGGCGAGACGCGTTCGGCGCCGTACTGTTCGACCGGCACGCCATCGATGGCGGCGATTTCGAGGCCGGGCACGATACCGTCCTGTTTCAGCGGCGGATCCCAGACCTCGGAGAGCAGCACGCGTCCTTCGATGAAGCGCGTGCTCACCCCCGGCATGGCCAAGACTTCCCTCCCCAACGCGCTGGGGAAGCCGACACTGGTGTGGGCGTCCTTGAGGCGGGCGCAGAGTTCCTGCAGCACGCGGTAGTACTCGAGCGTGGAACGCGTGGCTCGCACCTTGGGGATGTAGGCGACGTAGAGCGCGTCCCAATCGAAATCGCGCGGCAGGTGCTCGAACCAGGCGAAGTTATATTTGACTTCCGACCAGAAGCGGGAGAGCCCGGCGATTTTCTGGTCTTCCGGGAGATCGGGCTGGTAGGGAGCGTGCCACGCGGGGCCGTCCCAGAAATCGGGAACAGCTTTCATTTCCGCGATCGCGGCAAGGAAGCCGGGGTCATTGCGGATGGAATCGAAATCGGTGTCTCGCTGGATGCTGGCCACGTTGTGATAACCAAGATCGAGAATCTCCCGCAACCGGGCCACTGCTTTCGTTGAGTCGCCGGTGAGCGCGTAACCGCAGGCGAGGTTGTAGAGGTTGTTCAGGTGAAGATCGGTATAGCGCCGCAGCGCGGGGTCGGCGACCAACCCCTCCAGAAGACGAACCGCCGCCCGGTAGTCCTTGGTCTCCCACAGTTGCTTTCTTTCGCGCTCCTTGGCCTGCATCGAAGCTCGAACCTCTTGTTCGGAGAGGGGCTTCTGCGCCGGCAGCGCGGCGGCGCATAGCAATATGGCGATCAGAACGCGCATGGGGTCTCCTACGGACATTAAACGGCAAAACAGCGAAGAAAGATAGTGCGGTCACAACTTTCTACAACATTTGTAATCCACTCACGCTACACAAGTTGGGCGGCAAACCGTCCTCCGAGCCGGCCGGTTTTTTGACCCTCGCAAGCGATGATGGAGATGAGAGAAGGAGGAGATTCTCGGTCAGATCTGACCGGAAACGGACTTCGAACCCGTTTGTTTCCAACAAACGTGCTTCGTTTCTCCGGTCGGATCCGACCGAAAACAGTCTATGGATACACCAAGAGAATGGATCGACGCCGGCGCCTGGGTGGGACGCCAGCAGGCGTTCGCCGTGATTGCCAACCAATGTTCGGCCGCGCAGGCGCTATGCCTGAAGCGGGTTCGGGAGACTCGCTTGTTTGAAAAGCTGGAATTGACTTGGGAGGAGTTTTGCAAAGAGTATGCCGGCATCAGCCGTGAGAACGCCGACCGCCTCATCCGCCAGCATGAGGAGTTCGGAGACGCCTATTTCCGGCTCTCCGAGATCGCTCGCATCTCGCCGGAAACCTACCGGCAGATCGCCGGCCAGATTTCGGACGAGGGCCTTGAGCTCGACGGCGGGAAATTGGCTTTGATTCCCGAAAACGGCCCCAAGATCCGCGCCGCCATTCAGACGCTGCGCGTCCAATTGAAGCAGGCTCGAGATGCCAGCCAGCCGACCATGCACGGCATGGTCCACTTGCAGGTGCGCCTGGACGCACTCATCGAAGAATTCACGGAGATGGCCCATCGCCCCATGGATACGGACCATCGTGCCGCGCTCCGGGGATTGGCGGTTCGCACCATCCACAAGCTGACGGACTTGGCTGAATCCCTGGAGAGCGCTTAGTTCAGGAAGTAGGTCCGGTAGAGCGTATCCCGCTGCTTGGGGATGAACCCGGCGTCGCGGATGATGCGCCGCAGTTCCTCTTCGGTGGTCGAGTGGTGCGCCCCGGCCGCCGCCACCACGTTTTCCTCGATCATGATGCTGCCCACGTCGTTGCCACCGAAGCGCAGCCCCAACTGGCAGGTCTTCAGCCCCTGCGTCACCCACGAGGATTGCACGTTCTCGATGTTCGCCAGATAGATCCGCGAAATCGCCAGCGTTTCGAGGTATTCCACGGCCGTGGCTTCGTCCTTCACGGAGCTGCCCAGGGCGGTGTTGGCGCGCTGGTATGTCCACGGGATGAAGGCCGTGAACCCGCCGGTCTCCTCCTGTAAACTGCGGACCAGCTCGAGGTGGTTCATGCGCTGCTCGATGGTTTCGCCGCAGCCGAACATCATGGTGGCCGTGGTGCGCATGCCGAGCTGGTGCGCGGTGCGGTGCACGTCCATCCATTCCTGGGTGGAGCACTTGAGGCGGCTGATGCGGTGGCGCACGGCGTCGTCCAGAATCTCCGCCCCGCCGCCCGGAATGGAATCGAGGCCCGAAGCCATCAACCGCCGGATGGTTTCGCGCAGGTCGAGGCCGCTGACCTCCGCGATATTGGCCACCTCCGGCGCGGAGAGGCAGTGCAGGTGGATGGGGAAGCGCTCCTTGATGCCGCGGAAGAGGTCCTCGTACCACTCGATCTTGAGGTCGGGGTGCAGGCCGCCCTGCATCAAGACGCCGGTCCCACCCAAGTCGAGCGTTTCCTGGATCTTCTCGAAGATGGTCTCCTTGGGCAGCACGTACCCTTCCGCATGGCCCATGGGGCGGTAGAACGCGCAGAAGCTGCAATACTCGGTGCAGAAATTGGTGTAGTTGATGTTGCGGTCGACGATGTAAGAGACGATGCCCTCGGGATGCCACTTGCGGCGAATGGAATCGGCCTCCATGCCGATGCCGATGAGGTCGTCCGACCGGAATAAATCGAGCGCTTGTGCGCGAGTAATCATAGCGGGACCCAGGGCGGTAATTCCAAGATACCAAAGATTCTTCACCGCAGAGACGCGGAGACGCGGAGGAACACAATGTAAGAAGGAAGTGCCCGGTCCCCGGCCGCGGACCGGGATATCGGACTTCTCTCTTCTGTTTTTCTCTGCGTCTCTGCGTCTCTGCGCTGGCATCGTGACGCCGCTGGCGCGGGTGCAACAATGGGATTATGAGCTACGCGTTCTATCCCAACCTGGAAGCCGAAGTGCAAATCCCGGAAAACGGCATCCTTAGCCGCACCCTCTATAACGACGATCATCTGAAGGTCGTGATCTTCGGTTTCGCGCCCGGGCAGGAGCTTTCGGCGCATACCGCTCCCATGGCCGCGTCGCTGTACTTCGTCCGGGGCGAAGCCCAACTGACGCTCGGAGAAGACGTCCGCGAGGTCGGCGCGGGGTGCTTCGTGCATATGCCGCCCAAGCTGCAGCACGGAATCGCCGCGCGCACGCCGGTGGTGCTGCTGTTGACGATGCACAAAAAGGTGCTGGAGTAATCAGGCGCCGACGCCGGCCATTGCCATCTCGCGTGCTTCGGCGTGCGCGAAAAGATAGAGGCCAAACAGCGGTTTGGAATCGCCCTTACCCCAGCGATTCACCTGCCATCTCGCCTGCACGTACCTCACGCCCGGATGCTGCGAGAGGTCGATCGGCACCTGGTACGTGCCGCAGTAGAATTTCTGCGGAAACGAAACCAGCGGCCGGGCGCCCCAATCCGACCCGTCGGCCGAGCCCCAGATCGAGACGTCGAGACTTTCCTGTTCGACAATCCGCGTGATGCCGAGCGTCAGGACCAGCGTTTCACCCTGCTGAGTGCCTAGGCTGATTTCCGGCCCGGAACCGGCTTCGCGAACCGTCGTTTCCGGGAGCAAGAACTCTGGAAACATAGCCGCCCTCCAGCCCGCCTGGGTGCCGGGCTGATTTCAGAATCTCACATTCCGGCCGGAAATAAAAGCGCGTCAGGCCAGCTTCTGCAAGGCCACTTCCAGGGCCGCGTAGGGCGAAATGGAGGGGACTTGGACCTCCATACCGGTGTTCTCGGGCTCCAGTTTGAGCGCCACCGGGGTGTCCGAACCCAGGGTCCACATCCGCGCCTCGCGGTACTGCTGCGGGAACCACACCGTTACCTGGCTGACCGAGAAGCGCGAGGCGCCGGAGAAATTGTTGATCTGCAACAGCGCGGACTCTCCGCCCGGCGCGGCGGTGTGCGCCGAGAGGAATGCCGAGAGGTTGAAGAAGCGCGACATGTCGTTGGCCCGGCTGAGCAGTACGTGAATATCCCTGGCCACCATATAGGGGTCGGGAGACGCGTCCTTGCACACCGCGAGCTTGCCTTTCCCGAGTTTTCGGAGATCCAACCGGGGGTGCGCCGCTCCCGTCGGGGTGCCGCCCGCTCCCTTCCAGGCCTGGCTCGCCAGCAGCGCCCCGCCCTGCTGGACGAAGTCGATCACTTTCTTGCGCGCAGCCGGGTCGGGCATGGCCTCGTCGACCGAGATCAGTGCCTTGTAGCCGGTCAGCGGCGCGGCAGCCAGCTTGGATTTCTCGATGATGCGGAACGGGACGTTCCGCCGCACCATCAGATTCAGGGTTTCCGTGCCGATAGTCTCATTGGGGCCCGAAAAATCGGAGATGACCCCCACTTGGCCCACCGGAGAGTTCGCCTCCCATTGGCTGTGCCTGGCAAAAAAGTCCAGCGTGCCCGCAATCGCCTTCCAGGTCTCCATGGCGCTCGGCTCTTTCTGGGCAAGACCGGCCCGCAGAGCATCGTCGAGAGCCACGACCCAGCGTCCATCGAACGACGCCGCATCCGCAATCGCACGCCGGTAGGCGTCCGCCAGAATCACGTTGGGGCTCCCCGGGGGTTCGAACAGCAGCCAACAGGTCTTGGAGGGAGCATACACTTTCGCCAGCCGAAGGAACCAGCCGTTGGAGTCGATCCATGGTTCGGCGGTGGGGCCCGAAGCCTGCGACTCTCTTCCAGGCCGCCAGTCCTGCGAGTTCAACCCCTGGGAAGCGATTCCCGGCCACACATTGTTATAAGCCACCAGCACCGGAGACGAGGAATTCCAGGCCAAGTGCGGATTGGCCGCTATAGGAAGAATCGGCAGGCCCGCATTGGGGACCTCGCCTTCCATCATCACAGCCGCCAACCCCGCCGCCCGCGCGCTCGCCACGGCGGCAGCCTTGTTGGCTCCGCCTCCCACCATCCCCACGCAGGAAAGCCCGGCGGTCTTGGCTTGCGCCAGCAGGGGCGCGAGAGCATTCGGCTGCTCCGCGTCGGCTGGCAGCCCGGCCGCCCAGCTCACCACCAGGCAGTTCACGGGCGTGCCGCGCAGAATCTCCAGTGTGGAAGGGTCGAGCCAGCGCTGAAGGACCTCTCTGGACTTGGCGCTTAAGCCTTCTTTCTTCTTTTCACCCTGGCTGATGTCCAGCGGACCGGCCAGCCAGCGCATGGGAATCCAGGCAGACAAGGGAGCCATCTCAGTTCTCCCTCCCGGTGGGCGGTGCGGCCGGCGGTGCGACTGGCGCTCCGTCGGGAGGTCCGCCGGGCCTTCGTCCGCCAGGTGCTCCGTCGGGTGGTCCACCTGGTCCACCGGGCGCTCCGCCGCGCCCTCTACGCCCGCCAAAACCGCCAAAACCATCGAACCCGGCCGGCCGCTTCTCGCGCAGAGTCTTGAAATCGAAAGCCACTTCCTTGATGGATCGGCCGACCACCTCGATCTGGCTCAGATCGCAGGTTCCGACGCCGAGTTGTTCGGCTAGCCGGAGTTTGTTGTCGCAGTGCATAAAGGGCATCTCACCCTTTTGCCCCATGGGGTTGTAGTTCATGGCAGCCATGGTCACGGCGGAGGTGTTCACCACGTTGGTGCCGGCCACGATCCAGTTGGGTTTGACAAACGTGAGGCTGGGATTGGGGGTCTGCCCGCCGGACATGCTGGTGACGCCGTCGGTGATGGCCAGGTGGACGGGACGGGCCGCCGACAGGTCGGCGATGGCACGACACACACGGTAACCGTCGTCGCGCGGGCTCTTCGGATCGAGCTCGGCGGGGGCCCCGAAAGCGGGCTGCATGGCGCCCTGGTGGAGGACGCGTATGCGGTCGATTCCGGCCACCAGATCGTTGTCCTCCCACTTACCCGCAAAATTTCCGTAGGCCAGCAGGGGGGTCAATCCGAACAGGTTCTTCAGGACGGTGCTGACGCCCGTGGTGCCGTGGTCTTTGCACTTGGCGATGGAGACAAAAACGTCGCAATCCACGTAGGAGTGATTCAAGTCGTACGCCGGGAACAGCAGACCGCCGTTGGGCACCGTGAGCCGGGACAGCTTCTTGGCCGAATTCAGGTAGTTGGTGTTCTCGAATTCCACAATTGGGGCGGAACTGATGAAATCCTGGACGTTCCAATTCGCCTCCAGGAAGTACTCCTCGAAAGGCGTGGTCCAGGGGATGGGGGCGCATTCCAACAGTCGTACGCGCTTCACGCCGGCCTTGGTCATGAGGCTCATGACGGCACAGATGAGGTTGGGATTAGGCCAGTGCGAGTCGCCCAGGGGATGGTACCCCAGACGCACCGTCGAGCCGCCATTGAAGTTGAGCTTGATGGCGACTGTCTTTCCCTTCACCAGCTTTCCCAGGCCGCCTAATTTGTCGAACATGCCTTCCAGCACCGGAAGCAGTTCCGAAGGCTGGTAAGTGGTGCATTTTCCTACGGCAACCGGCGCCGTCGGGGCTGGTACGGTGCCGCGCGCCGGACGGCCCAGGAACACTCCAGCCGCTGCGGCGCCGAGGCTGCCCACAGCTTTCCTTCTAGTAATGCCGCTCTGCATGAACTCCTCCCACTCCCAACGTTGCCAGAAGCCTGGCACGCCTCATATTATCAGTATTTCCACACCAGCCGCTACGCTCCCCAGGCGCCGCTTTCGCCCGCCGGCGGGAGTAGAAGTAGGTGGCGATGGCGGCTTCGAATACGTTACCGGCGGAGGCGAAAGAACCGCTCCGTGACGGGACCGTGAAAGAACCGCGCCGCGCAGGCGGAACCGCCTGTGCCACCGGCGCGTGCCTGCCGGGCCCAGAGGACACCCCCGACTCATCGGGACGCTCTTTCTCACTTCCGCGCGATATAAACCACGTGAGTCTGCGTGCACTCGTAGAGCCCGTGTTTCCCGTCGGCGCCACCGATGCCGCTCTTGCGCCAGCCGGCGTGGAAGCCCTGCATGGCTTCGAAATTCTCGCGGTTGATGTAGGTCTCGCCGAAACGGATCTCCCGGCAGGCCCGCATGGCGACGTCGAGGTCGCGCGTGTAGATCGACGAGGTCAGCCCAAAGTCGGAATCGTTGGCGCAGGCGATGGCTTCGTCCAGGTCGTCGAAGGTCACCACCGGGATCGCCGGGCCGAATATTTCCTGGCGGATGATCTCCATTTCCTGGCGGCAGCCGGCCAGCACCGTGGGCTGGTAGAACCAGCCGCCCTCGCCTTCGCCGCGCCCGCCGCCGGTGGTGATGGTGGCGCCGGCCGCCACCGCGCCGCGTACCAGCGCGTCGACTTTCCGGAAGGCCGCCTGGTTGATGAGCGGACCGTAATCCACGGATTCGTCGGCCAGCGGGTCGCCAAAGCGCGCGGCTTTCATGGCGGCGGTCAGTTTGTCGGTGAACTCGTCGGCGACGCGCCGCTGCACATATACGCGCTCGACGCAGTTGCAGACTTGCCCGCTGTTGATGACGCGCGAGGCCTTCACCGCTTCCACCGCCAGGCCCATATCGGCATCGGCCATCACAATGGCGGGGGCCTTTCCGCCCAATTCGAGGTTGACCTTGGTGATGTTGGGGGCGGCCGCCGCCATGATAGCCGCCCCGGTCTCGACGCTGCCCGTCACGCTGATCAAGCCGATGCGCGGGGAAGTGGCCAGGGCCATACCGACGGTAGAGCCGCGGCCGTGGACGATGTTGACGACACCCGGGGGCAGATCGGTTTCAGCCATCAGCTCGCAGAACTTGACGGCGTTGTGGGGTGTCTCTTTGCTGGGCTTGATCACGATGGTGTTGCCGGTGACCAGAGCGGGGGCCACCTTGCGGGCGATCAAAAAGAACGGGAAATTCCAGGGGAGGATGCCGCCGATCACGCCGATCGGCTGGCGGAACAGGAAGATGGTCTCGCCGGGGCGGTCGCTTTCGAGAATCTCTCCTTCGATGCGGCGCGCCCATTCGGCCATGTAATCCATATAATCGGCGGTGAACACCACCTCGACGCGGGCCAGGCCGAGCACCTTGCCCTGCTCTTCGGCGATTACCCGGGCCAGCGGCTCGACGTGTTCGCGGATCTTGGCGGCAATCGCGCGCAACGCCTTGGCGCGCTCGATGGCCGGCCGTTTGGCCCAGCCGCTCTGGGCCGCTTCGGCCGCCAGGATGGCCGCTTCCGTATCGGCCTGAGTGCTATCCGGCACGGTGCAGACGATCTGCCCCGTGGAAGGGTTGGTCACTTCGATGCGCCCCGTGCCGCTCGAAGGAACGAATTTGCCGTTGACGAAGTTCTGGTAGTTCTGCATGAGCGTTTCCCCCATCCATTTTCGCCCAAACGCCCGTGGAGCGGGGATGGGGACCGGCCCGGCGATCAGCCCGCGATCCGTGATGGTCGAAAGTCTGGAATTTGCCGCAGCGGCGCGGCTGACGCGTGGGAAACCCGATCGCGGCGCAGAGGAATCTCAGCCGAGGATAGCGGCCTTTGGCGAGTGCCGCCGTTTTCGGACTCTCGACTCGACCGCAGTCGGAGTCAAGATGTGTAAGGAGTTGCTGTGGGCTTGTTCCGCCGCGGTCAATTGAACGAGCCCGCGCCTTGTTGTCGCATGGATCGCAGCGATTTCGTCTCGGGACGAGGCCTCAGCCGGCCTTCCTCTTCGACTCTGGCCGGCTTCCCCGCCCTTCGTTCAACGCTTGCCTGAGCAGTGTCTTGATTACCGCTTGCCGACTGACGTTGAGGCGAGCTGCTCGTTCATCAAGCTCCCGCAACATGCCGTGGGTCAGGTCCACGTTGACGCGGTGTACCGGCCTGACCACGGTGAACTTGTTGGTGAAGTAAGCGGAGACGTCTTCGCCCCGCGATGCCATCTCCGCGATCTCGTCGGCGGTGGGTATGGTCCTAGACGTTTTCGGCATAGCTTTGCTCTTCCCGGCTGGTCGCTTTCCAGACCGTGACCAGATGGTAGTATTCACCTTCGGAGTCGTGCCGAATCTCGAAGATGACGGAACACAGGCGGCCGCGGCACCATCCGATGGCACGGAACTGCTCCGGATTATCGCTCTTTTGGTCAACTACGTAAACCTGGTCGAAGATCTCCTGCGCCTCTTTCAGACTGATGCCATGCTTCTGTTTGACGTCCCGGCTCTTGGCCCGTTCGAAGTCGAAGCGCATCCCGCTATATAACTCTTATATCATCCTCGTCGAGCTTGGGGCCGGCCACGAGATCGATTCCCCTGGCGAGAGACCGCGCGCCGGTGGCCTTCACCGCTACACATTGTTATTCTTGAGGTTCAGGAGGCTGAACAAAATATGGCAGCATCGATTCTGAATCAAGAGACCTGCGTGGTCCGCGCGACCAACAAACAGAAGGGGCGCACGAGCTGGCTGGCCCCCGATAAGGCGGCGGTCACCAACCTGTATTACGGCAGAATTATTCTGGATGCCGGCGACGCCCCGCTGGAGTTTTCGACGGCGACGCATGAAACCGGCCTGGTCTGCCTGAATGGCCGCGCCGCGGTGGAGGCGGCGGGAAAACGCTTCGCCATGGGCCGCTACGATGCTCTGTACGTTCCGCGCGACTCCGCGGTGCGCGTTACGCCCGCCGATTCGGGCTGCGACCTGGCGGAGGTTTCGGCGCCGGTCACCGGCCAATACCCGCTGCAATTCGTCTCCTTCGCCGACGTGCTCAAGGATCCGACCCTGCATTTCGTCACCGGCGGGCCGAACGACCAGCGCGAGCTTCACATCCTGATCGGCAAGAACGTGCAGGCCGGCAGAATCGTGGCCGGCGTCACCTTCACCAAGCCGGGGAACTGGGCCTCCTGGCCGCCGCACGAGCATGCCGCCATGCTCGAAGAGGCCTATCTATACATCGATATGCCCGCGCCCTCCTGGGGCCTGCAGCTCGTGTACACCGATCCGCTGAAGCCGGAACTGGTGGTGGCGGTGCGCGAAGGCGATGTGGTGGCGATGCCCGTGGGCTACCATCCCAACGTGGCCGCCCCCGGCAGCACCATCGGTTTCATGTGGATGATGGCGGCGTGCCGTGAAGGGGTCGACCGCCAGTTCGGCGTGGTCAACGTGCAACCGGAGTACGCCAAGGGCGGGTCCGGACTCGAAGCCGCG
>Ga0182021_10012154_pt1 | contig 10226 bp, 11 predicted proteins | sample 612E3MmetaG_FD_120493 | JGI IMG/M metagenome (GOLD analysis project Ga0182021, IMG submission 120493) | Permafrost microbial communities from Stordalen Mire, Sweden - 612E3M metaG (Illumina Assembly) | ecosystem: Environmental > Terrestrial > Soil > Wetlands > Permafrost | place: Sweden... | reverse complement strand
GCTCGGCGCCAGAGGCGCCGAGCTCTACGGGGGCCCCACCATCTCTTCGACTATGGTCCCCCCCCACGGTCCGCCGGGGGCACACCAGGGATGAACGGTGCTATTTAACTGCAATGCCAGTGAATTAAGGTTTTCCCTCCCCTTTGTAAGGGGAGGGTGAGGGAGAGGTAGTGACTTTTCTTCGACTTGGATCAGAAATATTTAGTTTCATAAAATCGCGTTTAAGTATTTTTGGAGGAAGACATCATGAAGAAAGAAATATTGGCCAACGTTCTGCCGGAGGAAACCCGCATCGCCGTCCTGGAGGACGGGCGCCTGGCGGAGTTCCTCATCGAGCGGCCGCAGCTCGGCATGGCGAAGCTCGTCGGGAACATCTACAAGGGGCGGGTGGAAAACGTCCTCCCCGGCATCTCCTCGGCTTTCGTCAACACGGGGTTCGAGAAGAACGCCTACCTGTACGTGACGGACGTCGTGAGCGATTCCAAGGACCGCCGCATCGAGGAGATGATCAAGCGGAGTGAGAACATCATGGTCCAGGTCGCCAAGGAGGCCATCGGGACCAAAGGGATGAAGGTGACGATGGACATCTCGCTCCCCGGCCGGTACCTCATCTACATGCCGAAGGGCGAGCACGTGGGCGTCTCCAAGCACGTCGAGGACCCCGAGGAGCGGGACCGGCTGAAGCGCGCCATCGACGACATCCATCCCGTCGGCGGCGTCATCGTCCGCACGGAAGCGGAGGGGGCCGAGGAGGGGGAGCTGAAGCACGAGATGAAGTACCTCATGCGCCTCTGGGACGGAGTCAAAAAGAAGTTCGAAAGCGCCCAGCCGGGCGCCCTCGTCCATCGGGAGCTGGGGCTCACTTTCCAGGTCGCCCGGGATCTCTTGACCGAGGAGGCCGAGGTTTTCCTCCTGGACGAACCCGGCGAGTACCGGGACGTCAAAGGCTTCGTGGACATGCTGGCGCCGGAGTTCTCCGAGCGCGTCCAGCTCTTCGAGGGCAAGACGCCGCTCTTCCAGGCCTTCGGGGTGGATAAACAATTGGCCAACGTCCGGCAAGCGCGGGTCAACCTTCCCTCCGGCGGGTACCTCATCATCCAGGAGGCGGAATCCCTCTGCGCCATCGATGTGAACACGGGGAAGTTCGTCGGCACCCGCTCCCAGGAGGAGACGGTGACGGCCACCAACGTCGAAGCGGCCAACGAGGTCGCCAAGCAGCTCCGCCTCCGGAACATCGGCGGCATCATCGTCATCGACTTCATCGACATGCGCCGCCGGCGCAACCAGGAAAAGGTCGTCCAGACTCTCCAAGAAGCGACCCGCGGCGACCGGGCGCGGATCAAAATCCTCCCCATCACCCGCCTGGGCCTGGTCGAGATGACGCGGGAGCGCCGCCGGGAGTCCCTGCTCCAGCTCCTGACCGAGCCCTGCCCGTCCTGCGACGCATCGGGCCGGATCCTCTCGCACGAGTCCATGTACCTCCGCATCCAGAAGGAGATCCTCGACTTGACGCGGGGGCGCCCGGAAGGGAAGCTTCATGTGACGGCCCGCCCGGAGTTGGCCCAGTTCCTTCGCGACCACAAGGACCGCATGGAAAAGATCATAGGCCGCCCCATGGAAGTCCTGATCGACGCGACCCTCCCCTGGGAGGACTATCGGGTCTTGATCGACTGACCGACAACGGTATATACTATTGGTGATACCGGAGGCGGACGATGCTGAAAATGATCTCGCTGAAATTGGAGGAGGAGGCTTTCCGTGACGCGGACAGGCTCGCCAAGAGGTCCCACGTCAGCCGGAACGCCTACATAAACAAGGCCGTCAAGTTCATGAACCGGCTTCACGAGCGGAAACTGCTTTCCGTGCGTTATCGGGTGGACGCGCGGGAAGCGAACGCTTCCAGCTCGGAGGTTTTAAAAGAGTTTGAGTCCTTTCAGGACGAAGGTTTATGATCCCGCCGGTTCCTCGGCGGGGCGGCGTGTGGGTGGCGGACCTGAACCCTCGACAAGGAACGGAGCCCGGCAAAGTCCGTCCGGTCGTGGTCGTTCAAACGGACGCGCTGAATTCGTATCACACGTCCACCCTCATTTGTCCCCTGACAACCAAAACGGGCCGGCCGGAGAATTTATTGCGCGTCCGACTGAGTAAAGGCGAGGGCGGCGTCGCCAGGGATTCCGACGTCATGTTGGATCAAATGTGCGCCATGGACAACGGGCGTTTCCGCCGCCGGATGGGCCAAATCCCCGGGGAAAAGATGGAAGAGCTTCGAACCAAGCTGGTTTCCCTTTTGGATCTTGTATGAACCCAATCATCCTCGCCACGGGGCCTTTTGGCCTGGTGGGCCGCCGCCTGTTGGAGGAGGTTCCCGACCTCGTTCCCTTGGACGTCGTCCCGGCCCCGCCCGAGGTCGCCGCCCGTTCCCGGCCGGCGGTGTCCCTCCCGCCCGTGGACATCACGGACGCGGCCGCCGTGGTTCAAGCCTTGGAAACCGTTTCGAAAGCCGCCGGGGGTCGCCCGGTGGTCGTGATTCATCTCGCGGCTTTGACCGACACGAAGGGGGAAGATCCCGAGCCGTTTGAACGGGTCAACGTCCGGGGAACGGAGAACGTCCTGCGTGCGGCCTCGAAAGTCGGCGCGCGGTTTATCCACATTTCGACGGACTACGTGTTCGCGGGGGAGTCCCGAGAAGGAGCCTTCGCCGAGTCGGACCGCCCCGCCGTCCCGCCGCCGGGGCCCTACGCCGCCTCCAAGTTCCGCGCCGAGAACCTCGTCTTGGACGCCGCCCTCCCCGGGACCGCGGTCGCCCGGATCGCCTTCCCCTACGGGGGCGTCGGGAACCGGCCGGGTCTGGAGGAGAAGATGATTCGACGGTTCGAGGCCGCCCGCCTCTCGAAAACGCCCGTCGAACTTTTCCGCGACCAAACGATCTGTCCCTCCTACATCCCCGATGTGGTCAAAGGTCTTCTTCTCCTCGTCGGACGCATGGCCGGGGAGGAGGGTGCCCCGAGGGTGGTTCACCTGGTGGGCGATCCCGTCACTCCTCTCGATTTCGGCCGGGAGGTGAGCCGTTGTTTCGATTTCAAGGACGTCGCCCTCAAGGCCGCCTCGGTCCGGGGCACCCCCTACGCCGCGAACCTCCGCCTCTCGTCGAAAGAGACGCGGAGAGCCTTGTCCTGGATCCCGACGTCACATAAAGCAGCCCTAGCAGAGATTCGTCTCGTTAAGGTTTAGTCGTATATGGCACATATTCGAATAGGCATCACTTACATATTCGAATATCACTTGACATATAGTTCGAACTAGACTATACTATTCCCATGACAATCGAGAATATTTCTTTATCTTCCGACGAAGCCAAGAATATCCTTCGCACAGAGGAAGGGCAATTCTCTGAGGTGAAATCTGCCGGCGTATCGCCGGCCAGCCTTACAAAGTCAATTTCCGCCTTCGCAAATAGCGATGGCGGTGATCTTTTTGTTGGAATTGAGGACGGCCCAAAATTGATTTGGTCTGGTTTCATGAGCCAGGAGACGGCTAATGGACACCTCCAGATATTTGAACAGCTTTTTCCGTTGGGGACCGATTTCAGTTATTCTTTTCTCAAATCCGACAGTATGCCCGGATGGGTTTTGCATGTTCACATCAATAAAACCAGAAATATTCTAAAAGCATCCAATGGTATTTCCTACATACGAAGGGGCGCTCAAAACCTTCCACAAAGCACAAGCGATGCAATCAAAAGGCTGGAATACGCGAAAGGTATCAGCACGTTCGAATCTGAAGTTGTTAATGCACCGAAGGAGGTTGTCACTACCTCTTCGGTCATCGAGGGGTTCATTAGGAAGGTTGTGCCGCTTTCCTTGCCCGAGCCATGGCTTAAGAAACAAGCCCTGATTCGAGAAGAGAAACCGACGGTTGCCGGGGTGGTATTGTTTTCCGATGAACCCCAAGCGCATTTGCCGAAACGCTGCGGAATAAAGTTGTATCGGTACAAAACCAAAGAGGCCGAGGGATTCAGAGAAGCTCTTGCCTTCACTCCCGAAACCATCGAAGGCCCGTTGTATGACCAAATCCGTAAGGCGGTGAAGCGGACGATTGAAATTGCTGAAAGCACCCCGATTTTGGGGGAAGATTCTCTGAAGAAGATAACCTATCCCCCGCAAGCTCTTCACGAGATCATTACGAACGCAATCATCCACCGGGACTATGCGATTGCCGATGACGTCCATATTCGAATATTCGACAATCGGATCGAGGTGCAAAGTCCTGGAAGGCTGCCGGCCCACATTACCGTCGAAAACATACTGTACGAACGTTTTGCCAGAAATGGCGCTATCGTTCGCATTCTCAATAAGTTTCCAAACCCGCCGAACAAAGATGTGGGCGAAGGTTTGAACACCGCTTTTTCTTCACTCGTCGAGATCGGGTTAAAAGAACCCATTATCTCCGAGAAGGGCGAGAACGTCCTTGTCGTCATCAAACATGAACTTCTCGCATCTCCGGAAGAAACCATCATGGACTATTTGTCAACGCACCTGACGATTAACAATCGAGAAGCCAGACACATAACACATATCCAAGCCGACTATAGGATTAAGAGCGTTTTTGGCCGGATGGTAAAAGCGGGTCTGATCGAGCAGGTTCCCGGAACAAAAACATTCAACACTTGCTATCAGAAGAAAGACAATTGAAAGGAGCGACCGCTTGACTTCTCATCGCCGTTTCACCGTCCCCCCCCGTAAGGCCGGAAGACCCCGCCCCCCGTCGCCGGTCTTCGGTCCTCTGTCCTCCCTGATCGCCGCCCGGAAAGCGAGGATCGGCGTCATGGGTTTGGGTTACGTCGGGCTTCCCCTGGCCTGCGAGTTCGCCCGGGCCGGGTTCCCGGTCACCGGCTACGACGTGGACGCGCGTCGCGGGCCTCAAAAAGGGCCGCTCCCACGTGGCCGATGTTCCATGACCCCTATGTGCCGAGGTTCAAGACCGACCTCCTCACCCCTCACGACCGGGGCCCTCAGGCGGGCCGACAGCGTCGTCATCGTGACCGACCACGCCTGTTTCGATATACCGGGGATCGTCTCCCAAGCCCCCCTCGTCGTGGACTGCCGGAACGCGACCCGGGGGATCTCCTCCCCCAAGATCGTCCGCCTGTGATCCGTCGTTGGGCGGGGACGCTGCTCCTTCTCTCGACGGCGTCCCTTGCCTTCGCGGCGGAGGTTTCGCACGTCCCCGCCCGGAACTACGCGGCCGTTGCCGAGCGGGAAATTGACGCCGCTCAAACCTCCATCCGGCTTTACCTCTACCTCTTCGGTTTCCAGCCCGCCCAATCGGAGGCCGCGCCCGCCCGGCTGGCCCGCGCATTGGTCCGCGCCCAAAGGCGCGGCGTCCGGGTGGAGGTCGTTCTCGACCGGGGGGTCGAGCCCGGAGATTCCCAAGACAAGAACCGCGCCGCCGCGACGTTCCTCCTCCGAAGCGGCGTCTCCGTCGCCTATTCAAGCGGTCCCGTCCTCCACGCCAAGGCCCTCGTGGTGGACGAAAAGACGGTCCTGGAAGGCTCCAGCAATTGGACCTCTTCCGCCTTCGCCGAAAACGCCGAAGCCGACGTCCTGGTCCGGTCCACGGAGACGGCCCGAGCCCTCCTGGCCGAGCTGGCGGCCCTTCCCCGAAGCCCCGCGCGGGACCCGGACGCCGCCGGATCCATCGCCGTCCCGGACGCGTTCCTTTTCAGGGCGGACCTGCTGGGGGAAATGGTCCGGTCGAAAGACGAGCGGGCCTTCGACGCCTGGTTGTATTTCTTGCGCGCGGGCGTCTCGACCGGAACCTCCTCCGCCGTGAACTCCCAAGCCCTGGCCACGTCCCTCGGCTGGCCGGGACTTCCGCCCGTGGACGCCCGCCGGAAAATCCGCCGAGTCCTCATCCGCCTTCGCGACCGTTACCGCCTGATCGAGGTCTCCGACGCCTACGGAGAGGACCCTTCCGTCCGTTTGTCTTCGGATCTATGGCAAGAGAACGAGGGGTGGCACGGGCATCCTGCCCGTGCCGGCACGGCTCGGGAAGCCGCACCACGGAGCGAGCGGCCTGATTCACCCGCCGCCGACCCCGTGATCCGCCTTCCGATGACCTACTTCGATCTAGGCTGGGACCGCCGTCTCCCCCTGGCCGGGAAGGTCTTCTATCTGCTCAACCTCCATTATTCCGCGGTTTCTCCCATCTCGCCGCGCTGGTCCTTCGGCGAGGAAACCCTGGCCCGGCGCCACCATGTCTCCTTGTGGTTTCTAAGACAGGGCGTGGTGAAACTCCGCCGGGCTAATCTGCTGGAGGTGGAATACGACGAGGTCCCGCCGACCCCGGACGCTCCCCGCCACGCCAACACCTACTTTCCCAACCCGCTTTACGACCCCGCCGCCTTGGAAGCCAAGTTCCGGTCTCTGGAGCAGACGTTCGGCTCCGAGGCCGTAGCCCGGGCGAAGGAAGTCGCCGCTCTCGTCTACGAGGATTCGGACGCCGGGGCCGTGGAGGCGCTCATCGATCTTGAGCGCCGATACGGGACCGGCGTCATCGCCCAAGCCGTCAAAATCCTCGGCGAAAAGAGCCCCGACAACCCCAAGCGCAGCATCGCCTACCTGATCGGCGTGATAAATCGCCTGTCTACAACACGGTCAAAATAGGTGACACCTCAGCTCCCCCCGACAACCGGGGATCGGAGCAAGGCTCCCCGACCCCTTGACGCGCGCCGCCTCTTGGCGTATACTTCGTTTAGAACATACTAAACGATATGAACAAGCCGGCCCCCTCCGATCCCCGCCTCGCCTTCGCCCGCCTCGCGGGCGAGATGGCGGAATCCCTGAGCTTCAACCGCTCCCTGGGCCAGATCTACGGCCTCCTCTACTCGTCGGACAAACCGCAATCCTTGGAAGAGATCGCCCGCGCCCTTTCCATCAGCAAAGGGAACGTCAGCGTCAACGTCCGGACGCTGGAATCTTGGGGCGCCGTCCGGGGCGTGACCGTGAACGGGACCCGCCAGGATTACTACGAAGCGGAAACGGATTTGAAGGCCCTGGCCCTCCGGCGTTTGGAGGAGGGGCTCGCCCGCCGGATCGAAAAAGGCCTGGCCCGGCTGGAGCCGATTTTGAGGGAGGCCGGCCCGGACCAGGGCGCCCTGCGCGCCCGGGTCCAGGGGGCGAAAGTTCTGCTCCAACGGGCGAAGAAAGGCCTCCGGCTTCTCCGGACGGCGGCCAAATTCCTGTGAGGGTCCCATGAAAAACATCGGACGTACGCAAAAGAGCCGGGCGAACGCGCGCGACTCCCGGCCGCCCGGGGCCGGCTATTTTGCGCACGCCACGGCGGTCGTGGACGGACCCTCGGATATCGGTGAGGGCACGAAGATCTGGCATTTCTCCCACGTGCTGAAAGGCGCCAAGATCGGCCGCCGGTGCGTTCTGGGACAAAACGTCCACGTGGCCGGGGGAGCGGTCCTGGGGGACGGCGTCAAAGTCCAGAACAACGTGTCCATCTACGACGGCGCGGTCATCGAGGACGACGTCTTCTTAGGTCCCTCCTGCGTCTTGACCAACGTGACGAACCCCCGGTCGCAGGTCAACCGCCATTCCCTTTTTGAGAAGACCTTGATCCGACGCGGCGCCACGGTCGGAGCCAACGCCACCATCGTCTGCGGCGTCACGATCGGCCGCTACGCCTTCGTCGCGGCGGGAGCCGTGGTGACGAAGGACGTCCCGGACTACACGCTGGTGGCCGGCGTTCCGGCAAAGCCCCTGGGCTGGATGAGCCGCCACGGCCATCGCTTGGCGAAGCCGGACAAAAAGGGGATCATGACCTGCCCCGAAAGCGGCTTTCGGTATAAAAAGGACGGAAACCGCCTCCGCTGCCTGGACCTGGACGAGGACGTCCCCTTGCCCGGGCCCCTGCGCCAAGGGACGAAGACCTACGACGAGTTCAAACCCAAGCAAGGGAAAGGATAATTCCGATGGACTTCATCGACCTGAAGCAACAGCAAGCCCGCATCGCCGGCAATTTGCGCGGCCGGATCGACAAGGTGTTGGCGCACGGCGCCTACATCCTGGGCCCCGAGGTGAAGGAGCTGGAGGAACGCCTGGCCGCCTTCGTCGGGGCGCGGCACTGCGTGACCTGCGCCAGCGGCACCGACGCCCTGCTCCTGCCGCTCATGGCCTGGGGCGTGGGCCCGGGCGACGCCGTGTTCACGACGCCCTTCACGTTCATCGCCACGGCGGAGGTCATCGCGCTCCTGGGAGCCACGCCGGTCTTTGTCGACATCGATCCCGTCACGTTCAATATTTCTCCCGCGGCGCTGGAGAAGGCCGTCCTTCGCCTCAAGAAAGGAAAGAAACCGAGCCTGGGCTCCCCGGCGCGGCTCAAGCCCCGCGGGATCATCCCGGTGGACCTTTTCGGCCAGCCGGCGGACTACGATGCGATCCGGGACATCGCCCGGCGCCACAAGCTGTTCGTCCTGGAGGACGCCGCCCAAAGCTTCGGCGCGGAATACAAAGGGAAGAAGACCTGCTCTTTCGGCGACGCCGCGGCGACGAGCTTCTTCCCGGCGAAGCCCCTGGGGGGCTACGGCGACGGAGGGGCGGTGTTCACATCGGACGACGCCCTGGCCGACACGCTCAGATCCCTCCGCGTCCACGGCCAGGGGAAGGACAAGTACGACAACGTGCGGATCGGGATCAACGGCCGGCTCGACACGCTCCAGGCGGCGGTCCTCCTGGCCAAGATGGACGTTTTCCCCGAGGAGATCGGCCTGCGCCAAAAGGCGGCGGAGCGATACACGTCCCTTCTCTCGGGCCTGGTGGAGACGCCGGTCGTGGCGAAGGGCCGGACGTCCGTGTGGGCCCAATATTCCGTCCAAAGCGATCGTCGAGAGGCGATCATGGAGCGGCTCAAAAGCGCCGGCATCCCGTCGGTCGTCTATTATCCCACCCCGCTTCATCGCCAGACCGTTTTCGCATCGCTGAGGTATTCGGCCGGCGACTTCCCGGTTTCGGAAAGAACGGCCGGGCGCATTTTCAGCCTTCCCATGCACCCTTACCTGGGGGTGGCGGACCAGGAGAAGATCGCCGCGGTCGTCAAGGAGGCCGTTTCATGACCCAGGGACCCGCGGTGTTGAATTTCGCCTTGGTGGGGTGCGGCCGGATCGCCAAAAGGCACTCGGAATTGCTGGGCTTGAATCAAATCAAGGGCGCCCGGCTCGCGGCCGTGTGCGACGTGGACGCGGAGAAGGCGAAGGCCTTCGGCGACAAGTTCCGGGTCCCGTATTACACAAACGCGGAGGAGATGGCCCGTCGGGAGAAAGGCCTGGACGCCCTGTCCATCCTCACCCCCAGCGGGCTGCACGCCGAGCTCGTGCGGGCCTTGGCCCCGTACAAGAAACACCTGGTCGTGGAAAAACCGATGGCGTTGACCCTCAACGACGCGGACGACATGATCCGGCTCTGTTCGGAGAACGGGGTCAAGCTGTTCGTCATCAAGCAGAACCGTTTCAATGTCCCCGTGATGAAGCTGAGGCAGGCCGTGGAAAGCGGCCGGTTCGGAAAGCCGGTCCTGGGCACCGTGCGGGTTCGCTGGTGTCGAACGCAGGATTACTACGACGCCGCCGACTGGAGGGGCACCTGGGCCCTCGACGGCGGGGTCTTCGCCAACCAGGCCAGCCACCACGTGGACCTTCTGGAGTGGATGATGGGAGAGGTGGAGTCCGTCTTCGCCAAGACGGCGACGATCCTGGTCGACATCGAAACGGAGGACACGGGGGTGGCCGTGCTCAAGTTCAGGAACGGCGCCCTGGGCGTCATCGAGGCGACCACCGCGACGAGACCCAAAGATTTGGAGGGTTCCATTTCCATATTGGGGGAAAGAGGGACCGTTGAGATCGGCGGCTTCGCCGTCAATCAAATGAAGGTCTGGCAGTTCGTGGATCAAAAGGACGAGGATCGGGAGGTGCTGGAAAAGTTCTCCGTCAATCCTCCCAACGTCTACGGGTTCGGCCACCAGATGTATTACGAGCACGTGGTGGATTGCATCGTGAACGACAAGAAAGCCCTCGTGGACGGGTTCGAGGGGAGAAAGAGCCTTGAGCTGATCTCGGCCATCTACGAATCCGTCGAGACGGGAAAAGAGGTCCCTCTCCGGTTCGTCCCCCACAAGTGCCGTCTGGGGATCCGGTAGGGGACGTTTCTAAGGGAACAAAAGAGGAT
>Ga0182021_10012153_pt1 | contig 10226 bp, 13 predicted proteins | sample 612E3MmetaG_FD_120493 | JGI IMG/M metagenome (GOLD analysis project Ga0182021, IMG submission 120493) | Permafrost microbial communities from Stordalen Mire, Sweden - 612E3M metaG (Illumina Assembly) | ecosystem: Environmental > Terrestrial > Soil > Wetlands > Permafrost | place: Sweden... | reverse complement strand
CACTGCCGATTCTCCACTCCCGGTTATGATACCGGCGCCCATATTATGTACGGACAATGCCGCTATGGTTGCCTCTTGCGCCTACTACCGGTTCATGTCGGGCAACGTCGATGACAGCAAACTGGACGTTATTCCCGGTTTGGCCTTCGGCGTGTAAATACCGGGCAACAGGAACATTCTTTCACCCGGCAAAATGAATGGTAAATATGCAGCAGCCCCTGCTGAGCGCAGGCATTCAAATCTTTGCTTTCTTTCATACACAACTGCTGTTTCATATACCGGAGCAATTCGTTATCGGCCATCGCCCCGTAATTTAAATATGTATTGATTACACGGGTTGCCAGGGATAAATTCCCCTCATTAACAGCGTTGGCGAGCAGCAAGGAAAGAATCTGGTTTACAGCTATTTCCCTTGCCCTGTTTCTCCCAATGAGAGGATGACCATCATTTATCAGCAGGCCGTTTTCCAGGCAGGCAGATTCACTGCCCGGCACTGCCGTTTCTAGAAGGTCAGTAAATCCCCTGACCAGGCCTCCGGCCTGATATTTATGGAGCAAGTGACTGATATAGATGAGCCGCTTTAAGGGATGGTTAGCCGGGCGCAGAAAGGAGAGGTTCCAATGCAAAGCCGGAGACGGCAACAGCTTTTCACTCAAAGCCGACCACTCCCGTTCCATCTCAGCTATCTTCTCACAGGGCAATACGCTGCCCGCGATCCCACCTTGCGAGGGCAGCAGGCCGGCGCAGCCAATGATCATCGCCTGCTTTTTAATCAAGCTGCCGGCAGAAGACCTCATAATTGAATTGAGCGGTAGCCTGTCCGCCAGCATCTCAAACTGAGCCGTGTTCCTGGAATAACCGAGGGCTCGGCAAATACCCTTATATAGTGTCTGGTCAGCGCCGCTGTCCTGTAATACAGCAGCGTATTTCGCAGACTTTGTTGAGAACCTCTGCATACCGGCCTGCAGTAATATTTTTTTAAGCCCCGTGGAGCTTTTAACATAACTGCAATGACCACGTTGAGCTTGTTCCCGCTGCCTCAGCAGGGAGCGTTCCGTGATATACCCGCTCAATATCACGGTAGGAACGGCCTTGCCCATTTCCAATTTAACCGGGAGCAAGCCGCGCTGCCACATGGCAACATGCAGAATAATGCCGTTGTAGGCTGGATTAGTATGATGGCCATGTTTCTGCCACAGGTCAGAAGACAGGTGAAGCTCAACATCCCCCACGAGTTTTTCCCGGTTAACCGAGATAACTACATCCTGAAAATCACAGCCCGGCCTGGTGCTTTCCCTGCCGGTGCAGAGGACTTCAACCTCATTTCCCATATCATCCCGGAAACTGGATAACCTGCCCGATTTCCACAGGCGTGCCACGTTCTTTTCACTGATTTTTTCCATTTATTTATACACGTTAACGTGTATGCACGAGCAAAATTTTTTTTACTTTTCTTTGGCCTGGTATTTAAACTCGCTTCTGTCGGCAATTATAGAGAGCAGCTTCGCTGAAGCCCCCCTGGGCTGGTAGTCGCCCTGCTCCCACTCACTGACGGTTTGCTGCCGCGTGCCCAACTCCTCCGCCATACCGGACTGTGTTAACTTGAGATATTGCCTTAATGCTTTTATACTCCGGGCATCCCAGTCCAGGGCCTTTTTATCCTTGCTCATTTCAATACATTTTACACGGTAACAGGTAGTGTATCAAGTTAAAACATCAGGCATTGACCATACGTGAACGCCTGTGTATCTTGGAAGCATGGCTAGAAAAAAGGAGGATTGAGATTTCGCAGTTACTGCTTATCGTATAGTAGGGGAACTCACTAAGGATAAAGAACCCTTAGAAGTAGAAACTATACATATAGAAGGTAAGAATCCAAATGCTGTTGCTTTGGGCAGGTTAGGTGGTTTGAAAGGGGGGAAAGCCAGGGCACACAAGCTAATTCCAGAACAACGTAAAGAGCCGGCTCGGAAAGCGGCTAGAAAGCGTTGGGAAGTGAAGTAATAATCACTTCACTTCATAGCCAATTTAGCGCTGACAACACGATTGATGCTAACCTTGGCTTCTGCTGCCTGTATAGCAATGTCTCTATGTATATTCGGTGGTATACGAACCATAAATTTGCCCGAATAGCTTTGAAGTGCGAGTGGCTGAGGAACCTTCTCATCATTAGATTTCATATCTGAAACGGCTTCTGTTACCAGTTTGCGTATACCCCTCAATGCTGCTTCCGGGGTCTTATCTAGCCAGCTGAAGCTAGGGAACTCAGCACACAAGCCCACATATTCCCGATCTTCGTTAGACCAGGTAATTCGATAGGTATAATAGTCAGTTTGTTTTATCAGCTTTGTTGCCATTTTGTACCTCCAGCTTGTCTATAGCCTGTAATACTTGTCTAACTTGATATGCCTTTGCCTTCCCTTTGTCGTTTTGAATATTTATTCTAGGGTCGCCTTGCCACGGTGTTTTATATATACAATGGCTACTGCTCTCTTGCCGTGGCTCCCCAAAATAGTGTTTGCAAACCTTGCAAAGATTAGAATAGCTAACATCCCTCGGGTTCTTTTGCATTTGTTTAACTATTTTCTCTATAGAACCCGTCATCTATCAATGGATAGTATCATTAATGATACTATTTGTCAATACCTATTTACTAAAATTGTTAAATCTGTAGTGTATCAAGCTGTTGTGAGCGGCTCGACTGCATTAGAGCAGGGTAATGTCGCCGACCAATTGCATTGAAGTACATGCTACCGGATATGTATGTCACAACATATAGACATCGCGGTGTTTATGTGTTACGATGACCACTGGAGGTATATAGCATTGGGAGCATCATTGAAACGTACGACGATTTTTCTAACCGAAGACCAGATCGAGAAGCTGCGGCAACTCGCTTTTATCCGGCGGACTTCTATGTCACAGCTAATCCGTGACGCAGCCACGGAGGTAATAGAGGACGAAGAAGATATTAGGGAGGGTTTGCGGGCTTTGGCCGATGAGCAGGAAACAGGCACCTGGACCGATTACCAGCGCCGGCGTAAGGAGAAAAAACGCACAGCGTGAGCTACCAGGTTAAGCTAAGAAGCCCGGCTCAAAAAGAGCTGGATTCAGTCATTGGACGGGACTATGAGGCAATTGCAAAAGCTATTTCTTTGCTGGCAGAAAATCCCCGTCCTGCTGCAGTTAAGAAGTTGGCTGACAGCGGTCTATGGCGCCTCCTGTGCTTACAAGTCGAGCGACATCAATGATAGCAAACTGGACATTATTCCCGGCTTGGCCTTCGGCGTGTAAATACCGGGCAACCGGAGCAATCATTCACCCGGCAAAATGAATGGTAAATGTGCAGCAGCCCCTGTTGAGTGCAGGCATTCAAATCTTTGCCTTTTTTAATACATAACTGTTGTTTCATATACCTGAGCAATTTATTCTCGGCCATCGCCCCGTAATTTAAATATGCGATGTTCCCTTAGCGGCATGTTATTATGGTGCGGATAGTAAAAAATTAATCATATAATAAGGCCGATTTTGTGCTAAACTAGTTCACTGTAGATGTTCGGCAGAGGAGACGCAAATGCCTTTCCCTGAAGTAGACAGAGTTATTTACACAACAAACCCACTTGATAGAGTAATATGCCAGTTGAGATTTCCGCCAATTTTAAAAATCGATACTGAAATACCATCTCAATTCCAAGACAAATTACGTTCAGAGTACCCTAACCTTTCCGAGTCAAAAGAGGTTTTATTTAACATTCAAATGGGGATGCAGAATAAAATTCCTTCGGAAGAATTCAAACAATTATCGGGTTCCTCTGAAAGTAAGAATTACGAATTTTCCTCCGAAAACAACCAGTGGAAGATTAATCTAACCAGGAGTTTCTTATCGTTGTCAACGAATCACTATACTAGATGGGACGAGTTTCGAGAAAGATTGCAGATTGCTATTAAAACATTTGTAGATATTTATCAACCATTAGCGTTTTCTAGGATTGGGCTCCGATATATAGATATTATAATGAGATCAAAACTAAAGCTAGCGGAAGAGGGTTGGGATAAACTAATCCAACCGTACTTATTAGGAATCATGGCTTTGGATGATATAAAGGATGAAATACTACAATATGACAGCACTTTTTTAATTAACCTTGAAGACGGAGAGAGTAAGGTAAGGGTAGCCACAAGTACAGTGAAGCAAGCGAGTTCTGGCGAAACATGTTACATGATTGATAGCGATTTCTTTAATGCAAAAAAGACCAAACACGAAGAAGTAATGAAGAAGCTGGATTTTTTCAATGTTAGAGCTGCAAGACTCTTTAGATGGTGCATCACTGAAAAATTACACTCTTCTATGGAGCCTACGAAAATATGAGCTCTAACAGACAACATATAGACAACACTAATAGGTTTTCAGACTTTCAAAACTGGGTTGATTACCAGCAAAATGACAGCACTGATAGATTTTCTGATATCCAAAACTGGGCTGATAGCCAGCAAAATATTGACAGCTTCGCTGATATCCAAAACTGGATTTGTAACGAAACACATGGTGGAGGATTCGAGGATGCATTCGTAAGTAATACAGTATTAAGAATCATAGACCCTGTATTACCTGTAATAAAGGAGACAAAGAACAGAGGTGTTGCCGATGAAGCTACAGGTTTGATTGCTCTTATTAAGAAGCTGATGATAGGTTTACAATATCTAAATTTCGATATCGGTAAGTTTCCTCCATTAAATGCCGTATGTCTGGCAGATGATTCGTTATTGATTGAGTGGATATTCCAGACTTTTAGGATAGGCTTTGTGTTGGAAACAAAAAAAGAGGAGTCCAGTTGGTATTTAGTTTCAACAATAGACAAAACAGATTTTAACGAGTCCGGAAGGTTATCTGATATTGATAAAGAGCAGTTGGTAAGGAAGCTTGTCTCATTTTTAATCAGTTATACATAAATTAATGAATTATCCAGATAACTTTTTGCGAGGAATTTCAGATAAGACTTGGGTTTCGGATGGTGCAGTTTTGGCTGCCGCCTTTTATTTTACACAGCAGAATACAGTAGATCAATGGGAGCAGTCTATCTGTTGGGAAGATGATGATTCGGTTGTTCCTTTAATGAAGAGTCAAAAAAGAGATAGCGAAGTGCAATTCAAAGCCGGGATTGCCAGAGTACCACTCAATTCCATTAATTATATAAATAAACTTCCAAACTATAGAGGGTTGTTATCATATGAGCGCAAACAACTGGAAGGCAATCCGTATCATGGGAATCTATTGCTAAACAAGGATACCAGTAAACAGAAAATGAAATTGGTAGCTGCAGTGATTGCAGTACATTATTCAGATTATATATCTCCACAGTAATTTAGAATTACGTTTGATAAAACATAGTCTCCAAGGTAGTGTATCAATAAGACCAGGCGGGATATATTAGACATGCAGTCCCGCCGGTGGCACAACCAAACAGCTTTAAATTATACTTATAGCGTGCCGATCTACGAATACCGCTCGATAAAAGGCGGTTGCGCCTACTGTAAAAGGGGCTTCGATGTCATCCAGAAGATGTCGGAGAAGCCGCTGACGGCATGCCCGAAATGCGGGGCGGGGGTCAGGAAGGCGGTATCCAGTTTCAGGGCCTGCGTGGTGGAAACGCCGGATGAAACCAGGTCCCTTGAAAGCCAGCTCCATAACTATGAGGCCGAGGGCCAGTGGAGCCACGCCGCCGAACTGGCCGATAAAAAGGGGCTGAACGACCGGGCCATGGACAACTATAAAAAAGCCGGCTACAACTTCTAAATCCTCGAACAGATTACATACAAATTTTAGCAGTCACCTCTTTACATTGATAATTTTGTGTGCTAATATATTTAGCAGTCTTGAAAAGAGATTGCTAATTTTTTAAGGAGGTAAGAATGGCTGTAAAAATTCAACCTTTGGGTGACAGAGTAGTTGTTAAGCCTTTGGAAAAAGAGGAAAAAACTAAGGGCGGCATCTTTCTGCCTGATACGGCAAAGGAAAAACCGCAGGAGGGCAAAGTGCTGGCAGTAGGCCCCGGCAAAATGTCCGACGAAGGTAAAAGGTTGCCGATGGATGTCGCCGTTGGCGATATCGTCATCTTCGCCAAGTACGGCGGCGTTGAGATCAAAGAAGACGACCAGGAGCTGATCATTCTCAGGGAAGCCGATATCCTGGCCAAGAAAAAGAAACTGGCTTAAATAATAAAAATTAACCGCTATTTTATATAGGAGGAATGAGGTTAAATGGCAAAACAGATTAAATATGGAGAGGACGCACGCAGGTCCCTCAAGAACGGCATTGATTCTCTAACCAATGCCGTTAAAGTTACACTGGGACCCCGCGGCCGCCCAGTAGCACTTGACAAGAAATTCGGCCCGCCCAGCGTGATCAACGACGGCGTTACCATCGCCAAGGACATTGAGCTGCCCGATCCGTTCGAGAACATGGGCGCCCAACTGGTCAAAGAGGCATCAACCAAGACCAATGACAAATGCGGCGACGGCACTACTACCGCCACCGTCCTGGCCCAGGCCATCGTGACCGAGGGCTTTAAAAATATCGCAGCCGGCGCTGACGCCATGGCATTGAAGTACGGTATCGAAAAAGCCGTAGCAGGCATGGTCATCGAGTTGAAGAAAATGTCCAGCCCGGTAACCACCAAGGAACAGGTCGCCCAAGTAGCCACCATCTCCGCCGCAGACACCCAGATCGGCAACCTGATTGCCGAGGTCATGGAGAAGGTCGGCAAAGACGGGGTAATCACCGTTGAAGAGTCCAAGGGCCTGCAGTTTGAAACCGAGTTTGTCGAAGGCATGCAGTTCGACCGTGGCTACATCAGCCCGTATTTTGTATCCAATGCCGAGCAGATGAAGACCGAGATCGAAGACCCTTATATCCTTATTACCGATAAGAAAATCACCGCTATTTCCGAGCTCCTGCCCATACTGGAGAAAGTCCTCCAGGTATCCAAGAACCTGGTCATCATTGCCGAAGACATCGAAGGCGAGGCACTGGCCACACTGGTGGTCAACAAGCTGAGGGGCACCCTCAACTGCCTGGCCGTCAAAGCACCGGGTTTCGGTGACAGGCGCAAGGCCATGCTCGAGGACATCGGCATGCTGACCGGCGGCAAAGTCATCTCCGAAGAGATCGGCCGCAAGCTGGATACAGCTGCCATAGCAGACCTGGGTCGCGCCAGGAAGGTAGTTTCCGATAAGGACAATACCACCATCGTAGAGGGCAAGGGCTCCGATAAAGACATCAAAGCCCGCATTAAGCAGATCAAAGCACAGGTCGAAGAGACCACCTCCGACTACGACAGGGAAAAGCTCCAGGAAAGACTGGCCAAGCTGGCCGGCGGAGTTGCCGTCATCAAAGTCGGCGCTGCTACTGAAGTTGAACTGAAAGAGAAGAAGCACAGGGTTGAAGATGCACTTTCAGCCACCAGGGCTGCCGTAGAGGAAGGAATCCTCCCGGGCGGCGGCGTAGCTGTTATCAACGCCAGTGTCGCTCTTGATAAAGTGAAAGCAGAAGGCGATGAGAGGACCGGCGTAGAGATCATCAAGAAAGCTATTGAAGAACCGCTCCGCTGGATCGCCATCAACGCCGGCAAAGAAGGTTCAGTTGTAGTTGATAAGGTAAGGCGCAGCAAGAAAGGCGTCGGCTACGATGCACTGAATGATGAATATGTCGATATGGTCAGCAAGGGCATCATCGATCCGTTGAAAGTAACCAGGACCGCCCTTGAGAACGCTGCCAGTATCGCTACCATGATCCTGACCACCGAGGCGCTGGTGTGCGACCTTCCTGAAAAGGAAAAGGGCGGCCCGGCCATGCCTCAAATGCCCGAGTATTAAACAATAACCGATAATATAAGAAGAGGGCCTCCCAATTGGGAGGCCCTCTTCTTTAGTCTTTTAGACGGCGTGGAATTCCATGCCGTCTTTCTTTTTGGGAAAGTGCCTGACCAAAATAAATATTTTAAAACAGCACTTTTAACGATTTTATTCATTTATACTGTTACTACGGTATCTAATAATCGTATACCAGGAGAAAAGTGTATGTATCATCCAAGGTGCGTTGGTCCACATTATAGTATGGGCTATAAATATGGAAACTTAATGAAGAAAAACAGTGTCCATTTATCAGAAGTAGCCAGGCTTACAAATGAAAAGAGGAAATTCGGCCAAAAATGTATTGCTGTCTGCAAGGACGTATATCCGGAAGCAGTTGCGGAATTGCAGGGCCTTGCAGATGGCCTGGAACTTTCATTCAGCGAGTTCGCGGGGTGGATTTTTTGCATATATTGTTATGAATATAAACGTGGATGTACCTGCTTTGCTATTAAAGACCCGAATAACATAATTTTTGGCAGAAACAGCGATTTTTTCACCGAAATAAGGGACGTATGCGAGAGTGCCCTGTATTTACCGGATAAGGGTTATCGTTTCATAGGAAACAGCACCGCTATGGTACAAATGGAAGACGGCTACAATGAACATGGACTGGCAATCGGTTTAACCTTTATTCCTCCTAAAATAATTAAACCGGGACTAAATGCAGGAATATTGCTCAGGTATATATTGGAAAAGTGTAAGACGGTGAAGGAAGCACTTGAAGCCTTATATTTACTGCCGATTTCTTCAGCACAAACATTTACCATGATTGATAAAACCCGCGAAATGGCAGTAGTTGAATGTAATTGTGAAAAAATAGTAGTAATAGAACCAAAAGAAAACGAAAACTATTTAGTTTCAACTAATCAATTTGTTTCACCTGAAATGCAGCATTATGAGATCTTGAATTTTCTCGATTCAAAGGTAAGATACGAGGTAGCCAATAAGGCGCTAAAAACAGCTAATACCTATTCAGTGGAATTGGCGGAAAAAATACTCGGCGGTAAATACGGATTCATGTGTCAATATAAAAGGGAATTTGGCTTTGACACTCTGTGGAGCACAGTTTACGATTTAAAAAACGACAGGATATTTCGTGCAGAAGGAAATCCATCAAAAGCAAAGTTTAAGGAAGACATCCGCTTGAGAAGCGCAACAGAAACAAGAAAAAAACGGGCATAATCTCTAATGTGAGGCCCTCTTCTTTTACCCTCAGCAGCATTAAATTTGCAGTGAACCTGCCGTTATATCCTGTTCCTTGATTGGGCCAACGGCAGCCAGGTTCAATTTACTGGTCACGAAAAGGTCCTGCGCCACCCTTTTAATATCATCTAGAGTCAATTTCTCAATAATCTGTGTGACATCGTCAACCGTCATTATCTTCCCTGTCAGGACTTCCTGTGCCCCATACCAGCCGGCTACGTTCCGGCTATTTTCCATGCTCAGAAGCAGCCGCCCTTTGGCCATCTCCTTGGCTTTATTCAATTCAGATTCGGAAATACCGTCCCTGATTAACGCCAGCTGGTCCAACACAGCCCGCACTGCTTTCCCGGTCTGTGCAGGTTCAATACCTGCCTGAATTACAAAGGTGCCTGACTCCTTGAAATGCTCCACATAGCTGTGAATATCGTAAGTCAGGCCGAGCTTTTCCCTGATCTCCGTAAACAGCCTGCTGCTCATCCCCTCTCCCATGATCATACTGAGCAAATCTACTGCAAAACGGTCCGGGTGAAACACCGAAGGTCCTTCTAGGCCCAATAGCAGGTTTACCTGTTCGGTATCCCGGTATTCAAGTCGCACCCTTGCCTGCTTCTGGTTTGTCTTGCTGGAAATGAACCCCGGCTTTTCGCCTCTCTGCCAGGATTCCGTGTACCTGGTGACAACCGATACCGCCCTCTCATCTTCCACATCACCGGCAATACTGACTAATATATTTTCCGGCGTGTAGTAGCTATTCAAGTACTTCAGCATCTGCTGGAGGCCAATAGCGGTTACGCTCTCCTTGGTCCCGGCTACATCCCTGCCCATAGGACTGCCCGGCCACATAAGCTCATCGAACAGCATCCCAACGCGCTGCTGAGGCGAATCCAGGCTCATATTGATTTCTTCGATAATCACCTGCCGCTCTTTATCAATATCTTCCGCCCGGAACAAGGGATTGCGCAGCAGGTCGACAATCACGTCAACCGCCAGCTCAAAATGCTGGCTGGCGAGCTTACACCAGTACGAGGTCAACTCACGGTCCGTTCCGCCGTTCATGATGCCGCCCACCCCTTCGATCGCCTCGCTAATATCGCGTGAACTGGCGCGGTTTT
>Ga0182021_10012152_pt1 | contig 10226 bp, 13 predicted proteins | sample 612E3MmetaG_FD_120493 | JGI IMG/M metagenome (GOLD analysis project Ga0182021, IMG submission 120493) | Permafrost microbial communities from Stordalen Mire, Sweden - 612E3M metaG (Illumina Assembly) | ecosystem: Environmental > Terrestrial > Soil > Wetlands > Permafrost | place: Sweden... | reverse complement strand
TTGATGGAGCCGGGGTGTAAGCTAGAAGACTTCGGTCGACTAGCTCAGCCTGCGGCCACCAATCGCCTGAGATGTCGAGTCAATGTAGTGTCTGAGCGATATTTGGTTGAGACGCATATTTCGATGTAGTGTGATGTAATGTTTGGTCTATGCATGGAGTAACAGTGATATTTTCTTCGGATTTATTTTTTGTTTTATGATTATTTTGTTTGGAGAGTTAGTGGCGAAAGATTGGTTTTGGTTAAAATCATATGGTTCTTGATTTATTTTTCGCTGGTACTTCATGGTATTAAGTACCCGCTATAATGATAGTATTGTTAGTTATGGCGTAATTTGGTCAAAATCATAATGAAGTAACTGTTTGAAGGTTTAGGGCGTTTTGCAAGCCGACTGTTGCTCTGATTAGCTGAGTTTTTCTGAGCAAAAGTTAAATCTTCAATGCGCAGCTAAGTTTCAATGATGGCCATGACTAAAGCTCCTCTTTGCCCCACATGTTTCATAGAAATGAAGCCAAAATGCAACAAACAAAAACAAGTAATTTACCACCAATGTCAGCAATGCGGGACTCTTATCTTATTCACTCATTCGGGACACTAGATTCTTAGTTGGGAAAGATTTAGGTGCTAACAAACTTGGCTTAATTTGGTTGGCTTGAACATGAAGGTTGTTTTGGGCGTGGCAGCGTTGGTTTTGAGCGTAAGTGTGGGCGTTGTGTATGCTCAGAAGACAGTCTATTTCTTTGATGGGGCACTTAGGCATGCAGCTGTCAAGATACGTATATGCCTCATCTGCGGTTGGCAAGGATGAGTAGTTCTAAAAGCAACTAATAAAAAGTTAAGCGTGTAGGAAGTTGAAATAATCCGCAATGCAATGGAAGAAAAAGATTGTTAAAAAATCAGGCGTGGACAACAGTTTCAGTTATTGTTATGCCACTGATTTCAAATACAGCATCTCGAATACGCCGCACATCCTCAAGGTCCTTTACTTCAGCATATAGTATAACATCATAATTGCCCATCACGGAATGGGATACTTTTACCCCTTCAATCTTAAGTGTTGCATGAACAACATTCTTGGATTCGCCAATCCTGGTTCTAATTAACATGTAAAAAGGCACTACCATAAGGTTTCACCTGCCTAAATTATGCGGAAACCAAAATGTAAAGCTTGCTGTAACCTTCTATGAGAACAGAGAATTAGATTTGCACCAGAATGGAACTTAAAGTTACCAACTGAAAGCTAAGCAAGCTGGATATTGAGTTGATCCGCGTAGCCATTGATGAAACCGCATTTGATTTCAAATAAATCTTGACCTGAATCCTGGATTCATAAAATCTATTTATTGAATCGTGAACATATTTTTGAATTAAAATGAAGAGCAAACAAAAGTTCCAAAACTGCGGTTTAGAATTTCCGATTACTATTGACTTTTTGGATTTATGCTCTGTTGAACAAGTTGTTGAGGAAGCCTTCATTAAAGAACCTAAGAAACGAAGAAGAAAAGCCTAAAAGCTTTCTAACTGCTGTTCCCAAGACCGTATAGTCCTAAAAGCCATCATCAAACTATCCTAATTAATATGCGTAAAAAATAGGAAATACTTTTAAAAAAATAATGAAGTTTTGCGAATGTGCTCACTCGCCCCAATCTTCGCCTTCAATCGTTAACTCTTGAAGATCTATGCATCCACCTCCATCACTTATTTTTTTAACTTCGAGTTCAAGTCCGCAACCTGGACAGCTTAGGATTTCTCCTTTTTCCAGATTGCTTGGGACATTTAGTTGAAATTCGCAGTCCGGGCATTTGGTTTTGTGTTGGTTGTTTGGATTTTGGGGGTTAATCATTATTTTTTTCTCTTTTTCATTGTTGATTTTTTATGGGTGAAGATTTCTTTTAAATATTGTGACTTTTATGTCACAAATTATGCTATTTGTGTTCCATTTAGGACAATAATGCTTTTTCCTAATGGAAAAAACATTTATCTTAGAAACAAACAGGTGACTGCTAACATTGGAGTCTTGGAGAAACAGAGAACTTAAGGAGTTGGGGTAGCATAACGTTACTAAAAAAAGCCCTCTTGATTGTTTCTCTTTCGTTTTTGATATATACCCTATATCAGGCAATAACTACAACAATATTTGTTTCCCACTTCCCCACCGTTATCATTCAACTACCACACTTCATAAAAAGCTCCCAACCAAACCTCCAATTGGAGCTTTTTTTATTCCAAGAAATCTCCGGTTCCGCTGGAAGTTACCTGCGTTTGGTAGGCGCAATATTTGCCTTACACTCTGCCATCCTCTTTTTTAAAAAAGACACTAAATATCTTGGACGCCTTAGGCTAACAATTCTATTTGAATCGCTCTACTTTCTTCTCCTCTTTCCGGCAGCAATAAATCATCTTGTGGGCTCAGTAATCTCGTCTAGTGCATTTTTGAATTTCTATACTGGGGTTTCATTTCTGCTTCAGGCGGCGCTGATTTTTCCTGTGTTGTTTATGCTGAGTCGCAAACTAAAAAACCCTCAAAATATCTCTTCTATTCTAAAGTGGGCTGGTTTTGCTGCTCCTTTGTATGTGTTTGGTTTTTGGGTTAGGCACGCCTTATTGTGGGTGTATGGGATTTGGCCTTTAGAAACTCAACATTGGAGTTTGTTTGAAACGGTTGGGTTTGTTAATTTGTTGCTTACTTTGCTTGTAGCTGCCTTTGTTTGCACCGGCGTGTGCTTAGCTTTTAGGCAAAAGAAAAAACTCAACATTTGGTTAGTGGGAATAGCAATAACTTTGATAGGCGTTTACTTTGTTATTTACGATTTAGTTTCAGTATGGGACCCGATTTACCGTGCCTATTTGCCTCTAACAGATTTTTGGATGATAACCTTGTTGGTTCTGAGCGTGGCGGTGCTGGTCGATTCAAGATCAAGTGTTTAATGTTTCGATAGTTTTCTGTATTCAATGATGGCGAAAATTACTAGTAAAATCGTCCAAGTTACGAATACGATGTGGGCGCCACCAATGAAGAGAAGGTCAGAAATCGCTCTGTTGATGATTGAAATGGCAATTAGGAAGAGTGGACCTTTTTTGTTTCTTCGAAAAACCCATATTAACGCCGCAAAGTTTACTACCGCAAAGACTGCAGCGTTTGCAACCGCTATTCTAAAATCAACCGCCAAAGTAACGCGTGCTTTCCCAATTAGAATTGTGGGGTTTACAGTCCAGAAAATTATTGAAGCAACTTCAGCAACTATTGTTATTGCTACTAGAGCTAACAAGATTTTGTGCTGTAGGTCTCGCATGGTGCAATTAATTAGGTTGCTAGACTAAAAGCTTAGATTGCAGGTGACGGCGGATTAAGGTAATCTTCCATTTGGATATGGATCATTTTTACACTGCTCTTGAGGAGCGTGAGCACCCAGAAATAAAGGGAAAACCAGTCATCGTTGGCTCTGATCCAAAAGAAGGCAAAGGCAGAGGAGTCGTTAGCACGAGCAATTATGAAGCCAGGAAGTCTGGAGTGCGTTCAGGGATGCCCATTTCTCAGGCATGGCGGCTTTGTCCACGGGCGGTTTATTTGCCCCCGAATTTCCCTTTATACGTCAAGGTTTCAGGAGAAATCATGGAAATAGCACGTAAGTACGCCGAGAAGTTTGAGCAATGGGGGATTGATGAGGCTTTTTTAGATGTAAGTGACAAAGTGGTGGATTGGGTTGAGGCAGAGTTGTTGGCTAGGCAGATTAAGCAGGAGATTAAGGAGAAAGAAGGCATCACCGCGTCCATTGGCATCGGGCCTAACAAGCTTGTGGCTAAAGTTGCCAGTGATTATCAGAAGCCCGATGGCTTAACCATTGTCAAAGAAGAGGCATTCGAAAAATTTCTTGATCCCCTGCCTGTGCGCAAGCTGTTATGGGTGGGGCGTAAGACTGAAACCAAACTAAAGGAATTGGGCGTGAACACCATCTGCGACTTAGCTCGCTACGACCCCACAGCGCTGTCCTCGATGTTTGGGGTAATGGGTTTGCAGATGCATTTGATGGCGAAGGGCATCGACAAAAGCGAAGTCGAAGAGCGTGTCGGCGTTAAAAGTGTTAGCCATGAAACCACGTTTGAGGAAGATACCGCGGACTCTTCAACTATTTTTCAAGCGTTGGATGTGCTATGTGAAGATGTTTTAAAGGAAACTGTTAGTCAAAACTTGCTGTTTAAAACCGTAACTGTTAAGATTCGTTACCAAGGCTTTGAAACCCACACAAGAACCAAAACACTTCCTTTTTTAACCAACCGGTTACGTGACCTGCAAAAAACTGCCAACGAGCTGCTGTTTATTAATTTGCACAAAGATCGAAAAGTTAGGTTGATTGGCGTGCGGGTTTCGAGTCTTGTTTCGGGGGAAAAGCAGAGGACGCTGTTTTAGAGTTCCGTAATTTTTTGGGGAACCAAACGTTTTCCAAACATTTCTTCACTGGCGACATCGCTTAAAGATTTTCTGGCTTGAACGATATTTAGGAGTTTGCTGGATAAGTCTATGTGGTCGCCTGGGTAGCCGACTGCTAACATAACGAGGACTTCAAAGTTTTCAGGGATTTTTAGAGCAATTTTGATGTCTTTTTCGTTGAAGCTTCCTACACAGCATGTTCCTAAACCTATGCTGGTGGCAACTAAAATCATGTTCTCAACCGCTAACGCGACGTCGATGGCATACCAGTCGGGCGAGGCTTTCTTGTCGCCGCACGCGACAATCACTAGCGGTGACTGAACTAGAAACTTTGCCCAAGTGCCCCCAGACAACACTTTGCGTTTTTCGGCGTCAGTTACTGCTATGAAGTGCCAGGGTTCGACGTTCTTCGCTGAAGGCGCCAAACGTCCAGCCTCCAAAATTCTCTCGAGCTTTTCTCTCTCAACAGGCTTGTCTTGGTAGCTTCGGATTGAACGCCGTTCCTGTATAGCTTCAAAAACATCCATTTTCAGTGGCTTCCTAAACTAGCAAATAACCTTGTTGCCTAATATTGGTTTTCACAGGTTTTCTTTTAGTTTTGTTTTCATTCAAGCAGAAACTTTAAGCTGGGAGACAAGGAAAATAATTAATCTTAATTTTTCCTTATTAAAAGAAGAAGAACAGTTGAAATTGCATTTTGGGTGGGTTTGTTTTGCGTTGCTTTTTTGGTTTGGGGTTTGTTGCGTTTGCAGGTTGCGTCCGAAAAAGTCATACTACGTCAAATAACGTCACAAAAGTCAATAACGTTTCTGTAGGGAAGAACAACAATTGCCTTAGGGCGGAAAGCGCAAACCTTGAATAATTTTGATACTTAGTTTGGGAAACCCTGGAAGTTGAAGATTCGATGCACAATTAACCGGTAGTTGATTGAAAGATGATGCCAGCTGTGCCTAGAACTTTGTTTCATCATCTTCATCATCATTATCTTCTCTGGCTTTGTTTATTGATTAGTTTTCGTATTTCGTTGGGTCCGTGATGTTTGCTTCTTGGAAGGCTTTTTTGCGGTTGTTGCAAGATTCGCATTTGCCGCAGTGTTTGATGCCATCGCGGTAACAGGACCATGTTAGTTCGAAGGGTACGCCTAATTCTATTCCAGCTTTGAATAGGTCTGATTTGCGTTTACCGCTAAAGGGTGCTTGGATTGTGATTTCTTGGCATGTGCCTAGTTTGGCGGCTTTCTCGAAAGCTTCATAGAATTCTCGTCTGCAATCAGGGTAGAACGGTTCGTCTGAGCCTTGCGCCCCATAGAAGATTTTGTCTGCGCCAACCGTGACTGCATATGCTACGGCGGCTGAGAGAAAGATTGCGTTGCGGAAGGGTACGATGATAGGTGCGCTAAACTCTGATGTTAAGGGGATGTCGGTGTTACAGAGTGAGGTTACGTCGCTAAAGATTTCCTTTAGGGCAGATAGGTCGATAATTTTTGTTGTTGTACCGAGTTTTTCTGCAATTTGTTTGGCACATACGGTTTCTTTTAGGGCGATTTGTCCGTAGTTGAAGGTGATGGTGGAAATTTGGTAGCCTTGGTTTTTTGCCCAGTATGCAACTGTTGCCGAGTCAGGTCCGCCGCTAAGAACGATTACACATTTTTTTGTAGGGTTCATTTATTATGCCTTCTTTCTAATTGGAGGTTTTTGATATTCTCCGAACCATCTTTGGAATATGCCTGTTCTCTTTAGTAATTTGAAAATTGGCCAACCGATTAGCACGCTTGCAATAGCGTTTCCAATGGCAACGTAAGCAATGGTGGGCAGAAGTGGCAGTCCATATAGGTAGGAAAGCATCCATCCAACTGTAGTGCCCAAAACTGCCGAATAAGTCATGCATGTTCCAATTACCGTATAGTCGTTTTTAGTGCGTTTGTAAATGTAGTAGACTACAAAGGATATTGCAAACGAAGGTATAGTGTTGAGTAAGTCGATTGGACCTGCTGTTGAGAATATGTTACCAACGAATACTCCAAGTGTGTGACCCAAAACTCCTGCTAAACCAAGAAGCGGGACAACAGCGACCAAAGAGTCCGCTATTCGAATTTGAATTGGTCCATAAGAGAATGGTCCGAGAACAACAACTAAGGCTGCATAGAGAGCAGCATAAATCGCTATTAGCGCTATATCTTTGGTTCGTATTTTCAAGTGCATTTTTCTCCCTACTCCCGGGTTTTATTTTGGTTGGCGGAACGGGTAGGAGAATCCACTCACCCGCCTCTTCTGCTAACTAATCCTTTGGTGTTGTTATTATCTATTTCTTCTTTTGATGGTGCGGCGGTGCTTTTTGGTCTATTATTAGGTGGTTTATTGGTTAATTTTGTATTTGCTCTTGTTATTAGTATTTGTTTTGTATTGTAAGGTTTGTTTTGGTTTACCCTATGTGTGTTTTATGATAAAAATTAAGTATTAGTTTTGATTTTACTTTGTTGAAGGTTGGTTTGGCTTTGGTTAAGAAGGCTGTTAGGTTGTTTGTTGGCACAAGGAAGCAGGGGTCTGGGTCTTATGTTGCGTCTGTTCCTATGTTGCAGCTACTTAAGCTTGCTGAAGCTCCTGACAAGTCGAGGCGTTGGAGTTTTGAGAATGGTTGGTTAATTCTTGAAGCTTATTGAGTTTTGCGAATTTGGAAATGACGTTCTATCAAAATGTCATTTGATAAAAAGTTGCAAAAACCGAATCTTGGTTTGAAGTTTGCAAACGTAGATATTATAAGTTAGAAATCACTTAACATTTAATTGGCGAGAAATTGAATCGAAGGGCGGGAAACTGGAAAAGGTTTCTCTTAAAGGCTTTAATTGTTTCAGCAATTATTATGCTCACAAATTTTTTAATCGTCTATATTTATGGTTCTACAATCTGGCTTTATGCTGGTTATTTTTTTGGAAACAATATTAAAACGACTCTGAGTACCTTGTTTTTCATTGAAGGCGCTGCAATTTTGGCATTAGGTTTTGTTTGGTTTTCAGGTGCTATGGAGGTAAACTTTGATGGTTCTAACATTAAGACAAATATTTACAATCGAAAGGAACAATGGAAGCAACGTCCAAACGAATTGGAACAAGAGAATTCAGCAGGCAAGGTCATGATTCTTGTGGGTCTTTCCGTTTTTGTTGTCTCTCTTATCCTAATTCTTGTTTGAAAATATCTGTTGTGTTAGTTGTTTTTAGTTTTGTGTGGTTTGAATTGTTTTTTTGAAGTTTTCCTATAATTGATTTATTGGTTTAAGGAACTCCGTTATGGCTGTCTGCTCAGTTTGGTTAAAAGTTCCTTTTTTATTGTGTTTTTAAGAGTTGTGATGTCGTTAATGTGAGCTTTCTTTTCTTTGCGTGAATGTTCGACTGAATTTTCTTTTATTTATGCCTCATAGTTTTTGGTTGTACCTTTTTTCTAAAAAGGTAGGTCACAACGTAAGCCCCAATATACACACCTCCTCTGGAAGAGCTTGGCTTTGCTCAGACAAGGTTCGGGTGCGTCTGATGATTTCCGCAATAGGTAGGTCAATTAAGGTCGTAGGCTTATGATGGGCTGTTGGTTCATGAAAAAGTGTTCTTTTAGATTTGGTTTTTTATGTGTCCTTTTTGCCATTGTAAGGGTAGCAACCCTTAAGCAACCTCTGGGTGGAATGGTTGTCTTATTCTGGGTTGTCTCAGTCTTTTAGTGTTATTTTGGAGTTGTGGTCATTTTGACCACGGCTTTTAGTTTTGTGTCTTGTTTTATTTGTTTTATGCTTTGGCAGTTTTTGTCTAGTATCTTATTTTTCTTGATTCGGTAATATTTATCTAGTGGTTGTTTGGTATTTTGTTTAGGGAACGAAACTAAAATTTCCCAATGTTGCGACCCATAAATATTTAGCACGAGATAAGCGACGTGCTTTGGAGCGGGCTGCCAAGTGCATAAGTCCCCGCGACAGCTGACTGTTAGGGTTTGGGCGTACCCTTTAAGGCATTGGGCTTCCCAAAGTGGGGAGTCTATATGGGGTTTAAACAGTCAGCTAAGTATTTGAGATGTACTCAAGAAATATCTAAGTTAAATTTCTCTGTTCATTTCCTTCGGAATTGTGATTACTATCCTAATTTGGTTTGTTCTAAGTTTGACTCAGATTTAGGCGTTGCCTCTTGTCGAGGTTGTGTAAGTGTTTCTCGAAGGGGTGCTTAGCTTGGTTAAGTCATTTAGTCATAGTCACGAACATAAGAAGTCTGTTGCATATGAGAGGATTGATCTTCCTGATTTGTCTGGTTATCATGTTCCTGATTTGAGTAATGCTCGGAATGGTTTGTCTGAGGTTCCTGCTTTTGGTTCTGTTGAGTATTTGAAGTTGAAGGCTGATTTGAATCCTTATCCTGATTGTGTTCCTGAGTTTGTTAATGAGCATTTGACTCATGATAAGCCTTTGGTTTTTGCTGATAAGGCTCATGAGTCTGCTTATGATCGTGAGGTTCGTGAGTATGTTGAGTCTTTGGGTGATCAGGCTGAACCTGATACGACTGATCTGGGTGTTTGTGAACCTGATAAGCGGTTTAAGTTAGTTGGTCAGGGTATTCCTACTTCTTCGCATTGTGGTCAGTTTGTTGGTTGGATGGCTTGTTCTGATATTGGTAATCATAATTTCACTACTTTGAAGGGTGGTAATTTTGCTGGTAAGGTTGATGCTCATCCTGTTTATCATCATTGTTGCCGACCAAGTTGTCCAATGTGTTATTCTAAGGGTTGGAGTTTGAGAGAAGCTAATATTATTACTCAACGTATGGAGGCGGTTGAGTTTGGTTATACTGATTCTTCTGGTAAGAAGCATGCGCCTATGGGTCGGGCTGAACATATTGTCATTTCGCCTCCTCCGTCTGATTATGGCTTGAGTTATGAGAAGCTTAAGGCTAAGATGATTAAGGTGGCTATGAGTCGTGGTATAATCGGTGGTGTTTTGGTGTGGCATCCAAAGCGTTATCGTAAGTTTGATGTCATTCGTGGTGGTATTCGTAATATGCGAGGGTGGTTTTTTGCGCCTCATGCACATATTATAGGGTATTTTGCGCCTGATATTAATTACGATAAGTGTCGTAAGTGTCCTAAGATGAAGGCTTATGAGATTGTGACTGGTTCTGGTCGCGTTGTTTCGAAGATTGGTAATGATACAGTTTGTAAGGGCTGTTGTGGCTTTGAGGCGAAGGTTCGTCTTTTGGCTTGGGGAAATAATTTAAAGCCTAATGTTGATGGGTCTGCTGGCTTTTATAATTTAGTTGTTAATGGTAAGTCTCGCAAATTTCAAGGTGATGAGTATATTGTTAAGGTGCAAGAATATCGTAAGAGTATTTTTGCGACTGCGGCTTACCAACTTAATCATGCTGGTTATATGGTTGGTGTGAAGCATTTTTCTCCTGAGACTTGGTTTGGTACTATGTCTTATCGTAAGTTAGAGGTTACTTTGGAGAAAAAGCAACATTTATGTCGTATCTGCAATAATCAGCTTTTGCCTCATTTGTATAAAGGTCATGTTTTGACTGAGGGTTTTGGTAAGTATTGTGAGTTTCATGTTTGTATTTGCGATTTAGTTGAGCATGATGCTGAGGGAAATTCTGTTTTTGCGTGGGAAATTGATAAAGAGGCTGTTAAAAAGCCTGTTTTTCTTAGTGGAGCTTAGATTTTATGTGTGGTTTATACAGTTGTGATGTTAAGGGGTGTTGTCGTGATCATGCGATAAGGTTAGAGGGTGAGATTGGTGTAATTGTTCATTCTTTAGACCTTAGTAAGCGGTTT
>Ga0182021_10012151_pt1 | contig 10228 bp, 4 predicted proteins | sample 612E3MmetaG_FD_120493 | JGI IMG/M metagenome (GOLD analysis project Ga0182021, IMG submission 120493) | Permafrost microbial communities from Stordalen Mire, Sweden - 612E3M metaG (Illumina Assembly) | ecosystem: Environmental > Terrestrial > Soil > Wetlands > Permafrost | place: Sweden... | reverse complement strand
TGATGGTGGACGTAAAGTGTCCAAATCAACAAATTGAAAACAGAAACAGCCAGAAACGGCGCTGTTCTTAATAAGCCGAAATTGGCAATAAATAACAACTCAAAAATCAAAGTTAAGACTCCGAATACTTCGAACGACATGCTCAAGAATCCATTCAGGATATGCTGTGCGTTTTCGATTAAATTCAGTCCTTCGTGCTCTTTAGATAAAGTGATTTTTAAATGAATGTGAGTTTTAGCTTCATATGATATTAAAGGAGTAGTTCTATACCCTTTACACATCGCGAGGAGGAAATATTTATCTTTTTTATCCACACTTCTGCGGAAAAAGAATTCTCCCAATCGGTTAGTCTTGGATTTAGAAATTATCTCCTCGGACTCCGAATCACTTAGATAAACATTTGCGCTCGGAATCGGATTATCCTTCTCGTCATAGATAACGCCCTCAACATAATTATTTTGATTGCCATTGTGGTCCAAAAGATAATAGAAATATGAAGCAAGGGAAGAGATTGGAATATGATGACGCTTAGAAAATGCCATTAAAGTCAAAAGTACTAGACAGCCTAAAATTACTGCCGCAACTAAATTAAAGAATCTAACAGAGCCCGTGAGAATCTGAGCGTAAAGCTGCGTATTGTAAAGGAAAACGTCGTTAAGAGATCTATAGAAATAACGGAGTATTAAGGGTAAACTTTTGGGTTCTGACTCTAATTTTACGATAGGGTAATTTGAATCAGGCTTAATTTTGAAATAAATTATCCCATCTTTGTAATTAAGGTTTGTAACGTCAGCCCTGTATTGTCCGATAGGCAAAACTAAATTTAATTTACCGTCTGGATCTGTAAACAGGGGATTGCCGGTGGATAGATTTGATGAAGGGATTCTAAAGTATTTTTTTGCGCTCTGGGAGTAAATATAAATGAGCACTCTCGCGCCTTCAATTGGTCCTTGGGTGTTCGCCGATAAAACGGTAAATTTATTTGTTACTTTAATTTTTGCTATCTTTTGTTCGGTTAAATTACCTTTTGTATCTGTAATTCTTGCGTAAAGTTCATAATTTCCCGTAAGCTGTTTTGTTTGAATACTTCCTTCCCAAACTCTCGGAGAGACCTCGATTAAATCACCAATCTCCGTATCTGCTAAAGCCTGGCTTGGAAAAGAAATTCCTAAAACGTTGCTGTTTCTTATAAAAGCCTGAACTTTAGAAATGTTGCTTAAGCTATTTAGGCTAAACTTAAATTTAAATACTGTTGATTCAGGTATCGAGACCACCGGTTGCGTAGTCTGCGGTTGTTCTTGATTGCCTCCACTGTTGTCCAGAAGAGAGGTAGAATTATCAGCGCTGGTAATATCTAAAGTTCCAATGTCGACTTGCGGTGCAGGAGCGGAAGACGTTTTAAAAGTAAAGATATCGGATGTTTGATTAACATTATTTTGATCTCGGGAGCTAACCCTAAAATAATAAACCGTAGCAGGAGACAGTTTGGTAAGCGTCAGAAATGTTTCACTGGACAATCCGACAGACGAGACGTTTTGATCTAAAGAGTTGGGAGTTTTGCCATATTGAATTCTAATCCTGGAGTTTCTTGAAGTAGCAACATAAATCGTAGTCGTATTTTGACTAATCGTTCTGACCTCTATCGGGCTGATCACCACAGGTGTCGTAACTGTCGGCGAAATCGAAGGCGCTAGGGTTGGGGTTAAGGAAGTAGAAGAGTTATTGGAACTGGGATATTTATAATTCGCTGAAATTGATTTATCCGGCGTTGTTGCCCCAGGTCCATAGATTCTTCCCGCAACATTAAAAGTAACAGTGTAATTTTTTGTATAACTATTGTTAGTTTTTAGCTTGAAATTGACAGTTTGATTCTGTGTATTTGCAGGAAACGAGCTTATCGTCCAATCGATTTTTTTATTAACGGTATCTACGACTGGGGGAGTAGAGTTATAAGCATTGGAAGCGCTGTCTACAACATAATTTGCCACATCTTGATTTGATCCGTCTTCCGAAGTGCCTTGATACCACTGTGTTTCAATCTTCAAATTCGCAACAGAAAATGAAAGATCCGAACCGTAGCTAATTTGGTATTCAATTGTTTGATCGGGAGCGAAAGTGTTACCGCTGGTAACCTGAGAGATAGAAATAGGAAAGTCCGAGGCTTGAGCGGGGACAGTCACGCTGGCAGTTTGGTCTGACTCAACATCTGCTCGGGCAATGTTTGGTAAAAGACTAAAAGTCAAAAGCTGAAGACTTAGAAAGAGAAGCGCAAGTTTTTTTAATTTGGGCATTAACATAATAATATGAGAAAGCACACTCTCTTGACAAGTTGAGCCTCCGAATATATCCTTGTCACATGGCAATACGCAAGCCACGTCTTAAAATTCTTCTGCCGATAATTATCATAGTTATTGCTTTAATTGCTGCTTTAGGTGGATCCCTTTTCTATCTGCATCAAAAAACAATATGCAATCCAAAAAATGAGGTAGCATGCTTAAGTGCAAATGTAGGGAAGTTAATAGAACTCCCAAATGAAACTCCAACCCTTGCAACAGTTTCGGATATAACGAAGTTAAAAGGCAATCCTTTCTTCGCTCACGCAGTTAACGGAGACAAGGTTTTGATCTATACAAACGCCAATAAAGCGATACTTTATAGACCGAGCGTAAATAAAATTATTGAGGTGGCATATTACAACCCCGCTAAAGCTTCTGTAACCCCATCAGAGGCCGCGGCAAAGATAAAAGTGGCAATATATAACGGCACGAAAACTGCAGGCCTTGCGAAGTCAAAGGGTGACTCTCTTACTTCAAAATATCCAAATATTGAAATTGCTACAACAGCAAATGCAGCCGCAGACTATTCTCAGGATGAGATCGTTGATCTAAGCGGAAATAACTCGGCCTTTGTAAAAACTTTGGCTTCGGATTTAGGTGGGGAAGTAAAGAGTCTTCCTTCAGGCGAGGCGAAACCGGACGCCGACATTTTAATTATCCTCGGTGCCGCGCAATAGATTGTTGGCTCCATTTTTAGACACAAAAAACCCGCAAATTAAAAGCTTGAAAAGGATACAAGCACCTGCCCTATGCTTGTATCCCATTTAAACCATCAATTTACGGGTTGATGAATTATCAAGATCTGGCGACTTAAACTGCTATTTTTAGCTTCGTCAGATTTCTTGACAACTGGTGTTATAGTTTGATATCAAAGTACTTGATAGTTAGTTTTATTCCTGCCTGAAAAGCTAACTGTCATTATTGAAGAGCATTGCTTTTCGTACCTTGTATTTATCATCCTGAGTAACGAAAGCGATGCTCTTTTTTTTTGTCTCGATTTTTCCTCTACAAGTTATAAAAGTACTACTGGTAACTCTAAACCCTTATCTACAAGCTTCTTAAATTGTTCTCTAGCCTGGCTTCGAAATACGTCGTCACGGTATGTATCTACGCTCTTTTTATTCTTTCTTCGAAGCATCGATATGAGTTTTATCATGTCAATTCGGATTTTATCATAGCCTGTCAAGTCTGTCAAACCTATAGCAAAAATGAGTAAAAAAATTGGCAGACCCGTAGTAAAATATGGTTAAATTAGGTTGAGTTGACGGGCTAATTTTATTATCAAAAAAAATGTGGATAACTTGGGGAGAGAAAAAAGAGACTAAATGCCTCTTAGGATAGGGGAGAAAAGTGCTTTTACTGAGGGTTTGTAATCATAATTGGTAGAAGCATCGAAAAGAATTTTTGCCATGTGTAATTGCTTCCGTAAATTTAGCACTCCTTTATTTTGCTTGATAATTTCTCGGGTTCTAACTAGTCGTTGATTGAGGTTTGCAAGCTGCGAATATTGTCCGATTTTCATAAAGACATCGATATAGAGGTATGGGTAAATTGTGCCTTTCTTGAACCTTAAAATGTCTTTAGGAAGCCTTGCCTTGTCTAGCATTACAGATTCAAACTTCATAGAAGTGCCTCCGATGAGCTCTTTATAGATCTCTTCGTGAAAAGCGGGGAATTCACTTCTATTAACATTTTTATTTGATTCATCAAGTCTTTCAATCTGAGTGCCTACGGCTGCGATTTTGGGATTATCTAGTAAGTAAGCGAGCTGCTTGCTAATTCTTGTTTTAAGCGCTAAGCCTTGAGAATCCATAAAAGCAATATATTGTCCTTTCGAGAGGCTTAGGCAGCGGTTAAGGGTAGATGCAAGTCCGTAGCGCTGTAAATTTGAATAGATCCGAAGCCTTTTGTCTGTTTTTTTATACTTTCGAAGTATTCTGAGCGAGTTATCTCCTAAATAGTCCACAACAGCCACGATTTCCAGATTTTTGTAAGTTTGCTCCGACAGACTTTGTAGGCACGCTTCCAAGAACTCTTCAGACTTATAGACCGGCAACACCACAGAAACTAAAGGTTGATTTGTTTTGGGTTTTTTCATAGCTAGGTAGAAGACTATTTATGGAGCAGATTTGTTGTTTGGACTTTCATCTTATCAAAAAACGTTAGTAGAGTCAACTTCTTGATCTGCATTTTTTCTCTTTTTCAAAGCCCAAAAAGCGAGAATTAGGAGGGTTCCGGAGGTTAGCACAAAACCAATGTATTCCAAGTACTGGGGAAGGTAGATTGCAATATATTTCCCTTGCCCAGAGATTATCCAGCCGTTGGCCCAATTGTTTATGGCGATGTGTTGTTTTTGCTTTTGACCTAAGAATGGAAGAAATTTGTCTAAAAGCCCAAAACTATTAACTTTATAAAGCGCCCAGTATTTGGAATATGTCTGAGAGAGAGAAATTTCCTTTTCTCCTTTTCCAGAAACATCTATTAAGTAAAGACTTGGATTGGGGTGTTGCGTAGAAACCTGTGCTTTATTGAATGTCTGAATGGGGACTGGGCTGTTCTGAATAACTATGTTTGATAGGAAATAGTAAGGAATAGGATTTATATTTATCTCTCCGACCAGATTTCCTGATTTAGTGTTTCCGATAGAAATATTTTCTAAATGAATGGAATAAGCTTTTCCAAATTTCTCCATAGGAGGTAAAATGAGCTTGGAGACAACGGGCGTTTTTGATTTCGGTAAATAAGTATCAATTATCGGAGTTTTTTCATCTTCGTTTAATACCCAGAAATGAAGAGCTTGTCCTTCGAGATTCTGATTCTGAACGCTTAAGTAATATCCTTGATCATGGTCCAGTGTCGGTAAGTAAAAAGAAATACAAGAAGTGGCATTTTGTGCCGATAATTCCAAAAGTTTTTGTTCATCTCCCTGTTTTATGAAATAGGAGAAGTATTGCTTTCTAAAGTTGTCACAGTTTTCGATTTGACTGAGATTGGAGTTTACTTGCTGTGCCGGATTGATCGTAAAGCTGGAATAATCATCGTTTAGCTTGGCAACCTTTATAATCAAAGTTGAATTTTTAGGTACATAAGGAAGGCTAATAAACGAATCTTCCTGTTGGAAGGAGTCCTTGATGGAATTCCCGGCAATTGTTGATCGTGAAATTTCTTCTCCGTTTTCGTTCAAAACCAATATATTGTTCTCGTCCAGAGTCAAAGAGGTTGTTCCGATGTTTTTGCTTTCTCCATCTTTAAGTTTAGGGATCGTAAAGTTAGAAACCCCGTTTACATTCAGTTTTGAAGCGCTACCTAAATTCTCGCTAAATACATTTCTGGAAGTATTATTTCCCCATAATTTATACGTTTTATCTCCGGCTTTTAGATAGATTTCAGGCGCCATTAGTTCCAGGTCTATTTTAGTCGTATTCGCAGTTCTTGAGGTTACGATAGTCACTGGCAGAGTTTGATTCTGGGTTATTAAAGAAGGAATATGCAAGTTGACTGGATTTTGATACTGTGGGACTTTTGAGACAAATTCGACTGAATCCTTTGTTTCTTGCGTCTGAAACGCAAGCTGATCTTGAGCCTTATTTGTAAAAAGGCTTCTAAAAGGATAAAAATTTTCCGTTTGGCTGGGGTTGTTACTCGTTTGATAATCTCCATACGTTTGGTACTCTTGATCGTAATCGGACCAGGAGTAAGGGTTTGCAGAAGACAGGGAAGTCAAAGAAGAGACGAAATTATGGGAATTATCATTAAGTGCTACTTTGTAGATTTTTATTTTTCCAAATTCCTGGACTTTTTTGACGTTAGGCAGTTTCGATAACATGTTTTTCAGCTCCTCGTTAAAAAGGCTTTTGGGAGATGCCGGATTGATAACGTTACCATCAATTAGTACCCAGTTTACGTCGTATTTTTGAAATATACCGTTGAGGGATTGGTAATCCTTAGAATACAAAGCTTTATTTACTTCCCAATAATAGTTTTCGTCATCTTGTGACCAAACATCAAAAGCCCTGTCTAAAATTGGTTGTTTAATCCCATACCAAAGGAAACCTGAGCCTGAATAGCCCCAGTCATAAAAATTCCAACCCCAGTATGTGTATTGAGGAAAATCAGCAATTCTTGTGTTTGGATCCTGTGATTTAAAATAGTTAAAGGTTTGAAAGTATTCTTTTGGAATTGCAATCTTCTCTCTGGAATAGAAAAGGTTACCCCGAAAGACAGGAAAGATCAAAATAATCATGATAGCAATGATGATTGCTGAAAGAAGAATATATATTTTATTCGAAATCTTTTGAAGGTGTTCCTGTATAGAAATTATCGCAAGCGGGATCAGTAGGGCAAAAGACAAGGACGCGAGAATAGAAAATTTAGTAAAGGGAAATCTAAAGATCTGTCCAAATAGCGGAACATAATTTCTAAGAAAATCGTTCAACCACGAAAAGGGCGGAGTAGCTGTTAGAAGCATGCTCATTGAAAAAAGGAAAAGTATTAGAGGTATGATTGCTTCTTTCTTTCTGGTTTTCAGAGAAAAAATTCCACCTAAACATACGAGCCCGAAGATGGTATATCCTAATATTTTAATTACCGGCTCTGAAAAATAATTTTTCCAGTTACCAAGCATATATACATATTTTCCGGAAAGGCTTGGCTCTACATTGTTAAACCAAAATCCTTTCAGAAGAGCGACGTCTTTAATTCCTCCAAATTCTTTATTTTGGAGATAAATGGCATCCGTTGCCATTTGATTTATCTTTGCATCAACGTTAACGCCGGCATTGGTAAGAGTAAAGAAAATAAATGGGAGAAGCCAGAACGAGTTAACTAAGAGAACAATAGATAGAAATATAAATAAGCTTTTTAAATAACCGTCACTTTTTAGATATACTTGCGAGGAAAGCACTGCAGCGCTAATGTATACTACAAGCAAAGTCGGCACATAGGCGCCCGGGGTTGCTATCAGTAATCCCAAGCCAAGTATTAATGAATTCTTACTATTTCTTTTTTCAAAGAAATTTATAGTCAAAAAAAGTAGCCAGGGGAGAGCAGCGAAGTGTGCAGTAAAGACTTCAAAAGGAGTGAAATAAGACTGAACGGTTGACAGATTTAGCAAATAAAACAATCCAGCCGTTAGAGCTAATAGGTTTTGCTTGAACAATAAATTTGAACAAAATCTTTGAATCAATTTCCTAGACAGGAAGTAGGTACCCGCAGATCCCACAAAAAGAGTCGCGAAAGTGTATAGCCAGCGAATACCTGAGACAGGAAGAGCAACGCTTAATAATGTCAACAGAAGCTGTCTTAATAGATCTGCTGAATGTCCCATTCCTCCTAAAAGGCCTAAGCCTTGATATTCCTGCCAGACCGCAAATATAGATCGTTGAATATTTGTTGATAAATTGAATTCGGGGTGAAGATTGTCTCCACCAGTCAAGAAAGTTCCGGTACTATAATTTGTGATCGCAATTAACCCAACTACGAAAACAATAATTATGATGGGAAAATGTTTCGTTAAAAAAACCTTCATATTATCAATTCTAGCAGTATTTATTTCTGCAGAATCGATGGAGTAAAAGAAAGCAGCTGATATTTGAACATCGAAGACTTATTACCCGAGGTTGCTCGTGTAAATTTATATAGCCCGATTATCAATTTTTGAGGTAAAATCAATACAATTAACGTCTGCGCTATAGTGTACAAAACTCCTCCAAGCGTTGGTTTGTAATGGTATTTTAAGATACCGTCAAGCCTGGCTAAAAGAGTAAGAAAAAAAGTTTTTTTGACGTTTTTCAGTGATGTGTTATTGGGATGTATTCTATAAAGAAGAACTGCATCTTTTAGATTTTCTACTTTTCCATATTGGAAGAGTTTGAATATTAATTCGACTTCTTCAGCTGTATTCATTCCGTCGACATAAAAAACAAAGTTATCAGGCAATCTTTTTTTAGCTATAACAAGCGTAGGCTGTTGTAAGGGAATAAACCTAAATATATATTTATATATCTGCTCAAATGAAGTGGGAAAAGTCTTTTTCCCGATTACATTATTATTGCTATCGATCAGTAAGCATTGGCCGCCTAAAGCAACGGTTTTAGGATGTTTTTCCAGATACTCTATTTGTTTCTCAATTCTATCGGGAAGAGATATGTCGTCGGCATCCATTCGGGCAAGGTAATCCCCGGAAGATTTAGAGATCGCTTTTTTAACAGTTTCAGACACTCCTAAATTCTTGGAGTTTCTGAAAAGCTTAATTCTTCTATCTCTTTTTTCGAAGCTCTTTAGAATTTCAAATGAGTCGTCTTTGGAATTATCATCCACGATTATTAATTCAAAGTATTTATATGATTGCCCGAGCAGACTGTTAACACAATCCACTAAATAATCTCCCGCATTGTAAACAGGCATTATTATAGAAACGTTTATTTTTTTATTTTTCATTCTGTCTAAAACATCAAGTTTCCTTAATGCCTTAGAGAGTGGGGCGTGGTGGTGAGTTTGGTGCGAATTTCGCAAATGTTTTGAAGATCAGAGACCTTCTGACAACCAAACTGGTCACGCCCCCTTGTACGAGAAAATTGAGCTATCTGCCCGTTCGCGTCAGCAATTGACGTTAATTAGTCAGACTCAAGGTCCTCGGTTTAGATTTCAGGAAATTCGGCTGTGCCCGATGGTTCTTCTCAGAGAACTTTAATCGAGCGCAGTCGTCGGTCAGGTCGCCGTCGTGGCGCCGCCGTTGCCGTTCGTGTTGGTCGAGTTCATGTCGTTGATCGAATTACAACCCGTTGAGCTCACGAATGAGCCGGGCGAATGACAACGAGTCATCGTTTCCTCCAGTGCGCGGGTGCATCCTCGTGAACTTCACGAAGAGCGACGGATTCGACCGACATTTAGACCATTAATTGGCTCTAGCTGTAGAAGCTACACCTCCAGTTTATGGATGAAGCTTACCCAAAGCAGCGGATCCATCGGCACATCGACTTTTCGATATATCGAAATTTGCCAGTTTTCACTACCGAGGGTTGCTTTTTACAAGCAGAAATTACAGCTCTTCAGACTGTAACCTGCGAGTTACTTTTGGCGGGATGAGCTCCTGCCGACTGCCCGATCGACAATCACTCGTCCCACGAAAGTGGGCGGGGAAGCCGAATAGACTTCAGCAAATCCCTAGGTGGTTGTCCTCATTGGGCCAGTAGTTGACCACGCCGGATGTAAGGCTGCCATCCATGTCGGCAACTCGGTCATAGCAGTTGAACCGCTCGACTCCGTTGTCGTACCGGATGTATGCAGCCAGAATTCGATCGCCAGCGTGGAAACGCAAGGTTCCGCCGTCTCCAGACGCTTGTCTGAAGCCAGGGTTCCAGTTCTGCGTGTTACCGCAGTGTGTTTTGCCGCTCATCTCGAACCGCGAAGGATTGACGACGCCCGATAGGACTCGTCCCGATGCTCCGGCCGGCTGAAACAGGCAATTGAAGTACGTGCGTCCGTATGCGCCCATGTTTATCTCGATCGCGAAACCGAGGACATAGTCGTTGGAACTAAACGTTCCCCATTTGCCGTCACCGGTCGGATTTCTTGGTCCGGGAGACGACTGCGTCTGGCTGCAGGCTGGTCCTGTGCGCTCGGCATGGAAGTAACGGATGACTCCGCTATTTACCTGTCCAGCTTCAGGCGCCTTGGCCATGTAGCAGTGGTAGTAGGTCCTGCCATTTTGGAGGGTGATTACCTCTCCGTTGACGCGTTCCCCCTTGCAGAAATGCTTCGTTCCGCCGTTACCGGTGGTACGCCGCACACCGCAGTTGGTGCCGCCCGTGCCGCTTGCGAAGACGCTTGTGACGTCAACAGCCAACACGGAAGTCATGGCGAGGACCATGGTCGTCAAAACGACTAAGATC
>Ga0182021_10012150_pt1 | contig 10230 bp, 13 predicted proteins | sample 612E3MmetaG_FD_120493 | JGI IMG/M metagenome (GOLD analysis project Ga0182021, IMG submission 120493) | Permafrost microbial communities from Stordalen Mire, Sweden - 612E3M metaG (Illumina Assembly) | ecosystem: Environmental > Terrestrial > Soil > Wetlands > Permafrost | place: Sweden... | reverse complement strand
GATCTTCATCTGACGCGCCGTATTCGGTACGTAGTCCAGGTCGCACTGCGGATCCTGGTTGAACATATTGGTCGTGGGCGGCGCCACTTGATGATGCACCGCCAATGCCGAGAACACGGCCTCCACGCCGCCCGCCGCGCCCAGCAGGTGCCCGGTCATGGATTTGGTCGAACTGACCGCAACCTTCGTCGCGTGCGCGCCCAGGCTGCGCTTCACCGCGGTGGTCTCGGCGAGATCCCCCAGAGGCGTCGAAGTGCCATGGGCGTTGATGTAATCCACCTGGTCGGCGTTAAGCCGCGCGTTGCGCAACGCGCTGTTCATGCAGCGCGCCGCGCCTTCGCCATCCTCGCGCGGAGCCGTCATGTGGAACGCGTCTCCGCTCATGCCGTAGCCGGCGAGCTCGGCGTAAACTTTCGCGCCGCGAGCCCTGGCATGCTCGTACTCTTCAAGCACTAGCACGCCGGCGCCCTCGCCCAGCACGAAACCGTCGCGATCGCGGTCCCAGGGCCGGCTGGCGCCGGCCGGGTCGTCATTGCGGGACGATAGCGCGCGTGCCTGGGCGAATCCGCCCATGGCGAGTTCCGTGATCACGGCTTCGGCGCCGCCGGTGACCATCACGTCGCAATCGCCGTATTCGATCAAGCGTCCGGACTCGCCGATGCAGTGCGTCGCCGTGGTGCACGCAGTCACCATGGCGAGGTTCGGCCCTTTCAAGCCGAACTTGATCGAGAGATTCCCCGAAATCATGTTGATGATCGTGCTTGGGATAAAAAACGGCGAGATCTTGCGCGGTCCGGCCGCAAGCATCTCCTTATGGGTCTGCTCGATCATCGGCAACCCGCCCATGCCCGAGCCGATGTTGACGCCGATACGCTCCGCGTTCGCCGGCGTGACCTCAATGCCGCAATCGCGCATCGCCTGGATGCCCGCCGCCATGCCGTAATGGATGAACGTGTCCATGTGGCGCGCTTCCTTGCGCTCCAGGTACCCGGCCAGATCGAAACCCTTCACCTCGCCTGCGATCTGGCAGGAGAGCCGCGAAGGATCGAAGCGGCTGATTCTGGCGATGCCGGACTTGCCGGCTAGGATGCTGGCCCAGGCTTCTGCGACGGTGTTACCGACCGGGGAGATGATGCCCAAACCGGTGATGACGACTCTGCGGCGGGACAAGTTTGCTCCGGGAAAAGGCGCGCGCTGGGCGCGGAGGGTCAGGCTTTCTTGGCGTGACTGTTGACGTAGTCGATCGCTTGCTGGACGGTGGTGATCTTTTCGGCGTCTTCGTCCGGGATCTCGGTCTCGAATTCTTCCTCCAAGGCCATGACCAGCTCGACCGTGTCGAGCGAATCCGCTCCCAGGTCATCGATAAAGGAGGATTCGTTCTTTATTTCGGCCTCATTTACGCCCAATTGCTCGGCGACGATCTTCTTCACACGTTGTTCAACATTTTCCATTTGATTCTCCTTCCCTCTTTTTAGCTTCGGAAACAGCCGCGCATTTTACCAAAATTCACTGCCGGGCGTTTGAATATTCAGTGGTCATGCCATGTACATGCCGCCGTTGACATGCAGCGTCGCGCCGGTGATGTAGCCGGCCTGCGGCGAGGCCAGGAACACCACTGCCGCGGCGACGTCCTCGGCCTTGCCCAGCCGCGCGAGCGGGATCCGGCCCAGTATCGCCTCGCGCTGCTGCTCGTTCAGAGCGCGCGTCATGTCGGTATCGATGAAGCCCGGTGCGACGCAGTTTACGGTGATGTTGCGGCTGGCGATTTCCTGCGCCAGTGCCCGCGCCATTCCGGCAATGCCAGCCTTGGCCGCAGCGTAGTTTATCTGGCCGGGGTTGCCCGAACTGCCCACCACGGAGGTGATATTGATGATGCGGCCGGCGCGCGCTTTCATCATCCCGCGCAGCACGGCGCGCGACAGGCGGAACACCGATTTCAAATCGGTGTCGATCACCGCGTCCCATTCGGCTTCTTTCATGCGCATCGCCAGATTGTCCTGGGTGATGCCGGCGTTGTTCACCAGGATGCCGACCGCGCCGAATTCCTTCTCGGTCTCCGCCACCAGGGCTTCGATGGCGGCGCCGTCGTTCACCTCGAGCACGGCTCCTTTGCCGCCGACCCCGGCCTCGGCAAGGTACTCGCCGATCGCCTTGGCACCCGCTGCCGACGTCGAAGTGCCGATCACCGTGGCGCCTTGCGCGCCCAGGCCGAGCGCGATCGCCTTGCCTATGCCGCGCGTGGCGCCGGTCACCAATGCGATTTGTCCTTTAAGCATGATTACCCTCCCTTCGATAATCCGGCGCCCTGCTCGATGCCGGCGCGGTCCACCAGGGCGAGCGATTCCAGGCCGCCATCGATGCGCTTGGTCATGCCCGCCAGCACTTTGCCCGGCCCGCATTCGGCGACATGGGTAACACCCTGCGCCGCAAACGCCTGGATGGTTTCCACCCAGCGCACGGGATTGCAGGCCTGGCGCACCAGCGCGTCCTTGATACGCGCCGGATCATCGTAGCTGGCCACGTCGACATTGTTGATCACCGGTATGCGCGGCGCGCTGAATGCGACGCCCTGCATGTATTGTTGCAGACGCTCAGCGGCGGGCTGCATCAGCGCCGAATGAAACGGCGCGCTCACCGGCAGCGGCAGCGCCCGCTTGGCGCCTTTCGCCTTGGCCGCGTCGCAGGCGCGCTTCACCGCCGCGGCATGCCCTGCGATCACCACCTGACCCGGGGAATTGAAATTTACCGCCTGCACCACCTCGCCTTGCGCCGCCTCGGCGCAGGCTGCGCGCACCGCGTCTTCGTCCAGTCCAAGGATCGCGGCCATGGCGCCCTGCCCCTGTGGCACGGCTTCCTGCATCGCCTGGGCGCGGAAACGCACCAGGGGCAGCGCATCGCGAAACGACAACACGCCCGCTGCCACCAGGGCGGTGTACTCGCCGAGGCTGTGTCCCGCGACCACGGCCGGCTCCGCGCCGCCCAGGCTGATCCAGGCGCGATAGGCGGCGTAGCCCGCGGTGAGCATGACCGGTTGCGTGTTCACCGTCAGGCTGAGTTGCTCGGCCGGACCGTCTGCCATCAGCTTGCCCAGATCCTGCTCAAGCGCGTCGGAAGCCTCGGCTAGCACTTCGCGCACCGCCGCAAGATCGCCGTAGGGCTGCATCATGCCCACCGATTGCGAGCCTTGCCCGGGGAATACCATTGCAAGTTTCATAGGTTCCACGTCATTATCAATTCAAGAAGCTTCATCTGCGCAGTTCGCGGCGATGGCTACGGCGAGACGAGAATAAGCGCGGTATTCCGCGGCCCCAGCGCCGCCGCCATGGCATGCCTCAGATCTGCACCAGCACCGCGCCCCAGGTGAACCCGCCGCCGACGCCCTGCAACATGACCTTGTGTCCGGGCTTGATGCGCCCGTCGCGCATGGCCGCATCCAGCGCCAGCGGCACCGAAGCGGCCGACGTGTTGCCGTGCACATCGACGGTCACGATCAGTTTTTCCAGCGGCAGATGCAGGCGCTTCGCGGTCGACTCCAGGATGCGCAGATTGGCCTGGTGCGGAATCAGCCAATCGATATCTTCGACCTGCTGGCCGCATTTTGCCAGCGTTTCGCGCGCCACCTCGTCCAGCACGCGCACTGCGAATTTGAACACCGCTGGCCCGTCCATGCGCAGGAACGGATCGCCGATAGTCTTGCCGCCGCACACATTGCCCGGAACCGACAGGATGCCTGCATGGCTGCCGTCGGCGTGCAGCGCGCTCGCCAGGATGCCGGGTTTGTCGTCCGCCCGCAGTATCACCGCGCCGGCACCGTCGCCGAACAGCACGCAGGTGCCGCGGTCGTTCCAGTCGAGGATGTGCGAAAACACTTCCGCGCCCACCACCAGGGCGCAGCGGTGCTGGCCTGCGCGAATGAACAGGTCGGCCATGGCCAGTGCGTAGACGAATCCGCTGCATACCGCCTGGACATCGAAGGCCGGGCAACCCTTGATCCCGAGTTTGGCCTGCAGCAGGCACGCGGTGCTGGGAAAAATGTAGTCCGGCGTCGAGGTGGCGACGATAATGAGGTCGATATCCTGCGCGGCGATGCCCGCGCTGGAAATGGCCGCCCGGCTCGCCTCAAGCGCGAGACTGCTCGAGGTTTCCCCCGCTTCCGCGATATGCCGCTGGCGGATGCCGGTACGCGAGCGGATCCACTCGTCGGAGGTATCCATGCGCTGCGCCAGGTCGTCATTGGTAACGATGTTGCGCGGCAGGTAGCTGCCGGTCCCTGCTATTCTGGAATAGATCACGCCGCTTCCACAGTGTTGTGTCCCGCCGCCGCCATGCGCTCGGAAATGCGCTGCAGCAAGTTCTCGCGCACCTCGTCGAACGCACGCGCGATCGCGTTTTCGAAGCCGAAACTGTCGGCCGAACCGTGGCTTTTCACCACGATGCCTTTCAGACCGAGCAGGCTGGCGCCGTTGTAGCGCGCCGGGTCCACGCGCCGCTTGAACGCGGCCAGCACGGGCACGGCCATGATGCCGCAAAGGTAGGTAAACCAGTTGCGCTTGAATTCCTCGGTGAGGAAGCTGCGCAGCATCTTGGCCAGGCCTTCGGCCGTCTTGAGGGCGACGTTGCCGACGAAACCGTCGCACACCACCACGTCGGTGGTGCCCTTGAAGATGTCGTCGCCTTCGACGTTGCCGTAAAAGTTGAGGCCGCTCGCGCGCAGCAGTTCGGCCGCCTGCTTCACCACCTCGTTGCCCTTTATTTCTTCTTCGCCGATGTTGAGCAGTCCGATGCTGGGGCGTTCCTTGTGCTGCATGGCCGACACCAGCATGGCACCCATGATACCGAACTGCAGCAGATGCTCCGGCGTGCAATTGACGTTTGCGCCCAGGTCGAGCACATAGACCTCGCCTTTTACGGTGGGCATGATGCCGGCGATGGCGGGACGGTCTATGCCGGGCAGGGTCTTCAGCACGAATCGCGAAATCGCCATCAGCGCGCCGGTATTGCCGGCGCTGACGCAGGCGTGGGCCGTGCCGTTCTTGACCAGGTTGACGGCGACACGCATGGACGAGTCCTTCTTGCCACGCAGTGCCGAGGCTGGCGCCTCGTCCATCCCCACCTCCTGGCTCGCGTTGTGCACGAGCAGGTGCGGGCCGGACACGGCACGGCGCGCGCGCAACTCAGCCTCGATCGCGTCCTGCAGACCGACCAGTATGATATTGCTGTGCGGATGCGACTTCTGGAAATTGAGGGCCGCGGGAACGGTGACGCTGGGGCCGTGATCGCCCCCCATGCAATCGATGGCTACCGTGGTTTCCATTTATTTGTAGCGGCAGTCAATCCGGCCTGCTGCCGGGCAAACGGGCGCGCTGCCCGCTCGCAATGCGCCGGGCGCGCCTACTCGCCCTTGGACTTGACGATTTTTTTGCCCCGATAGTAGCCGCTGGGGCTGATATGGTGGCGCAGGTGCACCTCGCCAGTGGTCGGTTCCACTGCGAGGGGCGGGTTGGTCAAAAAATCGTGCGCTCGATGCATGCCGCGCTTCGAGGGCGATTTCTTATTCTGTTGAACTGCCATGTTTATGCTCCTTACCTATTCAATTACGTCGTTTTCTCAGGGCCGCGAGGGCCTCAAAAGCCGAGGGCTTGGCGCCCGCTCCCAATTCTGCCGCTGCGCTGCATTGCTCATGTCGGGGCACCATGGGCAATGCGAGCAAGATTTCGTCTTCCACCAGCACCGCCACGTTCATTTCGCGGCCCGCTACCACGCGCTCTATGTCATCATCGGCTGCCATGATTGCGGCCTCGCTCGATGCGAACTCCAATTCCGTCTCAATGTGCACCGGCAAATCCAGGCTGCTGAGGCAGCGCTGGCATTGCAGGCGCACGCTGCCGTCCACCGCCAGCTTCAGCCCCGACTTGCCTCGTTCGTTGATCTCGCCGGTCAGGACGAAATCCAGAACCGCACCCGAACATCCGGATTCGGCGAGCCGCGGCATGGATTCCATGCCCAGCCTGCCCTTGAGCACCGCCGCGTTGCGGGCGAACGCCAAACCGTCAATGGCCGCCGGTTGCAACATAAGGCGCGCATGATATTATTTTTACCCTCCACTGTCAAAGGAAAAACAAAATTTTCAACACCTTGCTGAAGATTTGCGTGCTGTGGGCGCTGCTCGCCCCGGCCCTGGCCCAGGTCTATAAATGGGTGGACGAAAAGGGGGTGACCCATTACGGCGAGCGCCCGCCCCAAGACAAGAAAGCCCAGGAAGTGGAGCAGCGCCTGGCCAACCCCGGCACTGCGCCGGGAAAGGCCGCGCAGCCCGGCTGGAAGGAACAGGATCTCGAATTCCGCAAGCGTCGCATCGAATCCGAGCAGGCCGAGGCCAAGGACAAGCAGCGTGTAGCCTCGCAGCAGCAAGCGTGCAACCAGGCGCGCGACCAGCTTGCCCAGATGAGATCGGCGCGCCGGCTTTACCGGCTGGACGACAAGGGCGAGCGCGTGTATCAAAGCGATGAGGAGCGCAACGCCTCGACTGCGAGGTTGGAACAGCTGGTTACCGAGCGTTGCCACTAGCAGTTTCCGGAAAAACAAGGTCGCCCGGCTTCCCGTTGCGCAAATTCGCGCAATTCCGTGGTTAAATCCGGTCCAATATGCAACCGATGCCCCAAATCGTCCTCGCTTCGACCTCCAAATACCGGCGCGAGCTGCTCGCGCGGCTGGGCTTGCCCTTCGAGGTCGCTGCGCCGGGCGTGGACGAGGTCGCGCTGCCCAACGAGACGCCCCAGGGCACAGCGCGGCGGCTGGCCGAAGCCAAGGCCAGGGCAGTCGCGGCCGGCTTTCCCCGGGCCATCGTGATCGGCTCGGACCAGGTGGCAGTGCTCGAAGGAACGACGCTAGGCAAACCGGGAAATTACGCCAACGCCCTGCGCCAGCTCAGGGCCATGCGCGCCAAGGAAGTGGTATTCCATACCGCGTTATGCGTCTACAACACCGCCAGCGCCCGGGCCGAGACGCGCGTCGTGCCCTACTACGTGCGCTTTCGCAACTACAGCGATGCGCAGATCGAGCACTATCTACAGCGCGAGCAGCCCTATGACTGCGCCGGCAGCGCCCGCTGCGAAGGCCTGGGCATCGCACTCATCGCCGAAATGCGCGGCGAGGATCCCAATGCGCTGATCGGGCTGCCCCTGATCGCACTCACCGAAATGCTCGCCGCGCAGGGCGTGCAGGTCGTCTGATCTTGGCGACGGGCACGCTGTTCCTCATCCCGACGACCCTCGGGGAGAGCGCCCTCGCCGCGGTCGTCCCGGCGGAGGTGCAGCAGCGCGCACGCACGCTCCTGCACTTCGTCGCCGAAAATCCCAAGACCGCGCGCGCCTATCTGAAACTGGTCGGGACGGCGAAGCCGCTGCAGGAACTGCATATCGCCACCCTGAACGAACACACCCCCGAGGACGCCATCGCCGGCCTGGCGGCGCCCTTGCTGGCCGGACATGACGTGGGCGTGATGTCCGAGGCAGGCTGCCCCGGCATCGCCGACCCCGGCGCGAAACTCGTGCTGTACGCGCACCGCCACGGCATCCGCGTCGTGCCGCTGGTCGGGCCCTCCTCCATCCTCCTCGCCCTGATGGCCTCGGGCCTGAACGGACAAAGCTTCGTGTTTCACGGCTACCTGCCGGTGCCGGACCTCGAGCGGGAAAAAGCGTTGCGCGAATTGGAGAAACAGTCGCGGCGGCTGACGCAGACCCAGATCTTCATCGAGACGCCCTACCGGAACCAGAAACTACTATCCGGCATACTCGCCGCCTGCGCGCGCAATACACTGCTCTGCGTTGCCGCCGATCTGACGCTGCCTGGCGAAGAAGTCCGCACCATGACGGTTGCGTCGTGGAAACAGCATCCGCCGCAACTGGATCGCCGGCCTGCGATATTCTTATTGTTGGCGGCCTAGGGCCTGGGGGAAGCGGATTTCATCAGGTATTAGCGCAGACGCAGATTGTCGCGCAAGGTGTACTCCACGAAGCTGCTCGCGGCGGCGGCGCCGAAGCGCTTGGCGAGGCGCTCGACTGGATTGGACTTCTCGGTAAAGTCGACGATCTGCTCCGCCTTGATCACGTCGCGCGCGACCGATTCGACGCTGCCGTAGCCGTCCGCCAGACCCAGTTCCACGCTCCTCTTCCCGGTCCAGACCAGGCCGCTGAACAACTCCGGGTCGTCCTTCAGGCGCTTGCCGCGGCCCTGTTTCACCACGGCGATGAATTGCTGGTGGATGTCGTTCAGCATGCTGAGCGCATACTCCTTCTGCTTCGGATCCACCGGGGAAAACGGATCCATGAAGCCCTTGTTCTCGCCCGCCGTAAGCAGGCGCCGTTCCACGCCCAGTTTGTCCATGCCGCCGGTGAAGCCGAAACCGTCCATGAGCACGCCGATGGAGCCGACCAGGCTCGCCTTGTTGACGTAGATCTTGTCGGCCGATGCCGCGACGAAATAGCCGCCCGAGGCGCAAACGTCCTCGACCACCACGTACAGGGGCGTATTGGGATAGACGCCGCGCAGCCGCCGCACCTCGTCATAGATAATGCCCGACTGCACAGGGCTGCCGCCGGGCGAGTTGATGCGCAGGATCACACCGAGCGTATTCTTGTCCTTGAATGCGCTTTGCAGCGCGCCGGTGATTTTTTCGGCGCTCGCGTCCCCCTTGGCGTCGATCACGCCCTCCAATTGGATCAGCGCCGTGTGTTGCCCGCTCGAGATCACATCGCCATCGCCGCGCCAATGGAACAGCATGAAAAGGAGGAAGGTGACATAGCCAAACGTCAGGAGCTTGAAAAAAATGCCCCACCGGCGCGCTGTCTTCTGTTCCTTGAGAGCGGCAAACGAGAGTTTTTCCAGCGTCTCGCGCTCCCAGTTCTTTTCCTCTTCTGCCATTACCTCAATCCTTCCTTATATAGACCTGGCCGTCGGCCTCGAACACGGTCAAGCGGACCAGTGCCGCGCCGCGGCACGGGCCACCGCGGCATGCGCCGCTCTCCGGCGCGTACAGCGCGCCGTGAGTGGAGCATATCAAATACTCGCCGTCTGTATCGAAAAACTTCCCCGGTTTCCAATCGAGTTCCATCGCTATGTGCGCGCAGCGATTGAGGTAGCCGTAGGCCCTGCCGCCGTGCCGGATGGCGAACGCCTGCGCGGTTTCCCCATTCCATTCGATGTCGAAGCGCACGCCGTCGCCGCCCTCGACGAGTTCGCTGCCGGCGCAGATCAGGCGCGCGCCCGCCCCGATCGGGGCATCGCTCGGTTCGGCCAAGCGTTCGCTGAGCTCGTTCGGGCGTTCGCTGAACTCGTTCAGGCGTTTCTTGTCAGCCATTGCATCAATTCCTGCGGCGTATCGATGCAGTCCAGCGGATTGAGCGCAGTCAGGTTGTCGCGCGGATGCGCGCCGTAGCTCACCGCCAATGCCGGCACGCCCGCGTTCAGCGCCATCTGCAGGTCGTGCGCCGTGTCGCCTATCATCAGCGTCGCCTCCGGTTCGGTCAGCAGTTCCTGCATCAATTCCTGCAGCATCGCCGGATTCGGCTTGGAATGGGTTTCGTCGGCGCAGCGCGAGGAGTCGAAATACTGTTTCAGCTGCGTCGCCTCCAGCACGCGATCCAGTCCGACGCGGGACTTGCCGGTGGCCACGGCGAGCAAATACCCTTGCTGCTTCAGGCCGGCCAGCATCTCGCGCATCCCAGGGAACAGTTCGATGTCGGGGTCGCGCGCCAGATAATGATGGCGATAGCGCTCGGCCAGCTTGCCATAGTCGCTCGGCGGCAGTTCGGGCACGGCATAGGACAAGGCGTCTTTCAGCCCCAGGCCGATCACATGCGAGGCACGCTCGCGGTCCGGCACCGGCAGCCCCAGGTCGCGGCAGCTCGCCTGAATGCTGGCGACGATGGCCCCGGCCGAGTCCATCAAGGTGCCGTCCCAATCGAAAACCAGTAGTTCAAATCGCTTCGGCATTATTTCAATCTCAAAGAATATTCAATGGCGGCGGAGGCAGGGGAAATCAATCCCGCTGGTCGTTTTTATTGTGCGCACCGAGCGCCGGCTCCGGTCAAACCTGTTCGGACGCGCTCCCCGCCAGAAAGGCTTCCAGTTCGGAAGGCAGCGGCGCCTCTAGCCTCAGCCGGTCGCCGGTCAGCGGATGCACGAATGCGAGCTTCCATGCATGCAGGAACATGCGCTTCAGGCCCTGCT
>Ga0182021_10012149_pt1 | contig 10230 bp, 9 predicted proteins | sample 612E3MmetaG_FD_120493 | JGI IMG/M metagenome (GOLD analysis project Ga0182021, IMG submission 120493) | Permafrost microbial communities from Stordalen Mire, Sweden - 612E3M metaG (Illumina Assembly) | ecosystem: Environmental > Terrestrial > Soil > Wetlands > Permafrost | place: Sweden... | reverse complement strand
TAGAGCGCAACCTTGCCAAGGTTGAGGTCGCGGGTCCGAGCCCCGTTTCCCGCTCCAAGCATATACTGCTTGAATATGCCCCGCTGCTTCAGAACCTGTCAGGCAGTGGGGTTTTTGTTCTTAAATAAGATAAATACTGGCGCCGTACCCAAGTGGTAAGGGAGAGGTCTGCAAAACCGCTTGATTCCATAAAAATCCCCTCCATTTAGCTCAATTCTGAATCACTTGGTACCAATTTTGGTACTCCTATTATATTTTCATCCTCAGAAAGTGAGGATGAAAGATGTTCCTTTCAAAGATCGGCTCAGTTTACTACCTCTACTTTTCAGATGACACCGGGACAAGACAGAAAGTAACGACGAGTTGCCGGAAGAAATCTGATGCATTCATCTTTCTTCAAAACTTTAAACTCAATGAGTATGCGAAGCGGAAAAAGTTAAAGACAATTTCCTTCTCCGAGTTCAAAGATCAATTCATTGCTTATTCCTCTGGTATTCACACACCGAAAACACTTCGAACAAATGTCACGGCATTTAGAGAATTCCTGCGCGTTGAAGGGAATAAGTCTCTTCATGCCATAGGCATTCGGGAGATAGACCACTTTTTAAGTGTAAAAAAGAGAGAAGCATCCGAATGGACAGCACGAAAATACTACGGTTCCCTGGCAGCTGCATTTGAAAAGGCACTGCAGTGGAATTATCTCGAGGAAAATCCCTTCCGCAAAGTATCTAAACCAAAAGAAAGAGAAGTGATCCCGGTTTATTTTTCGGAAACAGATTTTCGACTTCTCTTGTCTGTGATAGAAGAGAACGATTTTAGAGAATTATGCATCACTGCTCTCCTTACCGGTCTTCGACTTTCTGAGTTAATTAATCTCCGTTGGCATGATCTTGATTTCGGTTCAAAGCTTATCCTGATACGGAATACAGAGACATTTACAACCAAGACACGCAAGATTCGAATTGTTCCAATGTCTGATGAGCTCTATCGATTACTGAAGGATCGAAAAGATGCTGTGCGTTTTGAGTGTGAAGTTGTGTTTCATAATAAAAATGGTGGGGAGCTTCTTTATACTTCTGTATCACAAAAATTTAAGAAATACATTCGTCGGGCTGGCTTGAATGATAAACTCCATTTTCACTCTCTCCGTCATTCTTTTGCTTCCGCTCTTGTATCTGCGGGAGTTTCTCTTTATGCAGTTCAAAAATTGCTTGGACACACTTCAAGCAGGACAACAGAAATTTATTCTCACTTATTACCACAGCAATTGCACTTCGAGGTAAATAGGGGATTGCATAGCATTGAAGGTAGTCTTTTGAAATCAGTGGAGAGAACATAAGGGAGGGTACTGATTATGAGAATACCATTCAATAAAATATTATTCAAGCTTGTCTGGGTAATAGTTTCATTCACTTGTATAACTTTTAGTCAAGCAAATGACACTATCACAATCTACCATAAGTACTATTCCTCCACCTTCAGCAAATCAAAGCACTTTCCGGTAGTGGTCAAATATTGGTTGACAAAGGCAATGTTCGATTGTGATAAGCGGTTCAAACGAGAAAACAAGTTCCGGCCGGATCCATTGATCCCTGAGTATACCAATCTGGATAAGGATTACAAGAAATCCGGTTACGATCGTGGTCATCAAATGGATGCTTTTGATAGTGGTTGCGATTCAATCGCTATGGCAGAGAGCTTCTATTATTCAAATGTAGCTCCGCAATTACCAGAATTAAATCGTGGCAGTTGGAAAAAACTTGAAGAATATACTCGAAAGCTGACAAAAGAGTACGACAGCGTTCTCGTGTGGTGTGGCTCAGTTACTCTCGAGAATAGATATATAGGAAAGGTAGCTGTAGCGGACTATTGCTGGAAAGTTCTGTACATCAAGAAGCTCAATAAAGTCGAATCATATTCGTTTCGGAATTATGCAGTTCTCAAAGGAGAACTGCATTCCTTTGAGGTATCGAAGGATTCTATTCGAAATCTGACCGGTTTTCCTTTTATTAAAAAAAATAATCTTTTGAAATGAATGCTCTGTAAGTACAATGAACCGTTAGAAATATAGATTCTACCTATTTATTGGTCAGTTGAGACTTTTATGTCTATTTTGCTTTATTTCGCTCTACCTATACACTTGTCAGATTCGACATCACCAACGTAAAGTGCTAAAAATATAAAGCTTTATAATAAATTGTGATCTCGAAAATGCTATGAAAACGCATCCTGGTAAATTCAACTAACTCTAACTAACAACCCAAAAGTTATCTTTAATTGATTTATTTGATAAGACGTTATATAAATAAAATGGAGGAAGATAAAATGTCAGCTACAGCAGAGGACGACAAACGAAAAGAAGAAACCAAAAACCCTGGCTAACAAATTATAGTTAACAAATATAATTAGCCTTGAAGTTTTCTCAGCTTGATAATCTGGTTTCACTCGAAAAAACCTATTCAGTCATCTTCAGCCTGAATAGGGGATTCCTTTTTATTGAAATATTGCATCTCACAAAATATTCTTATATTGGAATCAATTAATCCATTGATTTATTTAGACTTACTGGAATATTATCGTTTTTGTAAATATTGGCTAATTGCGGCTAATCTAGAAAACCTATATTTTAAGTTATACTTTATGAAGGTCAAGGCAATTTGAACAATTATGTAAACGCTAATAGCCTTTCATTCCATATCGAGAGTTTAGGGTGTATTGCCAACCAAGTGGATGGTAAACGCGTTGAAGATTTTTTATTATTGAATGGTTGGGCAAAAGCCACAAGTCTGGAAAGAGCCTCTTTGATAATTCTTATGACTTGTGGTTTTACGAAGGCCTCGGAAACTTTTAACTTACAACAACTGCAATTAATCCAGGCTCGCAAGAGAGAAGATGCAAAAATTATAGTTGGTGGGTGTTTACCAAACATTAATAAGACAGCTCTCACAGAAATCTTTGATGGTGATTTCTTCTCTCCAAGGACATTGCATCGTTTGGATCGTTATGTAGATGCGAAGATATCGATCAATGAAGTTTCACCGACATTGGTATCGAAGGCGAATTCAAATTTAACAAATATTCGTATATCTACAGGATGTATGAGTCATTGTTCGTATTGTGCAATACCATTTGCAAATGGCAAGACAAGAAGCCGTACAATCGATTCGATATTAAAAGATATTAGGATATCTAGCCAGAACAGTACAAAACATATTAGACTAGTTTCTGAAGACATAGGCGCCTATGGTTTGGATAATAATATATCAATTATTGAATTATTGCAGGCGATAGTAAAATCAGATGAAGATATCTTGCTCTACCTTGATAATTTCAACCCGAATTGGTTAATAAAATATATCGATAATCTTTTACCGATATTGAAATCTCCTAAAATTGCAAAGAGCTTTTATATTCCTATCCAATCTGGGTCTGATCGAATCCTTAAATTAATGAAAAGAGAATATACGGTTTCTGACACATTAATTATATTTGATATATTGCGCAAAGAGTTCTCTAACGTAAAGGTTACCACTGATTTTATTGTGGGATTCCCAACAGAATCGGAAGAGGACTTCTCTGCATCAGTAGAGCTAGTTCGAAATTATTCTTTTGACTATATAGAAGTCTTCACTTATGAAGATCGGCCCCGCATTGCCGCTGCAGAACTTGAACCTAAGGTATCCGAAAGTACTAAAGAAGGTCGCCGAATGGAATTGTTAAAAGTGTTTATGCATACATATCTTAAATCAATGAACATTTCAAATCAAGCTACGTTAGAATCCGCTTTAAAAACAATAAACCAATTGCCAATTAATACAAATCTAGTAATTCAATGAAAATGGTGAATATATGGCAAACGAACATTCCATTTGTGATAATCATGAAATTGAGCTAAAAATTATGGAAACAATCCGAAAAAATGATATAAAAGAACAATTCCAATCATTATTTACTCAAGTTCTTATTGAAGATGGTTGGTCTAAGGAAGAAGTTCCAATTGGGGCAAAATATTTGACAGAATATCTATCATTGATACCGACCGTACAAAGCGGTGTCATATCACTTAAGAAGTAACGCAATCCAAGTATCAATATAGTGTGAGGTTTTCAAATGGTAAAATTTAACAAAACGCTATGGATTACTATCGTCGTACTGTTTGTTGTTTTATTCTTTATTACAATTGCTTTTTTAAAACCATTTTCTGACAAATCCAAAATTAGGATAGGATCGGTTTTAATTCTAAGCGGTGAATATAAATCATATGGAGAATACTTCCAGCAAGGAGCTCTTCTTGCTGCGGAGGAGATGAACTCCTCTCAAAAACAACAAATTGAACTTACTATCCTTGATTCAGAAGGTAGTAAAGAAAAGGCTTTAGAAAAATTAAAAGCTCTTAAAGAACAAAAAAATATTCATTTTGTTGCAGATGTAATGGGCACAGCGATGATGCGACATGTCATTCCATTTATCAATGAGAATAAAATTCTTGTCTTATCCGGTGTAAATACCGGCCCCGAACTTAGCGGCGAAGGTGGTTCGTTTTTCTTCAGAATTATTCCATCAGATGGTATTGCATCTCAACAGCTCTCAAAGTGGGCTATAGAATCAGGTTTTAAAAAGGGGGCGATTCTTTATGCTACGGATGATTGGGGGCAGGGACTGCGAAAAGCATTAGATAAATCATATAGGGATTTAGGTGGTGAAATTATCGATAGCCGCGATGTCGAGGTTAATCAAACAATATTTCAACCGATCGTAAGTCTGTATAAGGAAACTAAACCAAATGTTGTTTTTCTTGTTTTATATCCAAAAACAGCTGCTCTTTTTCTCCGTGAAGTAAAAAAACAAGGTCTTCAAACTCAAATTATGGGAACAGACAACTTTACAGCTTCTGAGCTTCCTGATATTGCACGAGATGCAGTTGATGGTGTCAATTTTATTATACCACAGCCAGCTGGAGAACCGACACCTCAACAGAAAAATTTTCTTGAGCTCTACAACTTGAAATATGGAATAGGCAAAAAACCTCATATCTTTACGACGATGGCATATGATTGTGTCAAACTTCTAGCCAAAATTTACCAAGAAACACAAGGAGATCCTGAACGAGCGGCGAAAACGCTAGAGATGATACAGTACGAAGGTGCATCTGGTCACATCGCATTTGATAAAAACCATGATGTCGTTGTGAAAGATTTTTCAAGAAAGGTATATAAGTACGACAAGGTATCAAAAAAAGCGAGTATCTTGGATGCGAAATAATCACAAATGGATAATCTTATTCATGGGCTGACAATTGGTTCCATCATTGCATTTGTAGCATTTGGTTATGCCCTTATATATAGCATATTGCGATTTATTAATTTTGCCCATGGTGAAATCATTATGGTGGGGGCATATATTTGTTATTTCCTGTACCATACCCTCGGAATCTCTTCTTTCTTTCTCTCATGTTTTTTTGCAATGCTAATAACGGGAATGGTGGGTGTAGGTCTAGAAAAAATCGCCTTCAAACCTCTCCGTAATAGAAGTAGATTATCAATGTTGTTAAGTTCGCTGGCTGTATCACTCATTCTACAATCCCTAGCATCATTAATTTTTGGTACGTCACCTCGTATTCTTACAGATTTCGATCCAACGATAACTGTTCTTAGTAAAACATTCTATGTTCGCGAAATTGTTGTAATGATTGTTCTTCCTTTCCTTGCTATTGCCTTTTTTCTTTCTTTGAAGTACACACAAATAGGTCTGGCAATTCGCGCTATAGCTTCCAATCAAGCTCGCGCAGCACACATTGGTATTCCAATTAATACAATCATATCTATTTCTTTTTTTATAGCTTCATCATTGGCATGTCTTGCAGGGATTGCTTTAGGGATGGAAGGAGGATTGACTCCATCAATGGGTTTCAAATATAGTATTTGGGCTTTTGCAGTGTCTGTCATTGCAGGATTAGGAAGTATGAAAGGAGTATTAATTGGTGGCTTGCTCTATGGTATTCTATTGAATTATGCTATTGCTTATGGATCGGGGCTTTTTGCGGATGCCTTGTCTCTAGTGGCGGTAGCGTTAATACTCTTGATAAGAGGCAAAGGGTTTTTTCAAATAAAATTGCGTGAGTTTTAATTATGGATTATCTTGCATCCGTAAGTGCTCATATCCTTCTTTATTTTATTTTTATTGCAGGATTGGGGAAATATATATTAGGCAAATCGTCTGTTTGGTCAATTGGACATATTGCCTTTTGGGGACTTGGCGGTTTAGTGGTGGGGTCACTTACAGTCGATTTCGGTGTTAATGCATGGATCGCTTTATTAGCATCAGTGCTTTTCGGAATTATCATTAGTTTTCTAATTGGTCTTGCATCTTTAAGATTAGATGGTGATTACTTTGTTATTCTGTCTGTAAGCCTATCTGAACTTATAAGAGTTATTGCAATTGAATATAGAGGGCCCGGTGGATTTAATGGTATTATTCGGCCAACGTTTTTTGGCGTTTCACTCGAGAATGATTGGCTATTCATTGTTCTTGCTTTGTGTCCGTTTGTAATTGCTACTATAATTATTACATTACGCCTTGAACAACTCCATTTGAATAGAATTTTCCTTTTAGTAAAGGAAAATGAAATTCTCGCAAAATCTTTTCGATACAATCCTGTCTATTATAAAATTCTAATATTTTGTATCGGATCTTTTTTTGCAACTCTTTCTGGAGGACTCTATTCATTGTTTATTAGAGGAACAGATCCATCGACAACCACGCTTTATCAAGGAGTGTTACTTTTTGCGATTTCACTTCTTAGTGGTATAAATACTCTTAAAGGAGTCCTTTTGGGAGCATTGCTATTTGTAGCAGCACCTAGAATGCTTGAGTATATAATTACGGCGCCAGGTTCTGCAACCTATTCATACAATATTATTCAACTTGTCTATGGTATATTGTTATTGATAGTAGTGCTATTGACATCAAGAGTCCCTGTTTATCAAAAATAGAATTGACAATTCCTGCATATGACTGATATCCTATTAAAAATTGACCGTCTTTGTTTGCAATTTGATTCAAAATTCCTTTTTAAGGATATTTCATTCGATGGAATGGCTGGAGATATTGTTGGTTTATTCGGACCTAATGGATCTGGCAAAACTTCCTTTTTAAATGTCATTAGTGGTATTCAGGAATCCACTAGTGGTTCGATTCTATACTATTCTGGTTCCCCCAAATTTAAAACATATTTTGATATCAGTACTTTCAAAGGAGGTATTGTACGTACTTTCCAGATTCCCGAACTTGCAAATTCATTATCAGTTGCCGATCATCTTCTTCTTGCAGATAGCTATTTTTCAATGAATATTTGTTCACTTATCAATCCTGTTAACTATCATACGCAAAGAAATATATCCTGCACTCCTAAGGCTCTAAAATATATTCGGCGGTTTGGCCTTGAAAGCAAGCTACAGAATATATTGTCAACTCTATCGTATGGAGAACGCAGATTGGTTGCGAATATTTGTGCGCTTCTAACGGGATCTCGGATCCTTCTACTGGACGAACCATTTGCAAACCTTTCAATCCAGGCTTGTGATATTTTCAAGGAAATTGTGTTGGAAGAAATTAATTCATTTAATAAGATGGCAATCATCACTGAACATAATCCTGATAATATGATAAGCTTTGCGACGAGATATATGCACATACAAAACCAAAAACTCATTGAATTACCTATCGAAACACTTAATGAATCAAAAATGCGCAATATGCTTTATACTATGAGCATTGAATATGGATAATCCTGTTCTCACGGCTGAAATCCACCACCTTACTATCGGATATGGAAATGTAATCCTTTTAGATGACGTTTCATTCTTAATCCGTCCGGGAGAGGTCGTTGGTATTTGGGGAAAAAATGGTTCCGGGAAATCAACACTGCTTAAAGCTTTTTTAGGAGAGGCGATTTCGAAGGGAGAGGTTAATATTATCGGGGGGCGAAAGCACTTTGACTCACTGTGCTTTATATCCCCCACGCTTTCTATTTCATTCCTTCCTCAGGGTCGTAGAACGATTGCTCAACTTACAGTACGTGAGAATTTACATTTAGCGCTATGGAAATATTCTGGACGGTCATTGCGTGAGGCCGCGATCTCTCGACTTTGTGATCGTCCTGTATTTGCTGAATTAAAAGATTGGCTTGATATTGACGTATCATATCTTAGCGGGGGGCAAGATCTGCTTGTAGGATTAGCTGTGATAGAACTTTTAGATGCGAATATTGTTCTTCTTGACGAACCTTCTGATGGTCTTGATCTGGTAAATAGAGATCTCATTATTGAGTTTGTAGGAAATTTGAGAGAAAAAGGTAAGGCTGTTATTCTTGTGGAACAGGTACTGAAGGTTCTTTTTCTTGTTTCTGATAGAGTCTATGTTATCAAACCATTAAATCATTCTGATATAAAAACTGAAATGATTTCAACAAATACTCTTGTCGAGTTATCGGGGGATGATATATATTCCATCAAAAATAGTTTTTCGAATAACAAAGTAATATCCTCTGATGATAAATTGAATATTCTGGAAGTTATGACTCGTTATTGATTGTCTAAGTATCGGTTTTAGATACAAGGAAACAAATGGAGTAGAATTATGTCCAATGGAATGTCATATAACGATCCGTTCCAAATTGCAGCATTTAATATTCGAAGAAATCTTATTGGAAAGGTTTACAGGGAATTGAAGGATTCCAAAGGTGAATCAAGTCTTAAAGTCGATTATGTTAAAGATATTACTCGTGAAATTATTCAAACATTAAATGTTTTCAACTATAAATTAGAGGAAGGATGCTGTCTTGAAATTCCTATTCTTGGATTTTGGGATAATGAGAACAATAGGTTCAGTGACTCATCTCAAATAAATCAAAACAAGGGACTTGACTCTATTGTCAAAGAACTTATACTGAGCAAAAATAAGGTTTGGCGCAACGTAATAACCCCAGAGAATTTAATTAAATGTCCTAAACGGATTCAAAATATATTTTCTAATCAAAGTATCGCAATAATTGAAAACTCTTTAAATGGTCACAATTATACGTTTGTATATTTGTATGCTATATATACGGATGGAGAGAAAATAGATAGTTTAAACCAGATAAATCTTGATAAAGTTAAGAAGTTCCAGGAAATATTACAGACTTGGCTTGTAGAGCTTATTAATGAATTGTTTGATTTATGCAAGAAGTGGCAAAATATTAAATATCCTAAAAAGTCTAGTGAATTCACACAAGAGCAAGATGAGTCTGCCGCATACCACATCCTCCGGAGTACATTGTCCGATCTTCAGTATGAATGTTCAAAATTGATAACTAAACATCAAGAGGGAGAAGACAAGTCTGTAGAAAACAAATTAAGCGGTTTTGAAATGGTTTTTGTCCGTCCACGTTTATTGTTTCATGAAAAATCCGAGGAGATGGATGTTTGTTATCATTATTTTTTGACAGAACAACAAATAAGTAATTTAAACAAATTGTTTTTTTCGCCAACAAATCACGATGATATTGCTAAACTGAAATTAACAAAACAAAAAAAGGAATTCATTAAAGAACTCTTAGATGCCTGTGATAGCCCTGAATTTGATAATCAAAGCGTAAAAGATACTATTGACCAAGTTAATAAATGGGCTTCTAATCCTCAATTTACAGATCCTGCCGTTGACAAGAATATTGAGTCACTTCTTCGATCATTGAGTGACAGTATTGCACAATATTCAAAAAATAACAACCACCTACCAAACTGGGAAAAAAAATTCCGAGATTTGATCTTTGATGCAATTGGATATAGAACAGATAACTATATTTTGAATCCTGAGAATGACGAGAAGAAAGATTTAAAAAATCTTATCATAAATATTGAACAAACATGGGGCGTACCGCAAGAAAAAACATATGTTATTGACGCAGTTATGCGAAATAAATTCTCAGAGGTCGTTGAAGAAAGCTTTATAAACCATCCTAATGCTTTTTTCAAATATCCTACTGTCAATTTATTTGAAAACCTAACTTCTAATAAAACGGCCGATAAGCAGGATGTTTATCCCCCACAACTTCACCAATTGGAATTGATGTTTTTCCCAAGTCGGATGTTAATGTATCCGTTGGTTTATAACGACGTTGCTTTTATGCTTTGTGCGTTTGATGCCGACAAATTTTCCGGGGCCGATAGGTTGCAATTAAAAACTATAATC
>Ga0182021_10012148_pt1 | contig 10230 bp, 8 predicted proteins | sample 612E3MmetaG_FD_120493 | JGI IMG/M metagenome (GOLD analysis project Ga0182021, IMG submission 120493) | Permafrost microbial communities from Stordalen Mire, Sweden - 612E3M metaG (Illumina Assembly) | ecosystem: Environmental > Terrestrial > Soil > Wetlands > Permafrost | place: Sweden... | reverse complement strand
GAAGTTGGTCTCGAGCCAGCCCTCGAGCATCTGCTCAAAGCGCTCCGGGTCCACTTCCCCGGAGGTTCATGCACTACGGATTCCTTCCGACGCCCCGGGGGAGCGTTGTCCAACATTGGCCTTGCAGCGCTGCTTACGGGGCCGGTCTCCACGGGCGGGACGTCGATGGTGGGTAAGAAGCCCAGCCGGCTGCGTAGGGCTGCTGGTGAGAGTGGACGACGGCTTGCCAGTTGTCATCTTTGCGATGTTCGTCCGATCGGGCCCCCGGGTGTGTGCCCAACGACAAGGCGAGGCGACGCCTGTCCAAGACTGGAGTCTCGACATAGCTGCCATCGGCAGCAGCGCGTGGTTCCAAGACTGGACCTTGGTCCAATGGTGCCAAATCATCCTTGGTCGCGTGATTTCCCTAGCCGGGGTCACATTCGACGTAACTGCTGCCGGGCTACTTGGCGCTGGGCGTCCACTTGTACACCGTGCGATCGCCGACGGCATACAACACGCCCTCGGGTCCGGGGACCAGTGACTTGGTGGTGTCCGGCACGTCGCAGACCCTATCCCAGGAATCTCCTTTGTTGGTGGACCGGCATACCGAGTATTGAAAGCCCATCGGTCTGGCGAGCGCGTACAGGCTGCTATCAGTCCACTGGTCGACGTACAGGCTGAAGAACTCCCCCGGTCCCTCGGTGCTGATCTTCGTCCAGGTGCTGCCGGCATCAGTCCAGCGCCGGAAGACGACATCGGTCGATACGCCGTCGATGTGGCCGTCATCCAGGAACGTGAAATTGGCGGTTTGAGCATAAATGGTCAGAGGGTCGCTCGTATCCATCGCAAACGGCAGATTAGCCGCGTCGGCGTTGCCCAGATTCGTCAGCAGGCCCCAGGTCCGACCGCCATCGCGGGAGGCAAACAGGGCGACGGTGAACCCGGTCGATCGATCTGCGAGGACCGCATAGAAGACGGAGGACTCGCCGCGCGCCTGAAAGAGGGAACTCCTGCCGTCGAAGGGGTACCCGAAGACAAGTTCCTGGTCACCCCGCGCCTTCTCAGGCAGTCCAGAGGGTCTTGCCCAGGTGTTGCCGCCGTCGGTCGATCGAAAGATACCGTCGACCGTGTTGGCAAGGAGGGTCTCGGGTGATGCGGATGAGATCAGGAGATCCCAGACTACCCCTTGGCCAGGTATGGTCCCGGGCGCCTGCTGGTCAGATTGGAGCGAAGGCAGCCCGACCCCCGCTGGTGCAGCCCAAGTGGCGCCTCCGTCGTCGCTTCGCGACAGACCGGAGGTGCCCCAGACGTAGAGCGTGGACGGAGAGGAGGGCGCAATGGCGAGCGAAGACCAGGCAGCGCCCGCCGGGAACAGTGAAGCCCACGAGAGTCCGTCATCCGTGGACTTGACGATCGTACTTTTGGTCGTCACGTAGAGCGTGCTGGGAGTCAGGGGATCCACCACCACCGTGTGCACCTGGGGTCTTGTCCGCATGGAAGCCGACGTGTCGTTCCAGGTTTTCCCCTGGTCGGTCGACTTGTAGATGCCGGTGTCGGCTCCCACGTAGAGAGTCGAGGGATTGGCCGGGTCGACAGCGACAAGTGTCGATATTCGGGGGATGGAGAACGGTTTGCCTGTGGCCGCGTTGATCCCGTACTCCGGGGACTCCCAAACCGCCTTGAGCAACGCAGAGGCGCTGGTGATCGCATCGGCGGTGCATCCCGGAGCCGCAGTGGCAACTGCTTTCGCCCAGTCGAGCTCCTCGCCCTTCACCTGTGACCACGTCCGCGCTCCATCCCCGGACACAAAGACCCGGACGGCGGCACTTCCCGGGTTGGCCAGGATCTCAAGGGACTGCACGGCAGGTGAGTAAAGGTACAAGCGCGAGGAGTCACGCGGATCGGTCCGCAGGGAAAAGACATACCCCTTGGACTTTGCATAGGCCGGCAGTGCCAGGTCTTCCCAGGAGTTGCCTCCGTCTGATGATTTGGCAAGCACGTCCGTGCCGTCCCTCGCGGATCCTCTTGCATACAGCACCGAACCGAAGGCAGCGAGGAGCATGCGATCCTTCACCGCGGCCTCGAGCGCGGCAGGTTCTTGCCAGGTAGCTCCGCGATCAGTGGTCGCTTCAAAGCGTATGCCGCCGTTCCCATCGGAGAAGCCGACATACACCGCCGAAGGAGGTCCCGGATCCACCAGGAGATCGAGCACCTGCCCGCCGAATTCCTCCGCCTGGACCCAGGTGACGGCGCCGTCCCGGGAGACGAACAGGCCCACGTCGGTCGCGGCGTAGAGCACATTCGAATCGGCCGGGTCCATCACCAGCTGGTTACAGACGGGGTAACCAGATTGCGGCAGCGACAGTTCCTGCCAGGTTCCGCTCGAAGCGCCACTTTGTGAGGTGTTGGAGGACGCTGCGATCATCGGAGCGGCGTCAATTACGAGGACCGGGTTCTGATGGGGCCACCATTGGGTGATCCCGTAGGCTCCCAGGCCGAGAGCCGCGGCGACCACGACCGCGGCGCCCGCCGCCATAGCGAGGCGCCGCCGAGTACGCCGCCGAGCCGCGACGCGTTTCTGCAGGTAGGTCCAGACCCCACCGTCGCCGACGGTCGGGGCCAGGTTCTTGAGCGTCTCTCTCAGTTCGCGATCGTCTTCTTGCATGATCGTGCCTCCAATGTGGGCTTGAGCGCCGCTCGAGCGCGGTGTAGGCGCGTGTTCACCGATCCCTCGGAGATGCCCATGGACCGAGCTACTTCTGCCACAGGGAGATCCTCCACGTAGTAGAGGGCGGCAGCTACGCGCTGGCGTAGAGGGAGACTCTCCAGCGCAGCCTGCAGATCGGCTGGCAAGGCGAGGTCCAAACCCGGCTGCGGGTCCTGATCGCGCAAGCGAAGGAGAGCATTGGCGCAGCGGCCAAGCGATCTCCGGTGGTTGCTAAGGCGATTGATGGAAACGCGACGGACCCAAGCCACCGGGTTGTCATACTTGCTCACGCGCTTCCAGTGCAGACAGAGTTGAATGAACGCTTCCTGCACGGCGTCCGCTGCGGCCTCCCTGTCTCCCGCGGCAACCGCCAAAGACCGAACCAGCGCCGTGTAGTGGTCGCGAAAGAGCGACTCTGGGTCAGCGGGCAAGCCATATGTGTGGTCGTCTAGACCGACTCCCATCGCACCTCCCGCGAAAACGTGACAGCCGTCAGACGGGTATCCGTGGCTCTCCACCGCTGGCCCCCCGTGGTGGGCGGTTATCGTGAACGCTTAGTACACCCCACAGTACCCCGTGTGCTTGACACAGGGGCAGAGTCACTATGGAGGCCGCAGAGCACTGACCGCATTTCCGGGGTGGCTGTTGCCGCACTAGAGGAGCGGTCGCCTGGCGGACGACACAACCTTGAATGGTTGAGGCTCTTGTTATAGGTGGCGGAATAACCTTGAACAAGGGGGCAGCATGGCAATCCTAGAACCCCTTGAACCTGACGGCCTCGGCAACGGTGCGGCGGGCGCTGCGGAACGAGTCCTCTGGGTCGCTCGGGTCTGCATAGCCCAGGGCTATTCCGATGACGATGAGCAGATCATCGGGGATACCGAGTTCTGCCCTCAGCACGTCGGGGTAGCACACCGTGTTGATGGCAATGGCGGACTCGACACCCCGATCCTGGGCGGCCAGGGTGATGCTCTGGCAGATCGCGCCCAAGTCGAAGACCGACCACTGCGTGAGCGTACGAGCCATACAGAGGTACACCACACAAGGGGCGCCGAAGAAGCGACGGTTTGCCACGAGAAACTCATGGTGAAAGGTCGGATCGTCGGTGGTTGTGTTCCGAGTCAGCGCCCGACCCAGAGTCAACTCCTTGGTTCGCTCGCGGCAGGCCGCCGGCCACGCTCCGGGAAAGGGCAGGTCGGGCTGGGCCGGCGTCTTCGCGATCGTCCGCGCCTCGTAGTTGCGTCGTATCTGTTCGAGAACCTCTCCCGCGGCAGCGTAGACCTCCCAGGGTTGGGTGTTGGCCCAGGACGGGGTATGCAGAGCGTCTTCTAGTATCTGTTCGAGCGTCCCACGCGGCACGGGGCGATCGAGGAAAGCGCGGACGGTGCGTCGGTTCCTCAAAGCGTCATGCACTTCCATGCCAGCCTCCGATCGCAACCTGGTTCGAGTTGGAGTCAGTCTTCACGCCGCATTTTCTCGTATTCCGTCGGAGAACGGTAGCCGCGTCCCCAGCCGCTGCTGTTGCGGCCTCGGCTGTATCATAGGAGTTGCCTGCGAGGAGAGATGGATTTTCGCGGAACCAATCCATCACACAGAGAGCCGGGGGGATCATGCACGCTTGGTCAGGGGGGTTTCGGGTTGACCTTCGGACTCGCCGCATCCTTGCCGCGTTGACTGTCCCGGCCCTTGCGGCCGGCTTGCTATTTGCGCAGCCACTACCCCCTGCCGCTGCGGACGACGGGGCGGTTGGCGGCGACGGTGGCGACGTCTATCCGCTCGCCAACAACGACATCCGCATGCAGGCGGAGACCGTACAGGCCATCTGTTTCCGCGGATTCGCCGAATACCGCGTCGATTTCGAATTCGTCAACAGGGGCAAGGCGCAGACGGTCAAGCTTGGCTTTCTCTTTGCGGTGACCAAGTCCGACAACATGGGGACCGCGCCGGCAGATTTCCGGGCCTGGCAGGACGGCCGCCCGCTCACCGTCACCATCGGGCGCGAGGTGAGCTCGCAGAACCTCAGTGCGGCGACTGGTGTCGGCTACTACCTGCACGAAGCGACCTTCCCTCCCGGCAAAACCATGATCACAGTGACGTACTTCGCCGCGCCGTCCCATTCGGCGGCCCAGCGCTACCCGGAGTTGGCGCCGAAAGAATTCGCCGATGCGGGCATCACCGGGTGGGACGCTTCCTACTGGTACTGGCTTCACACTGGGGCCGGCTGGCGGGACACCATTGGCAGGGCCGTGGTGCGGTACACCCTGGCCGACAGCTTCGCCGGCTGGGCGGTCGACGTGCCGCCCGACCCGGGCCAGGCAAACAGCGACAAGACCGGTCCCACACCGTACACGAGGCTTGACGACCGTACCTACCAGTGGGTGTTCGAGGACTTCGAGCCGACCGAGAACGACGACATCACCCTGGCCTTTTCGAACCCGGTGCCCCCCTTCTCGGACCCAAGCACGCAGCCGGACAACGATTTGCCGGCCGGCATGGGCGCCTGGACCGAGGTCGGGGCGGTTTCTGGGGACGCCCGGCCCTTGTCAACAGACGGCACGCCAGAGTGGAGCCCGGGCTTGTTCGGAGGCGCATGGGGCGCCCCAGCGCCGGGCGTCGGCGGATGGATCCGGCTGAGCCTCAAGGGGAATCGTGACATCAAAGAATTCCGGATTCTCCCGGGGCGGCTCGACTCCCTGACCTCGTTCAAGGAGTACGCACGGCCCAAGACGGTCCGCGTGACGCTCTCAGATGGCGCTTCCTCCGACTTCACCTTGGCAGACGATCCCTCCCTGCAGTTGTTCCCCATCAGGGGAACGGCCACGGAGGCGACCATCAAGATCCTCGATGTCTATCCGGGCACCAAGAGCAGAGATACCTACATCTCGTACATCGAGTTCGGGAACGAGACGGCCCCGGCCTTAGGGCCCTTCGCGAAGCTCATCACAGAACAGGCGCCTCCGCCTACCACCACTACCAGTAGCACCGAGCTCTCGATCACCACCACGCAGCCGACGGCTCCGCCGCAGCCGAGCACGTCGGTTGCCGCCACTTCGCCGACCCCAGCCGGCGGATCCAACGTGGCGAACCCGGGGAAAGCCGGGCGCCTCCTGTGGCCCGCCTGGTTGGGCTTGGGCGTCGGGATTGTCGGTTTGGCGGCGCTGGCGTTCTTCGTCATGAAACTCCGCCGGAGTGCAAGGTCGCAGTCCTAGAGCCCGGCAGTCTCGGCGAAGAAGCCAAGCTGATGATGGATCGCCTCCTCGACTTCGTCCATCTGCTCCCGCGTGGGTTCCAACCTTCGAGGTGATGGCTACGACGGTCGTGACTTCGGATGTCAGATTGCCAAGGTTGTTTTGAGTGACAAGAGCAGGGCATTTCTTGCCGTGTTCTGGCCCTGTGGCCGGATCAAAATCGACCCGGTAGCCGCAGCCGCGACGCACCTTCTGAAGGGTTACCATTCAGGTAAGGACTCGCTGCCGGCAGCCAGGTCCTCATTGGCCATCTCGCGGTTGATCGCGCGCATCTCCTCGTATCCCTCGCGCATGAGCGCCTGCACGTGCTGCGCTTGCAGGCAGAAAAGCGCATCGATCATTACCTGTGTCTTGCTTGCCCCAGTCTCGCGTGATCGACGGTCCACAAAGTCACTAGCCCAAATGGGAAGCCGTGCGTTCAAAGGCTTGGCCGCGTGCACGTGGCCGGCCATGGCCATCCCTCCTTGGTCCCCTTGATCCACCATTTCCCCCTGTCGTGCCTCTCCCGTAAGGCAGACAAGCCATACATCAGGGCGCGCGTGGTGTAAAGGGCATTCGTATTACACTCAGCGTCCAGTCGCGGTCGACGGACTACGCGTATCCATTCTCGGCGTTGTACTGATGGCGCGTGCCCGGCGCACCAAGCACTCCGTACGCTACGTTCAGTTCTATCGCAGCCTCGGGATCACCCCCGTGGTCGGGGTGACATTGCTGCATGAGTGTCCAGTAGGCTCGCTTAATGGCGGCCTGTCTGGCCCACGGGTCGACCTTCAAGACCGCGTAGAAGCATCTGGCGATCTTCCTGCCGTTCCATGTGAAGCCACGACCCTCGCGCGCAGATGCGGAGCTTCCCGAAGATGCTCCACGGCCTTCTGACCAAGCTTGGCCGTCGGACGGCCGGCGCTGGAAACGTCGCCTCTTCTCTTCGTACGCTTTCTGCCAGGCCGCCTCTGCCTCCCGATCCGCCCTTCTCGCCTCCGCCTCACGCTTGACCCACACTTCGCCGAGACGAGTCCTCCACTCTGCGCTCTGGCGCTCGTTGAGGTACAGCAATTCGTAAGCATCGTTCTGCCAATCGGTGAGACTCCCCGACAAGCTCAGGACGATAACTCCATCTATCATTGCCACCCGGATCGACCGAAGCGACTTCAGTCCAACGGTCTCCTCAAGTTCCCTGAAGAAGCCGTCCTGGTCCGCGCGGTGGAAGATAGCTCGAGTTCGTTTTCCCGGGCCCAACACTGCCAGATCATGTAGGACCTGGAACGGGTGCTCAACCCGTCGTCGCCACCCGTAGGCATGAGGATATACGCGCACATCGCCGTAGGCGCGGCGGGCGTCTCTTCTGATCCTCCTTTGGCGGACGGCCAGAAAGGCCGCGCGAGGTAGCTCGTGGAGCAGGAGACGCAGGGCCGGCCACCACTCTCTGATGACCCCCACGATGAATGCCCCGACAAACAAGAGGGCGGCGACGAGCGGAACGAGGAGACGGACAACATATGCTGTCAGGAGCGCAGTGTTCAGTTTCGTATTCCTTGGCTGTGTGCTAGCAGCTCGTCACCAAGGTGTCACCACCGGCTCCTACCCACAAACACGTCCCCAGCGCCATTCGTGTCCCCCGGCACGAGATTCGCGGCATCGGAGACAAAGACCACGCGGGTACCGTCTCCGCTGATTGCCTTCGAGAAAGCGAAGCTGTTGGCATCGCCCTGTGTTCCATCGGCGGCCACGTTCACCTGCTCGGTGACTCCCGTCTTGCGGTCGTGGACGAAGACATCGGATTGCGTGTTGTTGTCACCAGAAACGAGGTTCTCCGCGTACGAGTAGAAGCACACACACCGGCCGTCGCCGCTGATCGAGGGCTGGACGCCAAGCACCAGCGCGAGCGCAAGACCTGTCCTCTTCACTTCACCCCCCTCGAGCGTTTGCGCGCGAAGCAAGTATCGGCGCTTGCGAAGGAATCCTGTAGACTGGCGGCTCTGCCCGTTTGCAGAGGGAGGGCAGCACGGATCGCAACCCGACCGCTCCTCAACTGCGCCCCACTCGCCCGCGCCAGGGTCGGACGTGGACCATCGGCGTCGTGTACTCAACCGCACCTGCCAGCACCGGGGATATCATCTTCCGCCCTGCCACCTTGTGCCTTCAGGGCCACCCGAGTGTATTCCTCAGTGGTCACCAGCGATCAGCGATGGGCGGTCGCGACCCAAGAGCGATCGACGTGAGACTGCGAAGCCGATAGCGACGCAGAGAGCAGCGACCGCGAGAGCGACACTCTCTAGCTGCCAGAGCCAAGAGGCGCGGTCCCTCAGGTAGGTGAGTTCAAGCACCTGGTACAGGAAAAAGAGCATCGCCGCGATGGCAAGGACCCCCTCTCTACGGAGAAGAGGGCTGGGCGAGGGAAGCCGGTAGGCGCGAGCCGCACCGAAGAACCCGATAGCGGCGACAACGGCAGCGGCGAGGGCGGCGAGATATGCGACCTCCCAGCGGCCCAATGTGGCTGGGATCGGCGAGCCGGGGACGTGACGTGAGAGCAGCAGGAGAGCGAACTCGACCCCGAAGGCGATGCTCGCCCATCCCAGACGCCGGTTACGGACCGCGGTCTCCCTGCTCGGAATGGCCCGGGGTCTGCCAAAGCCTGTTGCCACAAGCAGGAAGGCGGCCGAGGCCGAGAGGTAGGCCGCGACCTGGATGGCCGCGCTGCTTTGGAAGTTGGCGGGGTAGTAGGAGAAGATGGAGAGCGCCTCGCCCACGAAAACCACGCCATAGCCACCTGCCAGGACTAGAGCCCCCAGCCTGAGTCTGGGTCCCCGGGCCTCTCCCCCGCCGAAAAAGGCGACCGCTATCACCGCGAACCCAGCGACCAGCAGCGTCCGACCGCAGACCTGGAGCAGCCAACCAGCCTCCGATAGTGCGCTGCCGAGGAAGCTGATCCGGCCAGATGCCAAGAAGGTGATGTCGGCCGCAACGCCAAGTGGATAGGCGACCGCCATCGTGGCGGCGGCGGCACCCAGGTAGGTGTCGCGACTTGATCGCGCAGCATTGGATCGCATGTCTCGTTACCCCCCTCTTTCTAGCGAAACGCGGTACCCGGCCACGGCCAACAGGCCCCAGGGCCATGGCGCCACCATCATATCGTCTTCGGTCAAAGCCCGGATGCCGCAGGCGGGACTCGAACCCGCACGGGCATAGCCCTACGGCTCGACGACCAAAGGATTTGGCCGGGGTCAACGCGAACATGTCCCAAGCGGCATCTCTGTGGGCGAGGACGGACCGCCGCTATGAATGGGAACGGCGGCCCGCCCGAGAGGAGAAAGGGGGGCGTCAGCGAGAGCCTTGCGGTGCCTTTCGGCATAGGACCGCTGATGTCCCCGCCGCTTCCACGATATCCCCGGCACGCACTCGAAGCAAGCTCGAAACAACAGGCAAGTGCCATAGCCCGCAGCCGGGAAACTGCCTTGGTTAGCTAGCCGGCGCAGGCGCAGGTGTCGAGAACCAATAGTTGGTGATCCCCGGGGCCCAATGGCCGGTCGCGCTTCCCCGCACAAGGTCCTCTGTCCAATCGACGACGCTCTCGCCGCTAGGAGTCGTGATGATGACGTGAAGCGGGACTCGAACCCGCATTCCCTGGCTGCGGTTCTCTGATGCTACCCTGAGGGGGCAGGAGATTCGACTGGCTCCGCGGGTACCAGCATGAGACTGACCTATCTGGGGGGAACGGCTACGACTCGTGACTTGCTCACTGATATCTCCTCTAGGCGGGCCGTCGCGAGGGGTCAGGCGGGTTGGTCGATCGGCGTTCTTGCAGCCCTGGCTGCCGATCTCTTGTGGCTAGGATTATCGGGTTCCACTCTTGCCGGCTGTAGTGGGCCTGGCCGCGATAACGGTTCGGATGTGACTGCCAAAGTTGTCGATGGCCGATATGTGCCGAGCTCCGTAACCACTGATCACCTGCTTGCGGCCACCTTCTCCCTTGAGTTCAGTGACATTGCCTCGTCGCCGTACCGCGAAGCCATCCTGGCGCTTGCCACCACGACGAGTGTCATTTCCGGTGTCGGCGATGGTACCTTCGGTCCCGACAACGCGGTTCTCCGTAAGCAGTTCGCCAAGATGATCGTGGCAGCCATGGGCATTGCTGTCACCGAGGAGGACTGGCAAGACTCCAATCCTCCCTTCACGGATCTCGGCCCAGACGATCCCAACAGTCTCTACCCGCACGACTACATAGCTGTCGCCAAGGTCTACAACCTCACCTCTGGCAAGACGCCGACCACCTTCGCGCCCAACGCCAACATCACG
>Ga0182021_10012146_pt1 | contig 10231 bp, 11 predicted proteins | sample 612E3MmetaG_FD_120493 | JGI IMG/M metagenome (GOLD analysis project Ga0182021, IMG submission 120493) | Permafrost microbial communities from Stordalen Mire, Sweden - 612E3M metaG (Illumina Assembly) | ecosystem: Environmental > Terrestrial > Soil > Wetlands > Permafrost | place: Sweden... | reverse complement strand
GCGACATCAAACACCTATGCGACCTAATGCTGGATGTAATAAAAGAAAAACGCAAACCGGCACAGGTTAAAGAAGACGTGTCGTCGCTAAAGAAAGAGTTCAGCGGCGTTAAATACGGCTTCCAAAATGTTGAAGAAGCGCTTAGTTACATCAAAAAGGCTTAAACAGCCTTATCTTCATTTTTCAAAATAGCCTTAAAACTCAAGCAAAATCTTCTAAACTAAAGATTAAGCTTAAATGCTAATATGTAAAATTCTTTCTGAAAGCTGAAAGTGCATGGCAGACCTTCTATTACTCTACATCATCATAACAGCCGTAGTTTTCATAGTTGTTTTCATGTTGCTTCCAAGGTATGGACCACACACTGTCTCAAGGCTAACATGTCCCAGATGCAAGAAAAAATTCAATTACCACTGGGTTCCAGGAGCCAGCTTCATTTCTCTTTATCGTGGACGAAATCGGGGGTTGAAATGTCCTTACTGCCACATAGTTTCCACCTTTGATGTAGTTTCAACTAAAATGACTAAAGAGGAAGTTAGGCTTTTAAAAAGCAAAGCTTAACGACATCAAAGTGTGCAAGTTTTCTATAAGTTTTAATATTGTTTTGCCAATCAACTATAAATCTAAAGCTTGATAACCACTTAAAGGAGTTGGCTAAAGTGAAGGTACTATTAAACGATGGTTTAGAAAAAGAAGGCTTAAAAATCTTCCAAGACGCCGGCATAGAGACAGACACACAAAAAAGAGACATTGCAAAGCTGATTGCCGACATCGATGGGTTTGACGCATTAATTGTAAGAAGCGCAACCAAAGTTACAAAAGAAATTATTGAAGCTGGAGCAAAAGGCAAACTCAAAATTATCGGAAGAGCAGGCGTAGGCTACGACAACATAGATGTAGTTGCCGCCTCAGAAAACGGCATAGTTGTAAAATCTGCCCCCTACGGAAGCACCAACGCAGTAGCAGAACTCACAATAGCTTTAATGTTAGCCATTTCAAGAAACACACCACAAGCTCACCAGTCGCTAAAAGCGGGCGTTTGGAAAAAAAAGCCGCTGGAGGGCACCGAACTAGCTTACAAAACCTTGGGTATTCTGGGCTGCGGAAGAATCGGACAAAAACTCGCCGATATTGCACGCCGCGGCTTTGATATGGAAATCATCGGTTACGATATAATGCCATGTCTTGAATCAGGCATAAAATTCCTTCCTAAAGAGGAAGTTCTCAAAAAAGCCGATTACATTAGCGTTCACACGCCAGGTGGAAAAGAAGCCGCTATGGCAGAAAATGAACTTGCCCTAATGAAGAAAACCGCTTATTTAATTAACACTTCAAGAGGCAGTAACATAGACGAGCAAGCCCTCTATACTGCGCTCAAAGAAGGAAAAATCGCCGGTGCAGCACTTGACGTTTACGTTGATGAACCAAAAGTGGAAGGTGCAGAATTCAAATACAAACTCAAAGAACTAGACAACGTAGTTCTCAGCAGCCACCTGGGTGCCTCAACCGTTGAAGCTCAAAGAGAAACCGCAACGGAAATCGCCAAAGTAGTTTCAGGTTATCTCCTTGGCGGAGACTTCACCAACGCAGTAAACGCAGGTGAAAGCATTGAGCTAGAAGAAATACCTGTTCACACATTATTCATTCACCATCGAGACGTGCCAGGCGTCTTTGCTAACATTGACAAGGTCCTTGCTGATTGCGACATTAACATAAGAGCAAACTATTCACGGCAAATAGGAAAAGGCTACGCCATCTCAGTTTACGTTCTCCACAAAAAAGTTGGCTCAGACATTATAAAAAAGCTCAAAGCAGTTCCCAACGTCTGCAACGTTAAAGTTTAAGCGCAAATCTGTTTCAAACAGGCATATAAACCAGTTTTCTTTTTTAGGGTAGCTATGCGACTTGGAGTTCTGTTTTCAGGCGGCAAAGACTCGACCTTAGCCCTGCAGTACGCTGCAGACAAAGAAGAAGTAGCCTGCCTCATCACGCTTCTCTCCAAAAACAAAGAAAGCTACATGTTTCACACACCAAATATTGATGTTTCAGCACTTCAAGCTGAAGCCTTAGGATTGCCCCAAATAAAAAAGACAACAATGGGAGAAAAAGAGAAGGAGCTATCTGACTTGGAAGACGCAATCGCCCAAGCTGCAAAAGAATACCAGATAGAAGGTGTGGTAACGGGTGCAATCGAATCAGTCTACCAAGCCGAAAGAGTCCAGCGTATTTGTTATGGGCTTGGGCTTTGGTGCTTTAACCCCCTTTGGAAACATGACCAAAAAAAACTTTTAGAGGAAATTCTCGAAAAACAGTTCACAACTATTATTTCGGGGATTTTTGCTTATCCGCTTGATGAAACATGGCTTGGAAAACAAATCGACACCAAACTAATTGAGCTGCTAGTCGATCTTCAGCAGAAATATAGCATTAGCCCTTCGGGAGAGGGCGGCGAAATAGAAACAACAGTTTTAGATGCACCCATATTCAAAAAGAAAATTGAAATTCTTAACTCCACAATAGAAGCTAAATGGAATTCTGGAGTTTTCAACATTAAGCAGGCCCGGCTGGTTTCAAAATGATCCTGATTGTAGACATGAACTGTAAAAAGAATTCGTTGGGCTTCTATGAGTTTGTGTTGCCCGTAGTGGAAGTGGCTAAGAAACTGGATAAGTGCAGAATATTGCATTATCTTGATTTGACAAGTAAAGATCTAAGCGAATGTGACAAGATTATTCTTTCAGGTACCGCACTTAAGGACACAGCAACTCTGAGTCAGCCTGAGAAATTTCAATGGCTTAAAGAAACAGATAAGTCTGTGCTGGGCATCTGTGCAGGCATGGAAACCATAGGCATGGTATTTGGAGCGCCTTTATGTAAGTGTGTGGAAATAGGGATGACACCAATCACTACTGTGAAGGAGAACCCACTTTTCTCGGGGGACTATAAGGCTTATTCACTTCACAACTTCTGCGTCCAAACTCCGGAAACATTTGAGGTTTGGGCAAAATCGGAAAAATGCATACAATCAATAAAGCACAAAGACAAAAGAATCTACGGTGTCCTGTTTCATCCTGAAGTTAGAAATCAAGAAATTATCAAACGTTTCATCGCAAGCTAACCCATACGTAGATATCGCTATAAAATCAGGCAACAGAAACTTAATTACCTACCAAAATAAAAGTAATATTAGTTTTAGAGCAGTTTTAAACGGACGGATTTTGATATGGTTAATGCTTTACCAGTAGAAAAACTCAGAAGAGTATGTGATCCAAGTTTTATGCAGTGTGAATCAACAAATGATCTTGTTCCTTTAAGTGAAATTATTGGGCAGGAAAGAGCGGTTCGAGCTTTAAAATTTGGGCTTGGTATAAAAAACCATGGTTTCAACATGTATGTTGCAGGTTACCCTGGGACCGGAAGAAAAACCGCTGTGAAAAACTTTGTAGAAGCCCAAGCTAAAATCCAGCCAGTACCACCTGACTGGTGTTACGTCAATAATTTCTCAAATCAATACGAACCAAAAGCAATTCAGTTCCCTCCCGGAAAAGGAAAAGAATTTCGAGAAGACATGAAAAACTTCATTGAAAACATTAAAAGTGCTCTGCCTAAGGCTTTTGAAAGTGATGACTACGCTACAAGAAGAGAAGCCACAATCCGAGAATTAGAAAACCAAAGAAAGCAGTTAATTGAAGAATTGAGCATCAAAGCTCAACGGGAAGGCTTCGTTATCCAAACTACGCCCATCGGGCTACTTCTTATTCCTGTTTTAGATGGCAAGCCACTTAGTGAGGAAGAAATGTTAGCGTTGCCTCAAAAAGTGAAAGATAGAATTCAAGAAAAAAGGGAACAGTTGGAAACAGAATTTAGAAACACAATGCGGCAACTAATAGATATGGAGAGAAAAATCCACGATGCTTTAAAGAAGCTAAACAATGAAGTCGCTCTTTATGCGATCGGAAACCAAATGGAAAGCTTGAATGAGAAATATAGAGGCACTCCTGAAGTAACAGCATATCTTCAGGCTATAGAGAACGATATTTTGGATAATCTGAGTCAATTCGTGAGAAGAGGGGGTGGCGAAGCCCAAGAACAGCTTCCATTCCCGATGCCATGGATGAAAGAAGACCCGTACAAAAAATATGAGATAAACGTCGTCATCGACAACTCCGAAACGAAAGGTGCCCCCGTCGTCATGGAGACCAACCCCACTTACCATAACCTTCTCGGCAGAACAGAAAAAGAAGCACAATTCGGCGCGTTAACCACCGACTTTTCAATGATTAGAGCGGGCGCCATTCACAAAGCCAATGGTGGTTACTTGATTATTCCGGTTGAAGAATTATTAAGAAACCCGTTCTCATATGATGGTTTGAAACGAGACATAAGAGATGGGAACATCGTTATAGAAGAACCAGAGGAGCGATATGGATTTCTTAGCGTTAAAACCCTCAAACCTCAACCAATCCCATTGTCAGCTAAAATCATACTCATTGGAGACCCTTATCTTTACCAAATGATGTTCCAGTTAGATAGCGATTTCAAGGAACTTTTCAAAATTAAAGCGGAATTTGACACAGTAATGGATAGAACCGACGATAAAGTCGGACAATATGCTTCTTGGGTATGTGGACTTTGCGAAAGAGAAAAACTGAAACATCTTGACGGGACTGGAATAGCAAAGCTGGTTGAATATAGCTCAAGAGTTGCTGATGATCAATACAAACTGTCAATTCAATTTGCACACATTGCTGATATTATTCGTGAAGCCAACTTTTATGCGATTCAAGAAAACTCTGAGTTTATCACTGGATTACATGTCAAGAAAGCAATCGAAGAAAGAGTTTACCGGTCAAAACTCATCCAGGAAAAAATACAGGAAATGATAGAACGCGGCTTCTTCCTTATTGATACTGATGAACAAAGAGTTGGGCAAGTAAACGGTTTATCTGTCATGGGTCTTGGCGATTTCGCATTCGGCACCCCTTCACGCGTTACTGCAAGCATAGGCTTGGGCAAAGAAGGCGTTATTGATATTGAAAGGGAAGCAAAAATGGGCGGACCCATTCATACAAAAGGAGTCTTAATCCTTGGCGGCTACCTAAACGACAAATACGCAAGAGATAAACCATTTAGTCTTTCTGCCAGACTGGTTTTCGAACAGAATTACGGAGGCGTGGAAGGTGACAGCGCTTCAAGCACTGAGCTGTATACACTGTTATCGGCACTTTCAGGACTACCCATTACGCAGAGTATAGCTGTAACTGGTTCAGTTAACCAGAAAGGAGAAGTCCAAGCCATAGGCGGAGTAAACGAGAAAATCGAAGGCTTCTTCGAAGTCTGCAAACTAAAACGACTCACCGGAAAACAAGGCGTAATGATACCGGAAAGCAATGTGCAAAACCTAATGCTAAAAGAAGAAGTTGTAGAAGCAGTGACAGCCGGCAAATTCAACATTTATGCGGTAAAATCAATTGATGAAGGCATAGAATTTCTTACAGGAACAAAAGCTGGACAACGACGCGAGGACGGCACTTTCGAGGAAGGTACAGTCAACGACCTGGTTAACAAGCAACTTAGGGTGATGGCTGACAAACTCAAAGAGTATCCACATATGGAATTGCAACCAAAAAAAACCGAAAGTTAAGCATAAGTCAAAAAAACTATTTTTTCCATAAGCCCATAACCAATTAGCCTTTGTTAGAGCCCGTCAAAAGAAAATCATCCTATGGAAAAACAAGTTGGCATTTTAAAATCATTTTACAAATTTGAAGTAGGTCGTTCGTTAAGAGCTACTTGGGCGTGAATTAATTGTAGAAGAAGGAGGAGGACGGATGGTGGTAGCACCGTGTCCTTCTTCGTCTAAGTTGATTACAGTTGAGATTAAAAAAGCAAAATCGGTTATTTTTCATAATATGGTTGGTCATGGATTCATGGTTTTTCTTTTATTTCGTCGCCTTGGTTTATTGATTTGTAATCTTCATTATTATCTATAATCAAACTTATTTGGTAGTTAACGAGGAGTTATCAGGTGCAAAAGTAGTAGCTCAAAAAGTTAGGCGCAAACGCAACAGAACAACGATATTTATGCGTCTACCTGAGCTCATTTTCATATTCATTGTTGGTTGGTGCATGTACTTGGTGGGCAACGAAAAAAGAAAAGCCAAAATTCACGCAAGGAAACCAGATAACGTCACTTTTTTACCCATAGTTTATGAGGAAAAATACCAAAGGATAAATGGATAATGCTACAAGCAGCCGCTTCTTTTCACTCATTTGCTAATTTAACATTAAAATTTTATAGCGACGCTTGCACGCTTGTTGTTAACACAACACAACCACAACTCCATTTATACCCGCAAAGGAGTTGTTAAATTGCGAGAAATAGTCATCCAAGAGGTACACCCATGTTTGGCGGGTCAACCGTTAAACGGGGCACGAATCGGCACAGCCTGAGAAATCAGGTCTATTTTTGATTCGGCCTTGAGTTAACATGAGCGATCCGCCAAGCCTAATTTTGGTTACTACTTTAATACAGAATTCCAAAAAAGTTCAAATTAACTTTTAAAAAATAAAATTATCTTTAAGTTAAAAGAGCATTGGAAACCGAAATCTGACTTTTCTTTCTTATTCTTATTGTAAAAGCAAGTACTGCTACCACAATAATGGGTATTGCATAACTATAACAATTAGCCAAGTTGGTATCGGAGGCGTTGGTGGTGAAGCGGTGCTATGCATTAATGGGTATTGGTCTTGGTTTAAAACATCAATTAAATATGGGGTATCCCCGATTCCATCATTATCAGAGTCTGTTCCGTTATTGTTGCTCCAGTAATTCCCGACTTTGCCGTAATCCCAAGAATGCCTCGTCTCGCTAAAATTGTAGATTTTGCATACGCAGCCGCTAAGCTGCACTTCATTTTTTATGAAGCTGTCTTTGCTGATTATTATGTCTGAAGGTATGTTGCCTGCATTGTGGTCGATTTGTTCAAACCCAAAAAAATAGTCCCTGTCTATTGTTCGCTATGTAATTGTTTGTTATGTTATTGGCTGAACCTGATAGAAGCACACCTACGATGTTGTTGGAGAAGGCATTGTCTACAATGTTGTTATGCGTCGTTCGGATGTAAATGCCTATGCTGAAGTTGCTGATGTTTAGGTTTTTGACGGTTACCCCGCTCACTATTTTGTCAAAATCTAATCCAATAATGTAACTGAACAGTTATTGTTGCACTTGGACCTAAACCAAGGATTATTTGGGAGTTTATGGCAGTGGCAGACAGAGGACCTTTCAATATATAGCCAGCGCCATCAAGAGTTATGTTGCTTTTCTGTACAAGAATCGGATCATATACATTGCCAGTGAGCGTGTAGATATCTCCGTTGCGTTGGATGGGAGTATTTGCTGGGTTTACAGCTCCGTCGGGCTGGATAAAAATTGTCGTTAATTTGAACTGTGAAGCAACAGGCGAGGCTAGCATTACACAGATCAAACTTGCTAGAAGAAAAATCGTCAAACAAACCTTTTGCAGCACCAATTTTCTTCCCACTTTAATCTATGTCCTTTGGCGTATTTGAATTGTTAAGCCAATTCCTAGAGCTAACTATGGTTTTTCCTGCAAACTTAAACTGCAAAAAATCCTGATAAGGACACATCTCAACACAACGCATGCACCAAATGCATTGCGAACTTGCAACATCGCCGCTGTTTTTCTCGTAAACTTCTTTGACTTCAGTCGGACAGACCCGTTTGCAAATGCCACATTTCTTGCATTTCTCTTCTGCCTTGTTCAATCGGACTCCTGATATCCATTTGAATGGAGGAACCTATTGAAAACAGCCATTAAGGCGCCGAGAGGGCAGATTCTGCACCATGAGCGGCGGAAAAAGAGTGCCGCAGCAGTTACCAAGGCTAAAATAATCAGGTTAGTAGATGTTAAGTAGAATCCTAACGGGTAGAGTTGTCCAGTTGTAGTTTGAATTGTCCAAGATGTCTGCATCAAGTCAAGTCCCGTGTAAGCTAAAATGCAAAGTGGCTTCATGGGGCAAACTTGGCAAAACGGCGCTGAAAAGTAATTCCAAACGAACCCTCCTTTTTGAGTGCCAGGCACTAGTTGGGTACCAACGATGGCTTGCGCACCAAATACTACGCTGATAATAATAACAAGTGCTAGGATAATGTAGACTAATTGGTGGAATCGGGCATTGAACTTTTCTGAAAGGTTTCTTCGTTTGATTCTCAGGGCTTTCCTTAGGCGAGTCATTAAATCCAAATATAAACCGAAAGGACAGACCCAACCGCAAAAGAACCTGCCAAGAATGATAGCCGCTAAAATTATTATTCCGAAAACTACTGCTAATCTTGCCAGTCCTGTTGAATCGTAGTGTACGCCCCAGCCGCCTCCAACATTAAAGAAGGGGTAAATGTAGGATTGAATTTGCCAAAGTGCACAGGTCACTATTCTTCAACAAGGATAGTAGCATGCGAAAAAGGGCGCTGGAAGACCGTCAGGCATAGCTACTCCAAAAAAGTTTATCCCAACCAAAACCTCATGCGTCGCAATCTGCTCAGCAGGCACAGGCAAGCTGATGATCAATGAACACGCCAAAGAAAATCAGAAGTAGTAAACCTATCTGAATCAGAGCCTCAATGAACTGATTTTTATGGTTCTCTTTCTTATGCCATATGCAAAAGCAATTGCACCTACGCTTAACAGAGCCAAAGCCGCAGCAATGACCGTGTAGTCAGTTTTGTAATGTATCGGCACACTCGGAGTAGGAGATGGTGCATTTGGATTCGTCGGATCTGTGACTTCGCAGAATAATCTATCGCAGATGGCTCCGTTTATGGCAAATATGTTCCAGTATCCAGCCATGTCAAGTTTTTGGAAGACTGTAAAATTGCCAGTTTTTGGATCAGTTAATACATATTGCTCTTTGAATGTATAATCAGGTCTTGTGAATACTACTCGCACGGTCATGTTTTCTGCTGGAGGGCACACTTGCCCTGCTACCTTGACTGTTTCGTTAATGTTAGCTTTGGTTTTTGTCTATATCTGCAGATATGCATGGACCATAACAGGAACCAACAGGTTGAATAAATTCTACGTTAACAAAGTAAACAGCAACTATTAACGCGATGATCAAGCAGAGAGCAGTTCGCTGTTTAATACAACCTCACCCGGCATGTTGATATTGAGATTGTATACCGTCAAATACTTTTTCAAATTACCGCTCAGTTACCAAGATAAAGAGGGAAGAGTTGATGATGAAGCCTTATTCAAGGTGATATGCTTCTTCACCATGCTGGCTAAGATCTAAACCGTCCTCTTCTTCTTTAGGACTAACTCTCAAGGGAGAAAACAGATCTACTACCCTGAAAAGAACATAAGATCCAGCAAACGCGAAGGCAGAAACAACAAGTACCGCAAGCACTTGGACCCCCAGCAGAGCAGCGTGACCGTAGAATAATCCTTGAACGTTGGGATTAATCAAAGCCGTAGCGAATAAGCCAACTGCAACTGCACCGATTATTCCGCCTATACCATGACAAGCAAACACATCTAGTGTATCGTCTATTTTTGATCTTCCCGCTCGCCAGTTGGCAACTATATTTGAAACTATTCCTGCAACCAAACCGATAATAACTGCAGCCAGAGGATTCACGTATCCTGAAGCAGCTGTAATTGCTGCCAAACCGCAGACTGCACCAACTGCAATGCCTATTGCTGAAGGTTTGCCCTTGATTGCCCAATCTATGAACATCCAGCTTACGGCTGCTGCGGCGGCTGCCAAGTTTGTAGCTACGACAGCTGAAACAGCGATGTTGTCGGCTGCTAATGCGCTGCCACCGTTGAATCCAAACCAGCCGAACCAAAGTAAGCCTGCACCCAAAATTACATATGGGATGTTTGTTGGCTTAAACTCCGCGCCTAAAGCTGCTGCTGTGCTTGCTCCTTTTTGATCTAAGGCCTTAAGTTGGTCTTTCCAGTAAATGCAACCTTTTCTTCGACCAACCACGAGCGCTGCCGCCAATGCAGACAATCCTGCCGCTATGTGCACTACTATTCCGCCTGCAAAATCAAATGCGCCCAACACATGGAGCCAGCCGTTGGCGTTCCACATCCAGTGAGCAATGGGCGAATAAACTAGGGTTGACCACAAAACAACGAAGATTAGTAATGATTTGAAACGTATTCTTTCTGCGCAAGCTCCGATGATTAGGGCGGGTGTT
>Ga0182021_10012145_pt1 | contig 10231 bp, 8 predicted proteins | sample 612E3MmetaG_FD_120493 | JGI IMG/M metagenome (GOLD analysis project Ga0182021, IMG submission 120493) | Permafrost microbial communities from Stordalen Mire, Sweden - 612E3M metaG (Illumina Assembly) | ecosystem: Environmental > Terrestrial > Soil > Wetlands > Permafrost | place: Sweden... | reverse complement strand
CCGGACTGAATTTTGCAGAATGACCTCTAGTGGCTGACGTTCTAAGCGGCGCTGGTATTCCTTTTCAACCTCGGCGATGGTATCTTCGTCTGCTTTTTCGAGCGCTAAAAAGGCCTGAGCGCTTTGCATGGCCTCATCCACCTGGCGCTCCAGGAGGGGGATGACCTCCTCTCTCAACGTGCGGGCATTGGCTTCCAGGTTGCCGATTTGGCGGTCGAGAGTAGAGGCTTCGGCTTGCAGCCGGTTCGTCTCCTTTCGACAGCGATCCACTTCAGCTTGCAATTCAGCAATAGATTGGGTATCCAATGCGGCCAGCGCGGTTTTGCAGGCTGCCAACCGGGCTTCGAGCGGCGCAAGTTGATCCAGCTCCGGCAGTGAATGCTCCAGGTCGATCAAGGGCCGGATTTTGGGGCGGGTAAGCCCTAAACGCTGCTTGAGCGCACTCGCCTGCTCGTTAATGGCGACCATCTCACTTGCAATTTCATCCAGGCGGGCCTGACGCTGTTCGATCTGGCGGGCGGCGGCGCGGTCACCGATGAACCAGCGCCGGTATACCTGCGGGTTGAGATGACTGTCGGTGAAGTTGCGCCGGACGAAACATTCCCGGGTAACAGCCGTCCGGTAGTCGCGCAGGTCTTCGATGGTATCGACCCTGGTGAAACCTCCCAGAAGCATATCCACAAAAGCCCGGGCGGCAGGATGGGCTGTGGCCGCCTTGGCAGCCAGCGAGTTCTCGGAGACCGGACGACTTTCCTGCTTTAAGATCCGTTCGGTATCGAGCAAAGCCACGCCATAAAGATTATCTGGCTGGCGGCGGTCGCGATACAGCCGCATAGCTGCCGGGAAATGTTCCGGCGGCACCAACAAAACGAAACGGTTATGCCCCAATACACCTTCAACGGCATCCTGCCAGGCGGGATCAGGAATCTGCAACTCGGAACACAGAAAAACAACCTCGCCGGCGCCTAACCCTAATTCGGCCCTAAGCAAACGCCGCAGACGCATAGCCTGGGGCGCTTCAGACTCGAAACTGGCATCGCGGTCGCCTGTGCGCAGCTTACGAATTTCATCCTCCAGGCGGGCAGCCTCCTCTTTGATTAACCGGATTTGTTCATCCAGCAAGGTTTCTGACCGGGCATACGTTTGCTCCAAACCGGTAAGATCGGGCTGTAAGTTTTGGAGTAAGGCGGATAGACCTTCCGCTCCGATTTGGAAATGCGATGGGCCGGATTGTTGGACGAAGGTCTGAAGCCCATGGGGAACGGGAAGGCCGTCCCCCTCAATAAGTTCGCATAATCTTTTTGCGTCCGCAACCGCGTTAGATAACGTTTCCATTACCTGCGCCTCACGTTGGCGGAGGAGGGTAAGCTCGGCAGTTGTTGCGCTAACCGTTTCGAGCAGTTCCTTCTCGCGCAGCGCGGTGCGGTCGGTTTGCAGGGCCACCTGGGCATCCACTAAAAGAGTTTGAGCTCGATTGGCGCGCCGGGTGAGGTCCTCTTCTTGCAGTTGGGCCCGGCTGTAGGCCAGATCAGCTTCGTCCAGTTGAATGCGGCGTTCTTTCAACTCATTCTTATGGACGTCGCCCTGGATGCGCCGGGCGATAGTTCCGTTGGTGATCCGCCGGCGTTGATTGGCCAGGCGCTCTTTATCCAAATCTTCAACGTGATCGAGCGCGACAATCCTTTCCCGCACATCGGCCGCCAGCCCTTCGAAATGGCGCAAGGTCTCCAGTTGGGCCTGGAGGGTCTTGACATCGACGAGATTTTCATCCAATAGATAATTCTGGACGAAGGAACGGATGTCTGTCAGGGGACTGAAAGCCAGACCCTTGACAATCTTGGCTGGAAAATTGTCTTTGAGCTGGCCCAGCCGGTTAAGTAGATGGAAACGATAATCCTCCAGGCGAGTGAATACCTGGGCGCGGGCTGCCGGAGGAAGGGCAAAATTCTCGAGGTGGCGTTTGAAGGCGCGTGTGTCAAATAAATGGCCTTGGGAGCGGAAGAACCAGTTATCGTTGAGCATTGCATTGTGAACGATAAAATAGGCAACCTCAGGATTGCGGCCATCCTCGAATGCATCGATGACCGCCCCGTGGGAAAAGGTTGTACCGTCCGGGTTGCTGAATTCAAGCGCCACGACGCCAGTTGCATCGCCGCGCAGGTAACGCTGTCCCTCGGTGCCCATCTCGCCCCGCAAGTAACTGGCCAGGGTGCGCTTGCCCCCACTCAGGGCAGCCTGGTTGAACCGCACATCCCGCTGGCCGCCTACCAGAGCAAACTGAACCGCATCCAGGACGGTGGATTTTCCGGCGCCATTGATTCCGATAAAATAAGTGGTGCCCTGGCAGTTTATGGTTGTGTTTTCGAAGAGATGCCAGTTTATTAAGCGAATTCGGGTAAGAAGTTTCATATTAAGCTTCACTTTCTTCGTCATTGACAACGCCTGCCGAGCGGTACTTTCGCAGCCAGGCCTCCATTTCATCCGCAGTTTGGACGGGCAGAATCATACGGATGGAGCCGCGCAAGCGCAGGCGGGCGTCAGCGTCGCGTACCTCAATGGTCCGTTTGTCCAGAACCTCGATCAACCCCAGGACACGCAGGTGGCGTAGTAAGGTTTCATACTGGATGATTCCCAGGTCGCGTTCCTTGCCAGTGATGGTTCGGTACTCTTCGCGCACTTCACCGATGGTCACAACTGGATCCGTAGCCAGGCTCAAACGCTCCGAGTGCTCTTCATATAATTTACGCAGCACTACAATCATCAGGGTTTCGTCCAGGTGGTAATGGGCCCGGCAGTAGCTGAAATCGGAGACCGCCTGGAAAATACGGTGGTAATCGTCGTGCAGCAGGCTGAAACCGGCCAGCTTGAGCAGCGTTTCAAAAACCGGACGGAAACGATGGACGAAATAATAATCTTCCTTGTCGGTTTCAACGTCCTGGTAAAGAAAGGTCTGCCCTAATAGCCGGTTGACCAGGCGAGGGACGTCACGGCGGCTTTTTTCGGGGAGATCGGAGAGGAGCGATTCGGGATCAAGGGACATATTGGGCAAGGCCTCATAGGTTCTTGGATAATTCAAACGGTGCAATGCGATAAGGCCCGATCTGCACCGGTTCGCCGTCCACCACGTTCAGACCGTAGGAAACTTCCGGATGGTGGGCGTAAGCCATGATGGTAGTCAGCCAATGCAGGTCGTCCAGTACGCTGGCGGGGAGCTCACTGACATGGAGCGTCTTGTGGCCATTGAAGAATCCCAATACTTTTCGGTTGACTTTCTCAGGGGAAAAGGCCTGGGTCACATCTTGCATGGTGACCGCTCTTAAAGAGACAAATTCTTCAGGAAGCAAGGTTGGCTCCATTATGGAAACCGGGGTGAACGGCGCCCGTGACTGAGATGGAGTGTAAAAACTATGCGGGTCCGGAAGATCGACCGGGAAGCGGCGCAGACCAGGGGCGCCTTCGGGCAGCTCGTCATTCCCTTCATTTTTTAACCCAGAAAGAAGTTTGGCCAGGCTTACCAGCCGGTCTTTGAAGCTGCCGTCGGCGCTGCCAAGCTGGTAGCGAACCTGGCGCAGCGACGTGCGCAAATAGGCAGCATGCCGCTGGTCGATGTCATCCAGAAGCGGATCCAGCCCTTCTAACTGATGCGCAATGAACTGCATGTATTGGGCGATTTCCTGCCCGGCCTGGGCCGGGGACAGGCGGCTTTGGGTTGCCAGTTCTTCAGCGGTGTGGTCGAGCCATTCCGCGTCGATCTGCCAGTTCTGGATCTGATTGAGGATGTCGCGCCGGTAGCGCGAAACGTGGTCGGAGGTTTTCAGTGCATGATAGGCCGGGCCAAGCGTAAGAGCATAATCATCGAACTGCAAATGAAGTAATTCGGACACGCCTTTTTCATGCGTGGCGCGTTCTACGTAGAGGCGGATGTTCTGGTTCAGTTCGCTCAGGCCGCGCACCACCTGTCGAATGTTCTCATAAGCCTGCGTAATGGCAATTGCCGGTGAAAAATCCTTATTCGTCTTAGCTGATGTTAGAAGCTGATGGGCAGTGTAAAGCTGGCCTGTAAACTCACGCGGTTTCTGCTCCTGAATCGAGCGGAAAGCTTCCAAAAGGGTAAAGGCATAATCGGGCAGAATGATGGTTTCAGAATAATCAGCATGCTGCTCGCGCTCGACCCAACCCGTCTCCGCCAGCCTTCGCAGCAGGTAGCCAGCGTAGTCTTGCTCGGATTTATCCGGCGAAGAGATTAAATTGGCGTCTTTGGCCGCGGCGAGGCCGGCGAATCGGGTTTTCGAATCGATGTCGAGGATGGATTCGTTTTTCATCTCCGCCTCAACATCTTCCTCGGCGCCTGCAGCTTTCGTATAATCTACTATTTCGGCGATCACCACATCCCGGCTCAACCCAAAGCGGTTGAATTCTGCCAGGGCATAGACGCGCAGAAGGATCGCCATGTAATGTTTTTGGAGGGAAATAACCCCTTGGGTGGCGAAAAGGTTGAAAATGTTTAAAGGCAGAATATCAAATGGGTTTGCCATTGTCGCTTTCCCATACCAATATATCCTGTAAATCGCAGTGCAGTGCTTCGCACAAACGCGCCAGCGCATCCAGATCCACGTGGCGCGCTTGGCCTGCATCGAGACGGTAGACGAAATCCTTAGGTACGCCGGCAAGTTCGGCTAGGCGGCGCGGAGAAATTCGTTCTCCTGTAGTGGCCTGCTGCTTGCCCAGCAGGATGGTAATGCGTCCAGAGGTAGTTATTTTGCTCATTTAGAACCTATGTTCTAATTATAAGGACAAATGATGAATTTGTCAAGATGTTTGGGCGATATTAACAGACAGTTGGAATTGTGGGTAAAATGGATGTCTATTAAATCAGCGAGGTGTCGCAATGTACGTCCAATTGACGGAAGAGATCGTGCGGGCGATGGCAAATACGAAAAGCTTTGAACGCGGGATGGAATATTATCGTTCCGGCGCAATTTTTAACGCATTCCGCAGGGGAAATATTCTATTGGGCGATTGCTCAGGCAGCAATGCTTCCTTTTACAACTTGAGGGTAGAAGTAGAGAGGGATAGCATCAAATCGGCTGTTTGTACTTGTCCATATGACCTGGACGGCTATTGCAAGCACGTCGTAGCCCTGGTCCTGACTTACATTCACCAGCCGGGTAAATTCATTGAACAAAAAAGTGTGTCTGATTTGCTTGTAGACCTGGAAAAGGACGATCTGGTGGCGTTAATCGCCCGCATGGTAGAGCGTGACCAGGACCTTTACAATGAAGTGGAGATGGCAATTCCCATCGTTAAGGTAACTGCACAGCCAAAATCTGGCGTAATAAAAGTGAAATGCCAAACCCAGGTTTCGGAGTCGGTCTATCGCAAACAGGTGAAGAGAATTCTAAAGCAAAGTCGTTACGATGAAAATTATGACAACGAATGGGATTCTCCGGCTTATATTGACGACCTGGAAGAAGTGCTGAAAACCGCCAATCAATTTTTGGCTGCCGGCGACGCGGAAGGAGCCCTGATAATATTGCGTGTTTTGCTTGAAGAAACCACTGACGATTACGATAGTGATGAGGATTATAACGGTGATGTTGCGTCTTTTATCCAAGAGCTGGGTATGCCGCTGGCGGAGGCGATCCTGTCGGTGGAAATGGATGATAAATTCCGCGAGGCGCTGGAGAGTTCGATTGGGGAAATTCTTGACACCCTGGATGAAGCCATCGAAGAAAGTGAGTTCGAAGTGGTTGGCGCCGCCATCGAATACGGATGGAGTGAGCTTCCTGATGAAGAAACGCAATGGGACGAGTTCGACGAAGAAGAGTGGATGCTGTTCGACGAATTACAACAGGCCCGGCTTAACGTACTCGAATATCAGCATCGCGACTATGAATTCCTGGAACTGGCCAAAAAGGCGGATCCCAAACGATTCGTTCTCAAGCTGCTTGAATTGAAGCGTTTGGATGAGGCAGTGGCCGCAAGCCAAAACCTGGATGATAATTACGAAATCCTGGCCGTCGCCCAAAAAATGCAGGAAGCAGGCCGATTGGCGGATGCGGTTAAATTAGCCGAGTCCGGTCTCACCCAATCAGGACACTCCTTATATGAACTTGCCAACTGGCTTGCTCCCCAGGAGGAATCACTGGGGAAAAAGGAATTGGCGATGCAGGCTTATAAAACTGCTTTTGATGTCCATCCAACGATTGAAAACTACCGCCACATTAAGCAGCTTGCCGGTCCAAAATGGAATGATCTGCTCCCGGAGTTGATGTTAAAAGTTCCAGAAACCGGAATGCCTGAGTTGATGGTGGATATCCATCTTGAAGAGCACAACTGGGACGCGGCGATTACGCTTGCCGAAAAGCATGACTTTTATTACAATCTGATCGCAAAAGTAGCCGACGCCGTGGTTGAATACCGGCCCGATTGGGTCATCCGGGTATCGATCCAACAATCTGATGCACTTATTGTTAAAACTCAAAGCAAGCTCTATCCCATTGCTGTACAGTGGCTCAGGCGAGCAAAGCAAGCCTACCTGCAAAAGGGTCAGATTGCAGAATGGAAGGCTTACATTGCCAGCTTGCGCGCCACTTATGCTCGCCGGCCAGCCTTTCAGAAGGAGATAGCCAATTTATAGTTAAAAAATATTTTTTTTCCATTGGATCCCATTCATCACTGCCCGGCGAGGGTTTTTCGCCATGGAGGGATGGGTCCTGTAATACCTGGTTTAGCAGCTCTTCGACAAGAAGCTGGCCTTTTTGAGAGGATAGGATGGATTTAAAAATATCAGTATAACCGGGCGGTATGCCAGGGATTGAAGGCAGTTTCGTTACCTCTATATGGATAATGGCGAATTCATTTTTTTCGATCCTTTCCGATGCGCTTGCGGTAAGTTTCCAATCTTGGATGTTCGGGATCGACTTGTTCCCACGCTTCCAGCCAGGCGCGAGCAAATTTGCGATTACTCTCTGCCAGATAGGCTTGAATTTGAGCCTGGCACAGGGCGGTAAACTAAGAAGTGTGCAGCTTCTTGCGCTGTATCAGGTCATTTAGCAGCTCGTGGGCATGGTCCAGGTTGCCCTGCAGGACTTCCAGGCCGGCGATGCCAATGATTCCAAAGAAATAATCCGGAAAGCGGGCATGCACCTCGCGGATCAATTGACGCGCTTTGTCCTTCTGACCCTGCATTTCAAGCGCCATGGCCAGGTTGTTCAGCAGGCTGGGATCATCCGGCCAAAGGGCCAGGGCCTGCTCCAACAGTTCCTGGGCATGCCTTCCATTCTGGTCACGGATGGCTTTCCAGCCCCCCTCGGCCAGTACCCGGACGCGTTGAGGTAATTTGGATGGCTCCGGTTCCGGATAGATCATAATATTCAGCAGCATCACCTCGCGCATTTCTCCATCCGACCACATTTGGACGGGACCAGACGGCAGCAGGTCGGCTTCGGAAAGGATGTGTGAGGCATCAAAACGTTCCTGGAAGGCGCCGCGTTTACCAAAGATAAAGTCTTTAGCCGCCGAAACCAACCCTGGGTGAGCGGTGATCGCTGCCATGCGCACTACAAAGTCGCGGGCGGCTGCATCGCCGCGCGCCACCATATGCGGCGCCAGAAAGAAGACTTCGGGATGTTTCTCCTCAAAATAAAGCAAAAGAGTATTCTGAAAATCGGATTTATTTGAGGCGAGCTTTAGCTTTCCCATTTGGGCTGATAAATCGCGCATCGCGGCAGACAGTAGCCAATTTTCAAGAGGGTAGGCCCACACACCGCTGCGATCGTTTTCGGGCTTTTTCAGGTCGTCGAGATTTTCCAAAGCCCAGTCAAAATTGGGGTTGATCCTGAGCGCTTTTTGCCAGAATTTGCGAGCGTCTTTTTCATTCCCTCGAAAACATGAAGCCGCAGCCAAAAGGTGATAGAAGATTTCATCGGTAAAAGGTGGCTCCAATTCGCCAGCAGCCCGGGCGAGCTCTAACAAACTGAGCACATCTTGATCATCCTCCAGGAAAGTCAGTGCCTCTGCAATTTTTGTCCAGCGGTTGGTGGCGTCTGATTGAGAGTCCTTGAGACGTTGGGCATATTGAACAGCTTCAGCAGGACGGCCGCTCAAGAAGTACAACCGGGCAAGGTTGGAAAGAGCATGGATATTGTCCGGCTCGAAATCCAGAATCCTCAGAGAAGTCTGGATGGCCCTGTCAAGTTTGCCATCCATAGCCAAAATTTGAACCAGGTTATTGAGCGCCGGCACAAAATTCGGAAACATGTGAAGCAATTTCTCTCCCACCTGGAGGCCCTGGCGTAACTCACCGTGAGCCAGGTTGTAACGCAGCTCATCATGCAGCACCAACAGGTCAAAGGCCTGGCTTTCGGGCAAATTCAGGCTGGCGGCATGCTCTGTCAAAAACAGTTCGATTTTTGGAATTTCTTTACGGGCCAGTGCGGCATTTGGATCGGAAGGCCAGCGGCGCAGCGCTTCCTGAAAAGCTCGCAATGCCAAAGCCGGACGACCATTTGATAGATAGGCTCCGGCCAAACCATAATTCAGATCTGGGTCACGTGGTTCGAGGCGGATGAGCTTCCTGATGGAATGCTCGTATTCCAATGCATCCTTGAGGTCGGAATAAGCATTGACCAATAACCCAAGTACTTCCGGGGTATTCGGGTAAGCCTGGTCAAGCTCTCGCAAGATTTCCACGGCTTCTGCAGCCTTTCCCTTTTGCAACAGGTCGCTAGCTTTGAGAGTCTCCTCCATAAGGCGGCGGGGCTGTGGCGGGCGGCCGGATTTTTTACTTTTCGCCATTTCGGTTTCCTGTATCGTAAGGCCTTACTTAATCCTGTCTTGCACACATTGGTTTGTATTGCAAGAAATTGCTTGTTTGCATTGCCATCAATGAATTGATTGTTATGCCATACACCCTAACTTTTTTAATTGCGATATATTTATTAATTCGTGATGTGGTATCAAAATATTGATGCGGCAGGAAAAATTCAAACATCTCCAAAACCAGAGCCACAAAACCCCTTTAGGGGATGAATACGACTATTGATAAGAGACGATGTTGCCAATTTGGTAACTCAATGCTATAATTAGTTAATGAGAATCATCGCCCGCCATATCATTGATGACTTTGAAGTAATCCATCCAGATGCCATGACCTCACTTGAAACTTGGTACAAGATGTCTAAGTCGAAAAAGTGGACTCGGCCTGTTGATATAAAAAATGATATAGCCAATGCAAGCATTATCGCAAATAATCGGGTTGTATTCAACATTAAAGGTAATGATTACCGTTTGGTGGTAGCAGTTGATTATCAACGTCGAATATTTTTCATTAAATTTTTGAATTCGCACGAAGAATATGACAAGATAGATGCTTCCACCATCCAATATAAGGAGTAAATCATGGAAATCAAGCCTATTCGAAGTGAAGCCGATTATAAAGAGGCTCTAAAGGAAATCGAATCACTCTGGGAATCCCCATTGAATACGCCGGAGGGGGAGCGGCTGGATGTGCTGGTAACATTAGTTGAAGCATACGAGACCGAACATTATCCCATTCCAGTAATTGATGACCCGGTCGGGGTACTGGAATATTACTTAGAAAGCAGGGGATTGTCTCGCTCCGATTTAATACCATACATCGGGCATAAAGAACGAGTCTCAGACGTTTTTTTACATAAACGCCAACTTTCCATCGAAATGATTCGCCGTCTACATGAAGGACTTAATATTCCCGCAGACCTTCTTATTGGAAAATCTAAAAAGGCGTATCATATTGAAAAAAGATTTTGACAATTACATAACAAAACTATGAAAACAAAAAACGGTTACATTTTCGTGACCGTTTTTTATATCAATATTTCTTTACGACATCACTTATTAATTTTACCCAAATTATTTATGTCATGGAGATTTTATTCACGATCAGATTGAATTGATCCACGTTTGTTGATAATCTTGGGGATAGAAGGTGGATCACCTTGACCGGCGATACCGTTGTCGTTTGTCTTGCGCACAATAATTGAGGCAACTTTAAGTTAAAGATGGATATCAGCAGTGATTGAAACAATTACACATAATTGCACACGACGAAAAAAGCCGCCTTCTGATTCGTAAAATAATCCCCCTATATAAAGAAAGAAAAACACAAAACATATTATTTTATCTGTATTTAGGGGCTTGTTTTCTAAAGATTCCAAGCATTCTATTATCTCCACTTGATCCACAGGGG
>Ga0182021_10012144_pt1 | contig 10232 bp, 4 predicted proteins | sample 612E3MmetaG_FD_120493 | JGI IMG/M metagenome (GOLD analysis project Ga0182021, IMG submission 120493) | Permafrost microbial communities from Stordalen Mire, Sweden - 612E3M metaG (Illumina Assembly) | ecosystem: Environmental > Terrestrial > Soil > Wetlands > Permafrost | place: Sweden... | reverse complement strand
CGCGATACTGTGACATATTACTCTGAAAAGGAAATTATAAGACTCCTGCTAAAATTCGGCGGGGTGGAATTTGAGAGGTCTTTAAATAAGGAAGACGGAAAAGAAGAAATGTTAACTGTCTCCGATTATATAGTAAGGGAAATAACCTCTGATGATCTAGTATTTGATCACAGTGTGTGTGCAAAGATCTTCGAAGAGTTCCGGTTTCATGTTGAGCATGGACTCATTGCCGGTGATAAACAATTTGTCAAACATGAAGATCCCGAAATTTCCAGCCTGTCAGCTGATCTTCTTGCAGACTCACATGAACTGAGCAAGATCTGGAAGGATAAGCAAACTTATGTTGAGACGGAGGAGATGAAGCTTAAAGAGATAGTTGGAGATGCTGTTCTGAAGTTCAAGAGTGACAAGATCAAAATAATAAGGAAAGAGATCATGACCCAGCTTGAAGAAGCGGTAAAATCAAATAATACTGAAAAGGTGCTTCAGCTGCAAAAGAGATATTCAAATCTGAGTGTTGCTATGGGGGCAATATCCAGGAAGCTTGGAGGCAGGATTGTGTTGTAAGCAAACCTCATTTCCTCAATTTTATCAATTTAGAGGAGTCTGTCATATTAATTACTAATTTTGATAGGTTATTTATTAAGAAATGAAAAGACCTTTCTGTTTCGTTATAATACTTATAATGGTCTTTACCCTTTCATGCAGAAACGGGACGAAAGAAAAAGAATCTTTTATCCCGGTCTTTTCAACCTATAAATCGGATTCTGCCAATAAAAATAACATTCCTCCAAAAAATGAGATATTTTACGGCATACTTACGCCAGTGGAAATCTGTACTATTTTCAACAGGCTGGGGATATCTCACAACAATGAAATTCTGAATCCCATATCGAACAAAGATCAATACCTGAGCAGTTCAAAAGCATCGATCAATACAGGTATATACGGAGTTGATTTCGGTTATCTTAAATTATTTGGCGTCGGTCAGGAGATGATTGATTACATGGTAACTATCCGCGACATGAGCAATAAGCTCGGAGTCCCCGATAAATTTCTGACTGAACCACTAAAGAAGATAAATAACGATATTTCAGAATCTGATACGATCCTCTCACTCATGAATGATGCTTACATCAAAATAGAGGCTCACCTGCGTGAAGGAGGGAGAGAAAGCACTGCAGGGCTGATGGTTATGGGAGGATGGGTGGAAGCAATGTATATAGCTACACAACTCGTCTACAACTCCGAAAAACCAGATCCTGAAGTGATTCAGAAAATTGCCCAGCAGAAATACACACTGACTTCTCTTCTCAGCTTCCTGAAAAACTACTATGACGACCCTGTAGTTGTCTATTATTCAAAAAAACTAAAGTATCTCAAGAACTATTTTGACACTTTCGATATCTATTTCAAAAAAGGCGATCTGGAAATTGATATAAATAAACAAGTCTTTCGCTCAACAGGCAGCGAAATGAATGTTACTCTCGAAACCCTCAATAAAATCCGCGTCTACATCAGTAAATTAAGGACCGAGATGGTTACGCCTTAAATATTGGCTGCCTGATTTGCCCCCCTTCCCCCGCTTAGGCGGGATTCGTTCCGTAATTTCTTTGTGGATTGCCCCCCTGCCCCCCTAAAGGGGGGTTCGTTCAGTAATCACGTGGTGGATTTTTGTTATCACAGTATCAGTACTATAAAGTATCTGATCATTTGTGAATCTGATTACTTTCAATCCAAATTTGTTTAGAACTTCAGTTCTGCCCAAATCGTATTGGTTTGCAATTTCATCATTGTGAATATCTCCGTCAACTTCAATTACCAATCTATATTCATGACAATAAAAGTCAACAATGAAAATATTAATCGGTTGTTGTCTTCGAAATTTAGCATTGAATAATTTTCTGTTTTTTAATCTTTTCCAGAGCACTGCTTCTGCTTTAGTCATTCTCCTTCTTAGGATATGGGCAGCTCTTAAAGTATTGGAATTCGCTCCATAAAACATGCTTATCCTGGAAAAATATGTTTTCATAAATGATGCAGCAACATCTCAAATATACATAATTCCCGTATGATTCGAGGACGAACCCCCCTTTAGGGGGGCAGGGGGGCAAAAAAACAGAAATTTGCGCCAGGGGGTATAGAAGACAGAAACTTGTGGGCAGGGGAGCTAAAAAAAACAGAAAAGAACAGGAAGAGGTTTGAGGAAGTTAACAGAGTTTTTATTTGTATCTTAGATTCTCTAATCCAACTTACTATTCAACCAAACATCCTGAAGATGAAAGCTGTAAAACTTATATCAGTTTTTTTTGTTGTTCTGATTTTAGCATCCTGTGAATCAAGGGATAATAAATCAATCCGGGATTCAAAGGGGCAAAATGCCGAATCTGTTCCTGTAAATATCCTGCTCGATAAAGGATTCAGCGAATATATTTCAGGTTATACCTCCGGGATTATTGCTGCCAACTCGTCTGTTGAAATACGATTCACTCCGGAATTTGCCGCTAAAGCAAATAAATCAGTCTCAGGATTGTTTGTTTTTGATCCGGCTGTCAGAGGGAAAACAGAATGGAAGGATGAAACAACTCTTGTATTCACTCCTTCAGGTCTTCTTGCACCGGGGAAAATTTATACGGGAAGCCTTAACCTTAACAAACTCTCGGAAGTAAAAGAGAGACTGAGAGTATTTCCTTTCAGGATACAGACGCTTAAAAAAGATTTCCGCATAACGACCGGAGCACTTGAATGTTCTGATATTCAGGGACAAAGCTACACACTTCATGGCCAGATTATCACCGCTGATTTTATTGCACCGGGTGAAGTCGAGAGCTACTTGTCTGCAAAACTGGCCAGAAAGAACGTGGATATAACCTGGGACCACTCACTTAACCTCATTCACAACTTCACCATAATAAATATTGAACGGAGCGGTAAGTCGCAGAATCTTGTACTTTCCTGGGATGGTTCCTCTGAAGGGGTCAGACAGAAAGGTTCTTCTCTTATAAATATACCTCCGAAAGGTGAATTTAGTATTCTGGATGTAATACTGGTTCCAGGGGAGAGTCAGCGAATTGATGTTTTATTTTCCGATCCTATTGATAGCAAACAGGAAACCACAGGACTGGTTCATCTGACCCCATCAACTGAAGCAACAATTAACATCAGTTCTAACATAATAAGTATATTCCCGGCCAATAATTTACAGGGAAAGATTAATCTGAATGTCGAATCATCAATCAGGAATATCAGTGGAAATACTCTCAAATCAGCCTTCCTGAAAGAACTCGATTTTACATCTGTCCCACCCGGTTTATTACTTGAAGGAAACGGAGTGATACTCCCCTCTTCAAAAAATCTCATTTTCCCTTTCAAGGCTGCCAATCTAAAAGCAGTTGATCTGAAAATCATCAGAATATTTGATAATGACCTCCCCTATTTTCTTCAGGAAAATGATATAAACGGAAATAATTCCATTAAACGGTTCGGCCGGCCGGTATATTCCGGAAAAGTTGATCTTGTAACGGGTCCGGGAACGAACCCCGGAGCATGGAATCTTTATACAATCGATCTCGCTGACTACATAACTGTTGAACCGGGTATTCTGTATAAGGTAGAGCTTGGAATGAGAAGATCATATTCCCTTTACCCATGCAGTGGTACAGGTGAAGTGAATAAATATGAAGAGGCTCTTCAGCAAAATGAGGATAAGAATCGTGAATTCTGGGACGATCCTGAGAATTATTATGAAAGCAGCGATGACGAACTCTATTACAGTTTCGGCTTCGATTGGAAAGATCGCAAGAATCCATGTACTGATGCTTATTACAGTCCGGATAAAAGAATATCGAGAAATATCCTTGCATCTAATTTGGGACTTATTGCTAAAAAGGGAAGTGACAATATCCTGCATGTGATGGTGAATGATCTTCTTACTGCACTGCCTTTAAATGAAGTCTCAATAGAAGTTTTCGATCTGCAGATGCAACTGATTTCATCGGGAACCACAAATCAGGATGGCTCAGTTTCAATCCTTTGCGAAAGGAAGCCTTTCCTCGTAGCAGCAAAAAAGGATAAAGACCGTAATTATCTGAAAACCAATGATGGATCTTCCCTCTCATTAAGCTCTTTTGATGTCGCCGGAATCAAACCGGAAAATGGTATAAAACCATTTATCTATGGCGAAAGGGATGTCTGGAGACCAGGCGATTCCATTTATCTTTCCATTTTTATTAAGGACATGAACAGCAGTCTTCCGGCAGGGCACCCTGTCCAGTTCGAGCTAATAAACCCCCAGGAACAGAGAGTCGATAATCAGGTGCAGAAACTCGGCCGAAGTAATTTGCTGGTCTTCACAACAAGGACATCACCTGATGCTGTAACCGGAAATTATAAAGCTCAGTTCAGAATTGGAGGAGCCATATTTACAAAACGTATCCGGATTGAAACTGTGAAACCAAACAGATTAAAAATAAATCTGAATTTCCCGGAAGAGATCCTGGGAGGATCCATGCCGGTTTCAAAAGGTACTCTCAATGTGAAATGGCTGAATGGTGCGATAGCAAAAAATCTTCATTCATCTGTTGAGTATATTCTGAAGCATACAAAAACCGAATTTGAAAAATACGGACAGTACGAGTTTGATGATCCTGTAACCGAATTCCATTCAGAATCTGTCAGCATTTTTAATAATACGCTTGACGATAAGGGAAATGCATCGGTGGTATTTGATCCGGGAAAAGAGATCAATGCACCGGGGATGCTGAATGCGGTTTTTACTGCCAAAGCTTCCGAACCCGGCGGTGACGAAAGTATTACACAGACAGCCTATAAATATGCTCCATACCCTGTGTTTGTTGGTATTAATCTGCCCGGATTGAAAGGGAAAAGCAGGATGCTTTTTACAGATACAGAAAATACGGTTAAACTTGTCACCGTTGATGAAAAAGGCAAACCGGTCAGGTCAGAGGTTGAAATTACTATCTATAAAATTTCATACAGATGGTGGTGGGAATCAGATAATGAAAACCTGGCATCATATATTTCAAACAACAACTATAAACCGGTAATAAAAAAATCAATAACCACATCGGGGGGCGAAGGTTCCTTCACCTTCAATATTGATAAGAAAGACTGGGGACGTTACCTGATCCGTGCAACAACACCCCAGGGCCATTCCACCGGAAAAATCCTGCTGGTCGACTGGCCGTGGGAATACGGAGCGAAAGGCAATTCTGAAGGCGCAACCCTTCTTTCCATCAACACCGATAAAGAAAAATATGCTCCCGGAGACGAAGTTAAACTTACTTTCCCTACTCCTGAAAATGCAAGGGTTATTGTAACTCTGGAAAATTCTACCGGAGTGATTGATGAGATCAGAACCGGTACTGAAAAGGGAAGCACTGTAGTAACCTTCAAAGCCAAATCTGAAATGGCCCCGGATGTTTATGCATATGTTACTGTTATTCAGCCTCATGCACAAACTATTAATGATATGCCTGTCAGGTTGTATGGAGTAGTTCCGGTAATGATTGAGGATCCGCAGACAAGACTCGCACCAAAAATTGAAATGGCAGATGAAATACGTTCACAAAAACCATTTGAGATTAAAGTGAGTGAATCGAACAGGAAGGAGATGACCTATACACTTGCAGTTGTAGATGATGGATTGCTTGATATTACAGGATTCAAGACACCTGATCCCTGGAAATATTTCTATGCCCGGGAAGCTCTGGGAGTCCAGACCTGGGACTTGTATGATTTTGTTCTTGGAGCTTTTGGGGGAACCCTGGAAAGAGCTTTTGCAATAGGTGGTGATGAAGCAGTTATTGACAAGACAGCAAATAAAGCAAAGAGATTTGTTCCTGTAGTAAAATTTCTTGGCCCCTTCAGTCTTGGATCCGGGAAAACAAGTTCCCACAAATTGACACTCCCTCAATACACAGGTTCTGTTCGGGTTATGATTATTGCAGGAAATGACAGGGCTTACGGCGTTGCAGAGAAATCTGTCCTGGTTAAGGATCCTCTTATGCTTCTTGTTACTGCTCCAAGGGTAATCAGTCCGGGAGAGAAAGTAGCTCTTCCGATATCACTTTTCATACAGAAAGAGGGGATAAAAGATATTTCTGTTAAAGCAGAAGGCAATGAGCTTGTAAGCTTCGAAGATCAGATAAAAAATATACCGGTGTCAGGTACCGGCGAGAAAGATTCTGAATTATCTTTTAAGGTTGGTGATAAAACAGGTGTGGCAAAAATAAATGTAACGGCAACAGGAGGAGGTGAGAGTGCAACATATAAAATGGAAATCGAAGTCAGGAGTCCAAACCCTCCGGAGGTACGTTCCGAACTTAAAGTACTGAAGAAAGGGGAAAAATTTGAATCATCCTTCAAGCCGTTTGGAATAGATGGATCCAATTCCTCGATTCTTGAAGTCTCTTCTCTTCCTTCAATAAATCTCGATAAGAGAATGGAGTTTCTTCTCGATTATCCGCATGGCTGTTCTGAACAAATCACATCAGCTGCATTTCCACAGTTATGGTTAAAAGATCTGACAGGAAATGACGCCTCAATAAAAAACTCGGCATCTGAAAATATCATTGAAGCCATCAGCGCACTTAATTCCAGGCAAATGATCAATGGCGGCATTGCATTATGGCCGGGTTCGATTCAGCCTGATAACTGGGTGACATCTTATGCCGGGCATTTCATGACTGAAGCAGAAAGAAAAGGGTATAGTATTCCGCAAGGATTCAAACAAAAATGGATCAGCTACCAGAAGAAAACAGCACAGGACTGGCATTTTGATACAAGATATAAATATTCAGCTAACGATCAGGCATACAGGCTTTTTACGCTTGCCCTTGCAGGACAGCCTGAAAAAGGAGCGATGAACAGGCTCAGGGAGTCTTCCGGAATACCACAATTATCCCGATGGTTACTTGCTGCCGCTTATGCGACGACTGGCCGGCCGGAAGTTTCAGCCGGTCTGCTGGATGTCAGGAATATCAATTCAGATCCGGAGTACTATAATTTTTACTATGGCAGCGAAATGAGAGATAAGGCAATTATCTTATATACTCTGACTCTTTTGAAAAATGAAGAACAGGCTCTTCCTCTTCTGAAAGTGATCTGCGACAATTTTAATAATGAAGACTGGTACAGTACACAGTCAATAGCCTGGGGGCTCTTTTCTTATATGAAATGGACAGAATCCATTCCCGGAACAAATGGCCCTTCAAAAATTAAAATAACATTTAATGGCAGTAAATCGGACCAGACAATCCAGTCAAAACAGGTTTGGACAAAAGACCTGAAACAGAACAAGGAGCTTAACTCGCTGATTGTCGAGAACACTTCCGATAATCCTCTCTACATTACACTCACCAGGAAAGGTATTCCGCTTGTTTCTGAAAAGACAAGGGAAGATAAGGGGTTAAGTATGAAAGTTGATTACATGGATTTGGATATGAAACCTGTAGATCAGAAAATCCTTAAACAGGGGACAGATTTCATGATGGTAGTTAAGGTCACAAACAACACTTTCGAAAAAGTGGACAATGTTGCTCTTACGGAAATGGTTCCTTCTGGCTGGGAAATTCAAAACACCCGGATGTTTGAAGCTGATTATGGTATAAAGGAGAGTCCTGTTGATTACCGTGACTTCAGGGATGACAGGGTGAATACCTATTTCAGTTTAATTCAGGGACAAACAAAAACTTTCGTTTTGATCCTCAATGCTGCGTACAAAGGAGAATTCTTCCAGCCTTCAATATGGTGCGAGGCAATGTATACCCCGAATTGTTATTCAAGATATCCGGGAAATCCTGTAAAAGTAACAGGACAGTAAATTGAATAGAAAAGTTAAAATATTTTTGATTGCAGCCGGAGTTCTCATTACTCCGGTTTTGCTTTCTCCTTTACCGGGTTTCAGGGCTCCTCTCTCGACTGTTGTGGAAGCCAGCGATAGCAGCCTGATTGGTGCAAGAATTGCTGATGACGGACAATGGCGGTTTCCTTCCTCGGGTGAGGTTCCTGAAAAATTTGAAAAATCCCTTCTGACCTTTGAAGACAGCTGGTTTTACTATCATCCCGGTATAAATCCGGTCTCACTGTTCAGGGCATTTCTAAGTAATTTAAAAGCCGGAGTGATAGTCAGCGGGGGCAGTACAATAACTATGCAGGTTGCAAGGATTTCCCGGGGAAACAGACCAAGGAACTATAAAGAGAAAATTATTGAAATGCTGTCTGCACTAAAACTGGAGATGTGCCGATCAAAAAAAAAGATACTCCGTCTATATTCTTCAAATGCCCCGTTTGGAGGAAACACAATAGGACTGGAAGCTGCTGCATGGCGTTATACCGGAAAATCAGCTTCTGATATAACCTGGGCCGAAGCTGCTGCCCTGGCTATCCTGCCGAACTCACCTTCACTTGTTTTCCCCGGAAGAAATCAGGAGCGACTTAAAACCCGGCGGGATGGACTTCTTAAACGACTTTATGAAAGGAAATATATTGATTCGATCACTCTGGTTCTGGCTCTTGATGAACCAGTTCCGGGTGAGCCAAAACAGCTTCCATCAAAGGCGCCTCATCTGACGGATCATTTTTTCACCACTAACAGGGGGGAAATTATCAGGACAACCATTGATCCTGCCTTGCAGGAGAGGGCGTCCGAAATACTGAACAGCCATCAGAAAGATCTGGAAGGAAATTATATTTTCAATTCAGCATGTCTTATTATTGAAGTTGAAACCGGAAACGTGCTTGCTTATATCGGAAACAGTACTCTTGAAGATGCTCTTTCCCATGGCGGGAATGTTGATATTATACATTCTCTGCGAAGTACCGGGAGTATTCTCAAGCCTGTTTTGTATGCCGGTATGCAGCAATCAGGAGATATTCTTCCGAATTCTCTGGTTGCTGACATTCCAACACGGTTTCCCGGTTTTTCTCCTAAAAATTTCGACCAGAGCTACAGCGGTGCAGTAAGTGCCAGCTCAGCTCTTTCACAATCACTTAATATTCCGGCAGTTAAAATGCTTCAAAAATATAATCCCGAGAAGTTCCTTGACCTTCTGCACAAAACCGGTTTTACTACCTTTAACAAACAAGCTGATTACTACGGCCTTTCACTAATTCTCGGAGGCGGAGAGACTTCGTTATGGGATCTCACAGGTGTGTATGCCTCGCTTTCCAGGGTGCTCAACAGGTACAACAAAGAGAATAAGTATTACAAGGAAGACTATCATTCCCCGGTCCTTAACCCGAAAATTGATGTTAATCCTGTACACACTGAAGAGACAAGCCCTCCACTTTCTGCGTCAGCAATCTGGCTGACATATGAAGCTTTGCAAAGAGTTAACAGACCTGAAAGTGAATCGGGCTGGCAATATTTTGCCTCCTCTCCCGACCTTGCATGGAAAACAGGTACGAGCTTCGGTTTCAGGGATGGATGGGCAGTAGGCACAACGCCAAGATATGTCGTAGGCGTTTGGGTCGGAAATGCCACCGGGGAAGGAAGACCGGGATTAACGGGGATTACTGCAGCAGCGCCTTTAATGTTCGATCTCATAAACCTGTTGGATTCCGGACCCTGGTTTAAAACACCCAATGAAGATCTGACAATGATCCGGGTCTGCGCCGGAAGCGGATTCCGTGCAGGACCAGACTGTCCTGAAACAACTGAAATTCAAGCATGTGTGAATGGACTTAGAAGCGAAGTATGTCCCTTTCATCAGTTAATTCATTTAAATAAATCAAAAAGTCTTCAGGTTACTTCAGATTGTATTTCACCTGAAGATATAATCAATGAATCGTGGTTTATTCTTCCCCCTGCAATGGAATATTTTTATAAAATGAAACACTCCCAGTATAAAACTCTCCCGCCCCTGGCGAAGGGTTGTTCCAGGAGTAAAAGCATTCCTGTAATGGAATTTATTTATCCGACTCCCGGTATAAAAATATTTATTCCACGTGACCAGACAGGTGAATTAACGAAAATAATAACGGAAGTTGCACACAGGAATCCGTCAAAAGAAATCTTCTGGCATCTCGATGAAACATACATTGGGACTACAAGGTCTATTCATCAGCTGGAGCTCGTTACCGGATCAGGTAATCATACTCTCACAGCAGTTGATGAAGACGGGAATACTATAAAGTGTGAATTTACGGTGATATGAGGGAACATATTGTCTTAGTATTCTCCCCTCCTTTTGAAGGATGGGAGAGTTTTG
>Ga0182021_10012143_pt1 | contig 10234 bp, 9 predicted proteins | sample 612E3MmetaG_FD_120493 | JGI IMG/M metagenome (GOLD analysis project Ga0182021, IMG submission 120493) | Permafrost microbial communities from Stordalen Mire, Sweden - 612E3M metaG (Illumina Assembly) | ecosystem: Environmental > Terrestrial > Soil > Wetlands > Permafrost | place: Sweden... | reverse complement strand
ATACGACAATTCCTTTTTTAAATCATATGCTGGAGCTTTTCGCGCGTCACGGTTTTTTAAAACTTGTTATTAAAAGCAAAGGGGATACGCAGATTGATGATCATCATTTAATAGAAGATTTGGGCATATGTCTGGGACAGGTTGTTGCCAAAGCTTTGGGTAAAAAAACAGGAATTAATCGTTATGGTTCGGCCTGCGTGCCGATGGATGAATGCTTGTGCCGGGTGGATATGGATATTTCCGGCCGTCCCTATCTGATTTACAATGTCAAATACGGACGAAGAAAAATCGGCGGATTTGATCCCGCTCTGGTGAAGGAATTTTTTAAAGCGTTTACTGATAACAGCGGCATTACATTGCATATCAATTTTTTGTATGGTGATAATAGTCATCACATTATTGAAGCGATATTCAAATCTTTTGCCCGCGCCTTCAGAAACGCAGTGTCTTTGAATGACAATGTTCGGGGAGTTCTCTCCACAAAAGGAAGGCTTTAGTAAGTTAGAATTTGTTTTCTAATAGAAAGCAAATTCATTAACGCGCTTATCCCATTTATCGGGGTTAAAGAAAGTGAGGTAAAAATTTTGTTAACTTATTGCTGGAAAAATTTTGGCTTTATTGCGAAAATTGTTTTTGTCGTTTTACTGGCTTTTTCAATTACATCTCAGGCCGTGGAAAAAAAATCGGAGAGCGCAAAACACTCAAATCGTATCGCTGTAATTTCCTTTCAAGCCATAACACCGGAAGCGGGAACGGGAAACGCTGTGCGTTGTCCGATTTGTGGAATAGTTTCTTCCAGTGGTAAAATATTGGAAGGATCAGAAAAAATTGTAGAAGAAGTATTTATTAATAAACTAAACAAATTAGACGGAATGGAATTAATTCCTTTCGCGAAAGTACAGAGTGTTTATAAAAGAATTTCTTCCGAAAAACAGAAAGGAACTTTCCAAGAAACTTTGAAAAAAGCAGGTAATGAGTTAGGAGCGGATTATTTAGCAGTAGGTTTTGTTTACCGATACGTTGAAAGAGTTGGTTATAAATATTCATCCGAACGTCCGGCATCCGTGGTTTTTGAAATTCATTTGCTTAAAACTGCCGACGGCAGCATAATCTGGCGGGGTTTTTTTGACAAAACGCAAAAATCTCTGATGGAAAATGTTCTCGATATATCTTCATTCTTAAGGGGCGGGGCTAAATGGGTTACTGCTCGCGAATTAACCGAGCAGGGCATGGATAATGTTTTTGAGACATTTCCGGATTTTCAGGATTAAATATATTTTCATAATATGTCAGATCACATGATCCTTTCTGTTTATTGGCTTTAGTGAGTTAATGGAGAAAATACCTTTAACATCGGAAATCTTTTTGCTTATATAATTATAAGATTTCTCCCCAAGAAGGAGTAATTTGCTTGATCATTATTCCTGCCATAGATATCAAAGATGGAAAATGCGTGCGCCTGGCTCAGGGTAAATTCGACCGTGTTACAACATACGGTGATAATCCTGTGGAGATGGCGCTGAGATGGATGCAGAAAGGCGCAGAATTGATTCATATAGTTGATCTCGATGGCTCTGTTGCCGGTATGCCTCGCAACGCAAATATAATTCTGGATATTACCAGGAATATTGATGTTCCCATTCAGGTGGGCGGCGGGATAAGGAATATGGAGACAATTGAGTTTTATTTAGGCAATGGCGTTTCCAGCGTTATCCTTGGTACAACGGCCCTGCAAAATGAAAATATTGTCCGTAATGCCTGTGAGGAATTTCCGAATAAAATAATTTTAGGAATTGACGCTCTTGATGGTAATGTAGCCGTCCGTGGCTGGACGCAGACCACTGAAAAAAACGCAGTTGACCTTGCCAGGCATTATGAAAATTACAGATTGAAGGCCATAGTTTACACTGATATAGAACGTGACGGCATGGGGACTGGAGTTAATGTCGAAGCAACAAGAAATTTGGCTAAGGCCATAAGTATTCCGGTTATCGCGTCAGGCGGCGTGGCTAGCATCGCTGATGTTGAAAATCTTCTCGCGATAGAAGATTGTGAGATTTATGGAGTAATTGTCGGCCGTGCCCTTTACACGGGCGCTGTTTCTCTGGAAGAAGCGATAAGAGAAAGTAAAAAGGTTATTAGATAAAAAGCAGAGGAGGCAGTATTTATGCCAGATTGTATTTTTTGTAAAATTATCCGGGGAGAAATTCCCTGCATCAAAGTATATGAAGATGATATGGTTCTGGCTTTTGATGACATTCATCCGATGGCGCCTGTGCATGTTGTCATCATTCCGAAAAATCATATTTACACTTTGATGGATGTTGATACTGAAAAAGTTGATATCATGAATAATTTGATTGTCGCGGTGCAAAAGGTGGCGAAAATAAAAAAAATTGACGCAAGTGGTTTCCGCACTGCGGTAAACTGTAATGCAGAGGGAGGACAGGTGGTGTTTCATTTACACGTTCATGTTCTCGGGGGCAGGAAATTGCATGATGAATTAGGCTAATTTTTTAAAAGGTGAAATGTTATGGACATAAACATTAAATTAAATGAGGAAATGGTAGTGGCCGCAAAAGCCAAGGACAAAATCAGGCTTTCGGCAATCCGTATGTTAAAGACAGCCCTGCATAACAAGGAAATTAATTTAATGCGGCCGTTAAACGAAAGTGAGGTCTTGCAGGTTCTTTCTTCAATGATTAAACAAAGAAAGGATTCCATTGAGCAGTTTGCCAAGGGAGGAAGAACTGATCTCGTTGAAAAAGAAGAGGCTGAATTAAAAGTTGTTCAGGAATTTATGCCCGCTCAAATTTCTGAAGAAGAAGTAGATGCTTTGATCAAAAAAACAATTGAGGAAGCAGGAGCTGTCTCTGTCAAAGATATGGGGAAGGTTATGAAAATTTTGATGCCCAAACTTACCGGAGTGGCCGATGGCAAAATTGTGGGCGAAAAAGTTAAAGCGTTTTTATCTAAATAAACAAATCCGCTCTGTATTAAAAAGGATATTATAAACAGGATAACAAGTGTACGTTGATAACAGCAAGATTGAAGAAATTAGAAATAGAGTGGATATAGTTGATCTTGTTTCCGAACATCTCACGTTAAAAAAAGCAGGAAGGAATTTCACGGGTCTTTGTCCTTTTCATCAGGAAAAAACTCCGTCGTTCACAGTCAATCGTGAAAAACAAATATTTTACTGTTTTGGATGCGGAGAGGGTGGCAATGTTATAACTTTCTTGATGAAAATTGCCGATAAAACTTTTCCGGAAGCCATTAAAGATCTGGCGGCAAAGACAGGTGTTGTTTTGCCCCCGATTTCTTCCGGGAAAGAAGGAAAACAAAAGGATTTACTGAAAGAAGGCATAGTTAATATAAATTCAAAAGCGGCTCAGCAATTTTCCCGTAATCTTTTTTCCTCAGCGGGCGCTGCAGCCCGTAAATATCTGCAGGACAGAGGTATCGCTGACGATGTCGTAAAACAGTTTCGTTTGGGGTATGTGCCGGATACATGGCGTTCTTTGACAGAATATATTGAAAAAAACGGTCTGTCTCTGAAATTGGCTGAACAAGCCGGATTGATAATTCCAGGCAAAGAAGGGAGTTTTTACGACAGATTCCGGGGGCGTCTCCTTTTCCCCATTGAAAATGTTTTTGGAGAGACAGTGGCTTTTGGCGGAAGGATTCTGGATAAAGGCGAACCCAAATATCTCAATTCACCGGAATCACCGGTTTATATTAAGGGAAAGAATTTATACGGTTTGAATAAAACAAAGGAGGAAATTCGTAAAAAAGGCTTCGCTTTGATAGTTGAGGGCTATTTTGATTTAATTTCTTTATGGAACGCTGGTATTGGCAATGTCGTTGCTACTTTGGGAACAGCGCTGACCAGAGAGCATCTGGAGCTTTTGCGCCGTTATACAATAGAGGTTGTTGCTTTGTTTGACCCCGATGAGGCCGGTAAAAAAGCTCTTGACCGCAGTCTGGAATTATTTTTAAGTACTCAAATGAGAGCAAGGGCTTTAATTTTACCGGAGAAATGCGATCCCGATGAATACGTAAGGAAATTCGGAAGAGAAAAAATGGAAGAATTGATTTTCCATGCCCAGCCGTTGAGCGATTATTATATTGAAAATGTATTGGGCGCCGGCAGGACTTTTGAAGATAAAAGAGATATGCTGAAAAACGCCATGGAATTTATTGCTAAAATCAGCGATAAGAAAGAAAAAGATATTTTTATAAAACGCATAGCGGAAAAAACAGGCGTTAACGAAGAATTGCTGATAAAAGAAAGTTATAAGAGCGCAGCAAAAGGTGAAACAAAAACAAACAAAACAAAACCTGTTCTAAATACCAGCAATGATATAGTTGAATTGCACTTGATTCAATTGATGATGGAGTATCCTCAAAAAATTATACAGGTGGAAAGCGAGAATATCTTGGATTATTTCTTACAGCCAGAAATTCAGAATTTAGGGAAAAAAATAATTGATGCATATAAATTACTTGGTTTCATTGACGTTGGAGTGATTCTGGCAGCTAATGAGAATTCAGCATTGCGTGAAAGAATATTTCAATCGATGGTGAAAGGCATGCCCGCAGATGATGCTACTCTGGGAAAAATATTCGCTGATAATGTAAAGCAAATTAAAAGAAAATGGTATAAGGAACAACACCGCCAGATCAAGATAAAATTGAGCAAGGCTCAGGAAAACGGCAATGAGGATATGATAAATAAGCTTCTTTATGAAAAGGGAAATATATTGATTAAAGAGAGAGAATTACATTAAACGGACTGGGTAAATCACGGGTATTATATACCCTCCGCTATGCGGGATTGTTCAACTTACAAATTCCGCTACGCTATGCTTTCGGAATTTGAGTTTCACAACGAAAAACTTTAAGGAGATCCCACATGGCAAAAGAAGTACAATCCGATGAAGTTAACAAATTAATAACACTAGGAGAAGAAAAAGGTTTCTTAACCTACGATGATGTCAATGACGCTTTGTTGCCGGATGTGACGTCGGCGGAACAGCTGGATGATATAATTTCCCTGTTTGGAGAAAAGAACATTGATATCATTGACACAGAACAAGGTGAGAAGCTTACTCTGAAAAAGTCAATGAAAGATATAAGCGAAGTGAACATTAAGGATACGCTTACCATTGTTCCCAGCACCGATAAGGCGGGAGATCCGGTAAAAATGTATCTGCGCGAGATGGGGTCTGTATCACTGTTGAGCCGCGAAGGAGAAGTTGATATTGCAAAGGAAATCGAAGAAGGCGCTCGCGAAACAATGTCGGCTATATTTCGCTTGTCTGTTTCGATTGATGAAGTATTAAATATCAGAGATAAACTGCTGACTGGTGAACTCAGGAGTAAGAATGTTGTTGATAACGTAGAAGATGAAGAAGGTTTTATTGAAGAGGACGAACATAAAAATAGAATACTAAAACAGATAAACAAAATTAAAGAACATTATGATGTAATCAAGATTACGCGCGCCAAGCTCAAGTCTAAAAATTTGTCCCAGAAAAAAAGAAATTCATTTAACGCCAAATTAGAGATAGGTACTCGTCGTATCGTTACGCTTTGCCGCAAAATTCGTTTCAGTAAAAAACAAATCAATCGTTTTATTGCCCGCTTGCGGTTTTATGCGGAAGAGATTGAAGCTGCTGAAAATGTAACAGCTCAAAATAAAAAAATAACCCGATCAAGTGCAGCACAAAAAAAGAAAACAAAAAAAGATAAAAAAAATGCGGCAAAAAAGGCACCTGTTCCCGTTAAACTGCCGAAAAAAAGTAAAGAAGCAATTCAGGATGCACAAAAAAAGATAAAACAAATTGAACGCGAAGTAGGGATACCAACGGCAACTCTCAAAACAATTATTAAAGCTATTGAAGAAGGTGAAAGAAAAGCGGAAAGAGCCCAAAAGACTCTTGTTGAGGCAAATTTACGTCTCGTTGTAAGTATTGCCAAAAAATATACTAATCGCGGATTGCAGTTTCTTGATTTGATTCAGGAAGGGAATATCGGACTGATGAAAGCTGTTGATAAATTTGAATATCAGCGTGGTTATAAATTTTCTACATATGCCACATGGTGGATCAGGCAGGCTATTACCAGGGCAATTGCAGATCAAGCCCGCACAATCAGAATCCCTGTCCACATGATTGAAACAATAAATAAATTGATCCGCACTTCCCGCTATCTGGTGCAGGAGTTGGGGCGTGAACCTACTCCGGAAGAGATAGCCAATAAAATGGAGTATCCTCTGGAAAAAGTCAGAAAGGTATTAAAAATAGCCAAAGAGCCCATATCTTTGGAAACCCCTATCGGCGAGGAAGAAGACAGTCACTTAGGTGATTTCATCGAAGATAAAAGAGTAATGTCTCCTTCGGAAGCGACTATTAATATAGATCTGGCCGAGCAAACACGAAAGATCCTGACAACATTGACATCTCGCGAGGAAAAAGTTTTGAGGATGAGGTTTGGCATAAGTGATCGTTCTAATTTCTTAACAAGAAAAGAGATAACATCTGCGGAAGCGGTTGAAAAAATTAACGAAGTTCCTGACGTTTCTGAAACTCCTGCCATCATGGATACGTTGGTGATAAAAAAAATAAAGAACAGAACAAAAAAACGTTATACGAAACAGTAAAATATTATTGACAATCTATGTATTTGTGTATATCAATTCGCACTTTTCAGTGAAAGGGGCGGGCCTATAGCTCAACTGGTAGAGCCACCGGCTCATAACCGGTAGGTCCCTGGTTCGACTCCAGGTGGGCCCACCAAATAAAACTACAAAACTATGACATCAGGGAAGAATATTTTTCGCGCAACACAGGGAAATTTGAAAACAAGTCTTATAACTGCCGAAATGAGACTATCAAAGTCATCATTCTACGGCAAAGATAAGAGACTTATGAAGCAATTTGCTTAAAAAATGCACCCCACAAAGGTGCTTTTTTTTTATTCTAAAAAGAAGGAGAAGATTATTGAAAGACAAATTATTGCTGTTGATAAAAATTCAGGAATGCGATTCACAACTGGTTAAATTATCTGCGAAGAAAAAAATATTGCCGGAGAATATAGAAAAGCTGAATCAGGAATTCAGTTTATTTGAAGAAGGAATCAAAAAGAATAAATTAAAATATGATGAGCTCAAATCCCGTCACACGGAGAATGAGAGCAAGATTAAAAAAATAAACGAAGGCATTGTGAAAACAAAAGAAAGAATGCTGGAAGTCAAAAACAACAAAGAATATCAGGCTATGCTCAAGGAAATTGAAACCGCGGAATCATCGCGCGGTGAAGTTGAAACAGCAATAATTTCCATATTGGAAGAATTGGATAAACTTTCCATTTTGGTGAAAAAAGACGAGGAAATATTGAAGCAAAGCAAAAATAAATACGAGCAGGAAAAGAAAACGATAGAGAATGATTTGAATGCCGTGGACTCTGATGTGGTTAACTGGGAGCAGAAGAGAATTGAATCGCAGAAGAGTGTTCCCGGTGATCTGCTGGCCAGATACGAAAGAATCAAGAAAAGAAATAAAGGAATTGGAGTAACTTCCGTCTGGAAATCGGTTTGTAACGGATGTCATATGAACATTCCGCCGCAGCTCTATAATGAAGTCCAGAGATCGGAGGAATTGTTCAGCTGTCCGAACTGCAATAGGATAATATATTTTCAGGATATGGAAAAGCCTGCTTAGATTTTATGTCTGAAAAAAAATATAAATTATTCAGCGACGGCGCCTGTCGCGGTAATCCCGGAATTGGCGGTGCCGGTGCCGTAATAACTGATGCCGGTGAAAATGTTATCTGGGAAGGCAAAGAATATCTGGGACAATGCACCAATAACATAGCCGAATACAGAGCTCTTATTATGGGTTTAAAAGGTGCCTTATCTCATGGCTATAAAAATTTGAAAGTTTACCTTGATTCCGAACTTCTGGCCAAACAAATCAATGGTTCCTACCGTGTTAAAAATGAAAATCTGAAAGTCTTAATGAAAGATATCCGCGATTTGCTGGATTCTTTTGATTTTGTTGAGGTTAAGCACGTTCCACGCCTTCACAATAGTCATGCCGATAAACTGGCCAATATGGCTATTGATGAAAATAATTAAAACGACAGATGATCTTTGTCTTATCTTTTTAAAGTTATAGCCAGATTGTCGCGGTGAATTACTTCGTCATAGTCTTTGTGTCCCAGAACCTGCTTTATTTGAGTTGTTTTCAATCCCTTGATTTTGTTTATTTCCTCAGAATTGAAATTAACCAGTCCTTTTGCCAAAATTGATCCATTTCTGCCTACACAAGTTACCGGATCACCCAGATCAAAATTTCCTTCCACGTCAATTATTCCTGAAGGAAGAAGACTTTTCCCTTTTTCCAGCAAGGCTTTTTTTGCTCCATCATCAATTACAAGTTTACCGCGGGGACGCAGTGTGAATGCTATCCAGTATTTTTTACTGTTTAAACGATTAGCCATGGGAAGAAACAGCGTGCCTATTTCTTTGCCCTCCATAATATCGGTCAAGACTTTCTCTTTTTTCCCGGGGGCGATAATACAGGGAATACCGATGGCGGTAACTTTTTTGGCAGCCTGAAATTTACTTTTCATCCCTCCTGTGCCTGCGGAAGAGGTTTCTTCCGTGGCGGCAGCTTCAATCTCGCCGGAGAATTCACTGACAATGCGAATCAGTTTCGCTTTTTTGGATAACATAGGATTGCAATCATAAAGTCCGTCGGTGCTTGTGAGGTTAATAAAGAGATCGGCTTCAATTATGTTGGCGATCATTGCGGCCAGATTGTCATTGTCTCCAAATTTTATTTCATCAACAGCAACGGAATCATTTTCGTTTATAATAGGGATGGCGCCCCATTCCATCAGAGTGGAAAGAGTATTGCGGATATTCAAATATCGCTGGCGGTCGGTTAAATCGGAAAGGGTTAAAAGGATTTGGGCGACATAATGTCCATTTTTTTCGAAAGACTTGGAGTAGACTCGCATTAGCCTCCCCTGTCCGATGGCGGCCGCAGCTTGTTTTTCGGGAATGCTTTTGAGCTTTTCCGTTATCTTCATGCGATACTTTCCCGAGATAATTGCGCCAGAAGTAACCAGTACTATAGAATATCCCTGATTTGCTAAATTTGACATATCCTGAACAAGAGAATCAATGATCTTGATATCCAGACCGTCGCTGCCTGTCAGAACCGCCGATCCGACTTTGATGAGAATTTTTTTTGCGTGTGCGAGTATTTCCCGGAGAGTATTTTTCATAACTTCACTTGTGCCCGGTTTAATTCAATTGTTTGATAATTTTATCAAGTATTTCTTTGATACCTTCACCCGTAACAGCTGAAAAAGCATGCAGTATTATGCCCTTTTTTTTGAATAGCGCAACTTGTTTTTTGACGTTTTCTCTGACATAAGGCAGGTCAATTTTATTAAGAGCCACAATTTGCGGTTTCTCCATCATTTCGGGATTGTAATGTTCCAGTTCCTTGTTGATTGTCGTAAAATTAGACCAGGCGTTGGTATTGGGCTCTGTGGAAATATCAATGATGTGCAGCAGTAAAGAGGTTCTTTCCACATGTTTTAAAAATCTGTCGCCCATACCCAGGCCGTCATGTGCGCCGGAGATAAGACCGGGGATGTCGGCAAGGACGAAGCTCCTGCTGTTTGAATATTTGACGACGCCCAAATGCGGCGTAAGCGTGGTGAAAGGATAATCGGCAATTTTTGGTTTGGCGGCGGACACGCGGGAGATAAAAGTCGATTTGCCGGCATTGGGAAAACCTATAATTCCCACATCAGCCAACAGTTTCAGCTCGAGCTTGAGAGTGAATTCTTCACCTTCCATTCCTTCCTGCGCGAATCGAGGTGTCTGGTGAGTTGAGGTGGTAAAGTGAGCATTGCCCTTGCCGCCGATGCCGCCGCTTGCAGCGATAAAAGTTTGTCCCGATTCAGACAAATCTGCCAGTTCTTCTCCTGTTACAAAATTTTTAATAATTGTTCCCACCGGTACGGCAATCAACAGATCTTCCGCGCTTTTGCCGGTGCGATGATTGCCTGAACCATGGCCGCCGTTTTTGGCGATTTGATGTTGCTTGTATTTTAAATCCAGCAGCGTATGATGACTTTCTGTAGCGCGAAAAATAATATCTCCACCTTTCCCGCCGTCTCCTCCGTCGGGTCCTCCTTTCGGCACGAACTT
>Ga0182021_10012142_pt1 | contig 10234 bp, 9 predicted proteins | sample 612E3MmetaG_FD_120493 | JGI IMG/M metagenome (GOLD analysis project Ga0182021, IMG submission 120493) | Permafrost microbial communities from Stordalen Mire, Sweden - 612E3M metaG (Illumina Assembly) | ecosystem: Environmental > Terrestrial > Soil > Wetlands > Permafrost | place: Sweden... | reverse complement strand
CAGTTCAGTTCATCCTGGGGTACGAATTTATTGGTCCTGACCAGAATGGCACGGATTTCCTCCTCGGTGGGTTCGGGCAGGCGCCGGTCCTCGGGGAGAAAAACCCTTTCCAGGGCAGAAAAGGGGATCTGGGGAATGGCTTTTTCCGGTCCCCTCTTTTGGGGCTGGGGGGCCATCGCCTGCCGTCTGGCCTCATTGACGTATTTTTTGACCACATCCTTGCGGTTTAAGCGGTGTTCATGCTTGGTCATTCCCGGTCCGTCGTGGCATCCCTGGCACATGAGGGCCTCGACCAAAATCGGCTTGATCTCCCCATGGGAAAGGTCCTTCAAGACCTCGATAACCTCCTGGTGGCCGCTTACTTCGATGATGCCCGGGTCGAGTAAATCCCGGTCCAGGGCCGCGCTCTTGACCAGTCCCCCGATGAGCGGAAAGGCCCTCCCCATACCGGCCTCCGGAGGATCGAAGTTTTCCAGCCTTCTCTTCTCCAGGACGATCCCTTTCTCCAGAAAGAGGCGGCGCACTTCTTTGAAAGTCAGCACTTCATCCACCACTGGAGGGGAAGAAGGATGCCAGGCCTCCAGCTTCTTGGCCACGCACGGTCCGATGAAGACGCAGAGCGGGTTCTCCTCGTACATCTCCTTGACCGCCATGGCCGTGGCCATCATGGGGGAGACAATGGGAACCAGGCGGGAGGTGAGGTCCGGGTGGTATTTGCGGACGTATTCCACCAGGGCCGCGCAGGCCGAGGCGATCCATGGGCCTTCCGGATGGGTCTTTAGGAATTCCACGTACGCGGCGCTCACCAGGTCGGCCCCGTAGCCCACTTCCACGACGTAGCGAAACCCCAGATCCTTGAGCGCGCTGACCACCTGGCGGGGAGCCGCGTTGGGAAACTCCGCCGGGAAGGAGGGGGCCAGCAGAGCGGCCACGGGTTTGCCCTCCTGCAGAAACTTCCGGGTCAGCTCCAGGCCGCTCACGTAGGTCTTGGCGTGCTGCGAGCAGACCACCGTGCAGTTGCCGCAGGCCACGCAGCGTTCCGCCACGACCGAGGCCTGTTCTTCGACGATCTTGATCGCCTTGGCCGGACAATCCCGAACGCAGGTGTAGCAACGCCGGCAGTTCTGTTCGATGGTCAGGATGGTCTCAAACATGGGCCGTTTTGGGATGCTCCCTCTTCGGTTCTTTTTCCGCCGCCGCCAGGGCTTTACGGTTCACGTATTTTCGATGGAGGAGGCGGTGACTCATCTTTCCCAGGGGTTCGCCGAGATGTTCCCGGTAGAGAGTCTTCACCTGCTCGTTTTCATGGGACAGGCGTTTTTTCGACTTGCGGTCCACCTCGTAGAGGCGCTGCAGTCTCTTCTTGACCGCTTCCGTATCCGTATGGTAAGGCTGCCCCCCGCCCCCCACGCAGCCTCCGGGGCAGGTCATGACCTCCACAAAATGAAGGTTGGAGTTCCCCTGAAGCACTCCATCCACGATGCTCTTGGCCTCCCCCAACCCGTTGACCACGGCGAAATTCAGGGGAGTTCCTCCGATATCGATGGTGAAAACCTTCAGTCGCGCGGCGCCCCTTACCTCGGCCACTTTCGGCCCGTCTTTCAGCTCGGACCCGGTGAGCATTTTGTGCGCCGTGCGGATGGCCGCCTCCATGACCCCGCCCGTGCCGCCGAAGATCCGGCCGGCCCCGGTGGCTTCCGCGAAGGGAAGGTCCAGCGAGGCTTTAGGCCCCTCGGGGTCCAGTTTCACTCCGAAGCGGCGGAGAAGTTCCTCCACCTCCCGGGTCGTCAGGACGGCATCGATATCCCCCAGGTCCTCCGCTTCGAATTTCTTCGCCGTGCAGGGCATGATCGACACAGAGAAGATTTCCCGCCCTTTGGTGTCTACCTTCTTCGGGTAGAGTTCCTTGATCAGGGCTCCCGTCATCTGCTGGGGGGACTTGCAGGTCGACAGGTGCGGAATCAGCTCCGGGCGGTGGATTTCCACGTACCGGATCCAGCCCGGCGAACAACTGGTGAACATGGGGAGGACCCCCCCCGTCTTCACCCGCTGCGCCAGCTCGGATACCTCCTCCATAATCGTTAGGTCGGCGGCGAAAGAGGTGTCAAAGACCGCGTGGAAACCGATCTTCTGCAGGGCTCCGGAGAGGATCTCCAGAACCTCAAAAGGCGAGCCCGCCTTTTCTTCCTCCATCAGGGTGACCGGAACCGCCGGCGCCACCTGGGCCACCACCAATTTTTTCGGGTCGCCCAGGGCCTTGACCACCAGGTCCACTTGGTTCTTTTCGATGAGGGCTCCCGTGGGGCAGACCCGTATGCATTGCCCGCAGAAGATGCAACCCGAAACATTCAACCCCGGGTAGAAAGCCGTGGCGATCCGGGTTTCATAGCCGCGGCCGGTGAAGTCGATCGCCCCCACCCCCTGCACCTGGTGGCAGACGGTGACGCATCGCCCGCAGAGGATGCACTTATTCGGGTCCCGGACGATGGAAGGGGATGAGAGGTCCAGGGAATGCCCTTTCTTGATCCCCGAATAACGCCTCTCGCGTACGCCGAGATCGTTGGCCAGGGCGGACAGCTCGCAGTCCCCGTTCCGCTGGCAGAAGAGGCAGTCATCGGGATGGCTGGCCAAAAGCAGCTCCACGATGTTCCGCCGCGCCTTCTGCACACGGGGAGAATGAGTCTTAATCACCATACCATCCCGGACCGGCAGGGTGCAACTGGGTTGCAGACGGGGCATCCCCTCCACCTCCACGACGCAGACCCGGCAGGCGCCCGGCGGCGAGGGAGCCCCGTCGAAGACGCAGAGGTGGGGAATATGGATCCCCGCTCGGCCGGCGGCCTGAAGGACGGTTTCTCCTGCTTTACATTCAACCGGTTTTTCATTGATCGTTATCATCTCTTGGTCCTTTTTCTTTTTCTCTGAAATCCTGGATTTTCCGGTATTCGGGTTCGCCCCTAACGGACTTCGAAGATCGCATGCTGCGGGCAGTTGTCTTTACAGGATCCGCAGCCGAGGCACTGGTCTTTAACGATGTAATGGGCCTTCTTCCGCTCTCCCACGATCGCCTCGCTGGGGCATTTCTTCTTGCAGGCCGTGCAGCCGATGCAGAGGTCGGTGTCGATGCGGTAGAACTTCAGCCCCTGGCAGGCGCCCGCCGGGCAGCGATTCTCCAGGATGTGCGTTTCGTACTCGTCGCGGAAGAACCGCAGGGTGCTCAAGACCGGGTTGCCCGCCGTCTGGCCCAGTCCGCAGAGCGAGGTTTCGCGCACCGTCTCGGCCAGTTCCTGCAGGTGCAGGATGCCCCGGAACCTCTCCAGGCGGCGGATCTCATCTCCCACCGGCCGCTCGGACAGGCTGGTCAGGATCTCGCACATGCGCGTGGTCCCTTCCCGGCAGGGCGAGCATTTCCCGCAGGACTCGTTGCGCAAAAACTCCATGAAGTATTTGGCCACGTCCACCATGCAGGAGCGTTCGTCCATGACCACCATTCCGCCCGAACCCATCATCGCGCCCAGGGTTTGGAGGGAGGAGTAATCCACGGGGATGTCCATTTTGTCTTCCGGGATGCACCCGCCGCTGGGACCGCCGATCTGCACGGCCTTGATCCGGTGTCCGGGGAGGGCGCCGCCCCCGATGTCAAAAATGATCTCCCGGAGCGGAATTCCGATGGGCACCTCCACCAGGCCCGTGTTCTGGATGGTTCCGCTCAGGGCGAAGACCTTCGTCCCGGCGGCTTCTCCCAGGCCCAGCCCCTTGAACCACGGGGCCCCGTTTTCGATGATCATGGATACGTTGGCCAGCGTTTCCACGTTATTCAGCACCGTGGGTTTGCCGTGAAGCCCGCTCACCGCCGGGAAAGGGGGACGGGGCCTGGGCATCCCCCTTCCCCCTTCGATGCTCGCCAGGATGGCCGTCTCTTCGCCGCACACGAAAGCCCCGGCTCCCTGCTTGATCTTTACGTCGAAGGAGAAGACGCTGTCGAGAATGTTGTTTCCCAGCAGGCCCGCTTCGCGGCATTGGTCGATGGCTCCCCGGAGGCGTTTGAGAGCATGGGGATATTCAGCCCGGCAATAGATGTACCCCTGGCTGGCCCCGACCGCATAGGCGGCGATGACCATGCCCTCGAGCACCCGGAAGGGGTCCCCTTCGAGGACCGCCCGGTCCATGAAAGCCCCCGGGTCCCCCTCATCGGCGTTGCAGATGATGTATTTCTGGGCGCTCACCGTGTCATGAGCGACGCGCCATTTCTGGCCGGTCGGGAATCCGGCCCCCCCGCGGCCGCGCAGGCCGGAGGCTAAGACTTCGTCGCAGACTTCCACCGGCGTCATTTGGTGAAGAACCTTGGCCGCCGCCCGAAAGGCTCCGACGGCCAAGGCCGCATCCAAGGACGATGGGTCGATCTGCCCGCAGTTTTCCAGGACCACCTTTTTCTGCTTGCGGAAGAAGGGAACCTCGTTCACCAATGGAACGTCGGCCAAGGGGCCCCGGCCGTTGCCGACCTGGCCCAGGAGGAACCGGTTCTTGTAGTTCTTGCGGACAAAAACTTCTTCCAGGAATTCATGGGCGTTTTCGGGAGTAAGGTCACAGTAGGAAAGGCGGGTTCCGTTCTCCATGACCAGGTCCACGAAGACTTCCCGCTGGCAGTACCCCACACAGCCCACTTCGATGACCTTGGCCGAAATATTTTCCGCGGCCAGGAACGATTCGATCTGCTTCATGATTTTTCCGGCCCCGTTGGCCAGTCCGCAGGTGCCCGTTCCCACGAAGAGAAGCGTGCCTTCTCCGCCCCTCTGAGCCAGGGCCCGCCTTCCGGCACGCAGGTTACGGCACTCCTCCCGGTTGTGGCAGATGGGCCCTTTGGCGATGCATTCGATCAGGTGCCGGCAGGGGTTGGTTTTGGAATGCCGGCATTCGCCGCAGCAAGGGTCGATTAAGTGCGATGCTTTCATTTTTCAACCTCGAAGGTGTTCAGGATTTTGTCGACTTTTTCAGGGGTCAGATGACCGTAGAATTCATCATCCAGCTTCATGACCGGGGCGATGGAACAGGCCCCCAGGCAGGCGATTTTGATCAAGGAGAAGCGGCCGTCCCGGGAGTTCCCGTCCGCCCCGATCCTCAGGCGGCGGTGGAGATGCTCTCCGAGGGCGGCGCTGTACTTGACGTGGCAAGCCGTCCCACGGCAAAGGTGGATGACGTGTTCTCCCAGAGGGGCGAACCGGAATTGTCGGTAAAAGGTCGCCACCCCGAACACTTTGCTCACCGGAACTTTAACCGCGGCGGCGATCTCCTCCATAGCCTCCGGAGCGAGGAACCCGTTGTCTTCCTGGACGTCTTGGAGGAGCGGGATCAGGCTTTCCAGGGTTAGAGGGGCATGCTCCACGATGATATCTGCTGTTGTCCGCATGGGTTTGTATCTCCCTTTTGGCAAAATAATTCTTCGGAAAAAATGCTCGGCTCTCAGCCCAAAATACGGCCGATGGTGGTGGCCAGTTCTTTCAGGTTGATCGGTTTGTCCATTTGAGCGGCGGCAGGCCAGTCCCGGCCCATGACGAATTCGAATTGATCCATTTTCTCCTTGAGGTACTGGGAGAACCCGGAAACAATAATGATGGGGATCTTCTTGGTTTTTTCATTCTCTTTCATTTTGTAGGCGAGGTTGAACCCTTCGTTGTCGGTATCCATCATGATGTCGAGAACGAGGAGGTCCGCCTTGCCCGCCTTGATCTTTTCCCATCCGTCAGTTCCATTGTGGGCGGTTTCCACTTGGAACCCCCGCCCTTCCAGGAAGGTTTTGGTGGAGAGGACGAAGTCCTTGTCGTCATCGATCATTAGGATATTCTTTTTTTCGGTAGCCATTTTCTTTCTCCTTTTTTCTTTTTTTGACTACTGTTAGTCTTTCGTCAGCTAAAATTTTTTTCTTTAAAGAATAGTGAATTTTTTCACAAATAAGTTAAAAATAACTTTTCCCGTCAATTTACTCCTCCGTTTTGAGCCCTTAACAAAAATGATAATTTTTCCATTTTTGCTGAAATATCAACATCTTCAACATACATTCCCCTAATTGGAATAATTCTCTTAGGAACAAAATTGATGATCCCCCGGACCCCGGATTTTCCCAGCCGTTCCACAATATTCTGGAGTCCCTGAGGCCCACAGGCCAGGATCGCGATGGATGGCTGATAATCCGGGAGCACAGTTTCCAGGACATTCAGGTGAAAGCAGCGTCGGCCGGCAAAAACCCTGCCTACCTTTTCGCTATCCATGTCGAAAACGACGGCGATATGGAATCCCCTTTCTTCAAACCCGCGGTAAGCCAGGATGGCACGACCCAGGTTCCCCATCCCGATGAGGGCTACTGGCTGAACCGTGTCCGTTCCCAGGAGCCGGCTCAGGGTCAATATCATTTGGTATACGTTATAGCCCCTGGAGATGTTCCCGAAGGACCCGAAGGAGGCGAGGTCGCGGCGCAGTTGGGCGGGCGTCACCCCAACAAGCTTGGCGAACTGGTGGGAATAGACATGGGTGACTCCTTCATTGTGGAGCTCCTCAAGAATCTTCCGGTAAGTGCTCAGTCGCTCGACCGTTTGGATGGATATCTTTTTACCGTTCTTCTCGGAGGCCAACTTTTCACCCACTGATATTCTTATTTAATACAATTGTGATTTTATTCACAGATGATAATATTGTCAAGAAAAAAATGAACGCAAATTCATTTTTTGTTTTTTACTATCCAAGTAATGTATTAACGTATTGAATACTATATATTTTTTAAGTACCCGGAGAAAATACTTTATTTTCTCCGGAACTATAAATATAAAATTTTGCGCACCTGTTTTTTAATTCACAGGAAATATTTGCCGGGCACTATTTTAAGTTCCTTATCTCATTCCTCAGGAGGGAGAAGCACAGTTCCATCCGTTTTTTTGTTTCGGTCTTAAGCTATGGCCCGTTTTTGGTGATTGGCGGCCTGGCCTTTTTCCTTCAATCTTCAAAAGTCACTTTGAGCAGAACTTTGCCTTGGTGAATCATCGGCCGGCCTCCGGCCAGAACGGTTTCGATCTTGAGATCCGCGCATAAAATCAACAGGCCCGCATTCTTCCCCTCTTCCAAGCTTCCTTTGGCGGGAAAGACGCCCAGTCTTTGGGCCGGATTCAAAGTCACCAGCTTCAACATCCCAAAATATGGGCTGGAGGTCGATGAATCCGGAAGTGACGATTTTTGCCGTAGGCGGAGATTTCGGCTGGCGTGATCTGCCCCCCTTCGGAACAGGGAGAGATGGATATCTTTCAGGTTGGTTCATCCGGGGAAGGAGATTGTTTTTTCTTTAACTTTATGGTTAAACATTTTTGAGAACGTTCGGTTCGCGCCGGAGGAAAAGAGTCAAGCGTGTCCACCCGGATGGCAATCTCGATGCGGAGGGCGACCCGGCAAAATACAGCAGGGCTTCCAAGGAAATCTTCGTTTGGGCTGGAGGCCGGAATTTCCCGTGGTTTTGAATGAAATTATGCTAACGCCCTTCCCCGCTGGACTTCATGCAACCACCGATGAGCCGCCGCAATTTGTGATCCCCGCTGGCCGCAAGCAGGTTACCGGCTCAGTCTTTTTCTTCTATCGCCGGTCCCTCGCGGGTCGAGGTGGAACCATAGAGAGAAATTCATGCTCATCTTCACCCTGAAAAGAACCCTGCTGGCCATCCTGGTGGCCCTTACGGTCTCCATGCTGACCTACGCGCTTCTGCACCTTTCCAAGGACCCGGCCGTGGCTATGGCCGGGGAGACGGCCAGCAGCGAGCAAATCGAAACCATCCGCAAAGAATACGGGTTTGACCGGACTCTGGTGGTTCAGCACTTCGACTGGCTGGGCCGGGCGCTGCGCGGAGACCTGGGCAAAAGCCACTACCTTCACGTGCCCGTGACCCAGATCATCCGGTCCCGCATCGGAACCACCCTGACCCTGGATTTGTGCGGGATGGTCTTTGGGCTCCTCCTGGCCATTCCCCTGGGCGCCTTCGCGGCCATGCGTCCCAACAGCCGGGTGGACCGACTCTGTCTTACTCTGGCGGTTAGCGTCCAGGCCATGCCCAGATTTTAAACCTGCTCCTTGACTTCCGGAAAGAACTCGGGCTGACTTACATGCTCATCAGCCACAACCTGGCGGTGGTGGAGCACATGGCCACCCGGATGGCGGTCATGTACCTGGGGAGGATCGTGGAAGGGGGGGAGACGGATCAGATCTTCCGGAACCCTCGCCATCCTTACACCAGGGCCCTGCTCGCTTCGGTCATGGTTCCTCAGCCGGGACGAAGAATTCCCGATACCCAACTGGGCGCGGCTTTTCCGAATCCTCTGGAGTTGCCCCCCGGCTGCACTTTTCATCCCCGCTGCCGCCAAGCCACCGCTGGCTGCTCTCAGGAGTCCCCCCATTCTGTGCTGGTGGAGGGAGGATTTGTGGAATGTCACCTTTACGGCGGTACCCAAAACCCTGTAAGATAATCTTTGGGTGGATGGATTCCAGAATAGGTTTCGAGGCGTCAAGGTCTCCCGGGATCAAAGGGGAGAACATGGGTCAAGATTTGCTTGCCCGCTCGACCCCCGGAATCCCGGAAATCTTAACCAGGATGCTCTCTGAAAAGTAAATTTCTCCTCCCCTGGAGGGAGGGGATGAAGGGGAGGGGGATAGATAATATGCCGGCATTTCTCGATTCTTCACCCTCAACCCCAACTATCTCTCTCGATGGAGAGGGGTTTTTTTGACTTTTTACGATTTCATCAACCTTGCACCCCAACTTAACAGATTCTAAGGAGGTAGAGGAATGCCTGGTACGCCAGCAATCATTCAACTGGGCCCGGACAACCGTCTGATCGTGCCCGATCACGTCATCATTCCCTTTATCGAAGGGGACGGCGTCGGCCCCGACATCTGGAAGGCTTCGGTCGCCGTGTTCGATGCGGCGGTAAAGAAAGCCTATCGTGGCAAGCGAGGCGTCCACTGGATTGAAGTTCTCGCCGGGGAGAAGGGCCACGCCAAAACGGGCCAGTGGCTCCCGGACGAAACTCTGGAGAGTTTCAAGAAATACCGCATCGGGATCAAGGGGCCTCTGGGAACCCCGATAGGCGGGGGAATGCGCAGCCTCAACGTGGCCATCCGCCAGAAGCTCGACCTCTACACCTGTATCCGGCCCGTCAAGTACATCCCGGGTGTTCCCAGTCCCCTGCGGGAGCCGGAGAAGGTCGACATGATCGTCTTCCGGGAAAACGTGGAAGACCTCTATGCCGGCATCGAATGGCCTTCCGGTTCCCCCGAGGCCGTCAAGGTCGTTGAATTCCTCCGAAAGGAGATGGGCCAGCAGGTCCGGATGGACTCGGCCATCGGCATCAAGCCCATGAGTCCCTTCAATTCCAAGCGGTTGATCCGGATGGCCATCCGCTGGGCTCTGGACCGCCACTGCCCGAGCGTGACCCTGGTCCACAAGGGAAACATCCTGAAATTCACCGAGGGCGCGTTTCGTGACTGGGGTTACGAGCTGGCTCGCGAGGAATTTTCCGGCCAGACGATCATGGAATCCGAACTCCCGCCCGACGGCAACGCGGGGGGAAAGGTGGTCATCAAAGACCGGATCACCGACGCCATGTTTCAGCAGATTCTCCTTCGACCCGACGAATACAGCGTTCTGGCCATGCCCAACCTCAACGGGGACTACATGTCCGATGCCCTGGCCGCAGAGATCGGCGGCCTGGGGATGGCCCCCGGAGCGAATATCGGGGATGGGTTGGCCGTTTTCGAAGCCACCCACGGGACCGCCCCGAAATATGCCGGCAAGGATGCGATCAACCCCGGGTCGGTGATCCTCTCCGGCGTTTTGATGTTTGATTATCTCGGCTGGAAGGAAGTCTCCGAGGCCATCCAGACCGCCCTGCAGAAGACCATTCAGGCCAAGATTGTCACCTACGACCTGGCCCGCCAGCTCAGGGGGGCCACGCAGGTTAAATGCAGTGAATTCGGCCGGGCCATCATCAAGAACATGGCCTGAAACCGGGTACTGAACCGACTTATTGAAGGAGAGGGAATCGAATGTGGAGAAAACCCTTTTTTATTTTCGTTGGGGTTTTATTCTTGCTCGCCGGCGCATCCGGTGGGCTTTGCCAGACTTATCCGGCGAAGGCCGTAAGAATGATCGTTCCCTTCGCCGCCGGGGGGGCGAATGACCTTGTTGGCCGGGCTTTGCAGAAAT
>Ga0182021_10012140_pt1 | contig 10235 bp, 13 predicted proteins | sample 612E3MmetaG_FD_120493 | JGI IMG/M metagenome (GOLD analysis project Ga0182021, IMG submission 120493) | Permafrost microbial communities from Stordalen Mire, Sweden - 612E3M metaG (Illumina Assembly) | ecosystem: Environmental > Terrestrial > Soil > Wetlands > Permafrost | place: Sweden... | reverse complement strand
CCCAGGCGAGGAGTCCTTGAGCGAGAGGCCCATCTCGTGCAGCTTCAGCTTGACCTCGTCGATGGACTTGGAGCCGAAGTTGCGGATGTCGAGCAGGTCCTGCTCGCTGCGGGAGACGAGCTCACCGACGGAGTGGATGCCTTCGCGCTTGAGGCAGTTGTATGAACGGACCGTGAGGTGCAGCTCCTCGACCGGCAGGGCCAGGTCGGCGGCGAGCTGCTCGTCGACCGGCGACGGGCCGATCTCGATGCCCTCGGCCTCGACGTTGAGCTCGCGCGCCAGGCTGAACAGCTCGACGAGCGTGCGGCCGGCCGATGCCAGCGCGTCACGCGGGCTGATGGCGGGCTTGGTCTCGACGTCGACCACGAGGCGGTCGAAGTCCGTACGCTGCTCGACGCGGGTCGCCTCGACCTTGTAGGTCACCTTGAGCACCGGCGAGTAGATCGAGTCGATCGGGATCCGGCCGATCTCGGCGTCGTAGTTCTTGTTCTGCGTCGAGGACACGTAGCCACGGCCACGCTCGACGACGAGCTCCATCTCGAGCTTGCCCTTCTCATTGAGAGTCGCGATGTGCATCTCCGGGTTGTGGATCTCCACACCGGCGGGCGGGGCGATGTCGGCGGCCGTGACGGCGCCGGCGCCTGCCTTGCGCAGGTACATCGTGACCGGCTCGTCCTCTTCGCTCGACAGGACCAGGCCCTTGAGGTTGAGGATGATCTCGGTGAGGTCCTCGACCACGCCCTCGACCGTCGAGAACTCGTGGGAGGTGCCTTCGACCTTGATGCTCGTCACCGCGGCGCCCGGGATGGACGACAGCAGGGTGCGACGCAGGGAGTTACCGAGCGTGTAGCCGAAACCAGGCTCCAGGGGCTCGATGACGAACCGGGAGCGGTACTCGGAGACCGCTTCCTCGGACAGGGACGGGCGCTGTGCGATCAGCATGTGCGTATTCCTTCCGGCCGCCCACTATTTGACGGCCTGGTGGTGTCGACCCGGACGGATGCCCGGGTCTGGGTGCGTTCCATGGCGAACGGCCAGGGAGCGCAGCTGCGACCGGAAACCCCCTCGCGAGGGCTTCCGGCCACGTGGCGTTACTTCGAGTAGAGCTCGACGATCAGCTGCTCGGTGACGTCGACGACGATCTGCTCGCGCGTCGGCAGCTGGTGGACGAGGATCCGCATGGAGTTCGGACGGGCGTCGAGCCATGCCGGCACCTCGCGCTCTCCATGGACCTCGCGGGCCACGACGAGCGGGTGAAGGGTCAGCGACTTCTGCTTGACGTCGATGATGTCCATCGCGCTCACGCGGAAGCTCGGCACGTTCACCTTGTGGCCGTTGACCACGAAGTGACCATGCACGACGAGCTGGCGAGCCTGGCGGCGGGTGGCCGCGAAGCCGGCGCGATACACGACGTTGTCGAGACGTGACTCGAGGATCTGCAGCAGCATGTCGCCGGTCTTGCCGGACGAACGCGTCGCCTCTTCGTAGTAGCGGCGGAACTGCTTCTCGAGCACGCCGTAGGCGAAGCGGGCCTTCTGCTTCTCCTTGAGCTGCTGGGAGTACTCGGAGTCCTTGGTCCGGCCCCGGCCATGCATGCCGGGCGGGTAGGGACGCTTCTCGTACGACTTGTCATTCCCGACGAGGTCAGTGCCGAGTCGGCGCGACTTCCGGGTCATAGGGCCTGTGTAGCGGGCCATCGTTGGTTAGTCCTTTGTGTAGAAGAGTCGGGAGGTCAGACGCGGCGGCGCTTCGGCGGGCGGCAACCGTTGTGAGGCACGGGAGTCACGTCGGAGATCGCACCGACCTCGAGGCCGATGGCCCCGAGCGAACGGATAGCGGTCTCGCGGCCGGAGCCGGGTCCCTTGACGAACACGTCGACGCGCTTCATGCCATGCTCCATGGCACGACGACCGGCCGCCTCAGCGGCCATCTGCGCGGCGTACGGGGTCGACTTGCGGGAGCCCTTGAAGCCCACGGTGCCGGCCGACGCCCACGAGATCACCGCACCAGTCGGATCGGTGATCGCAATGATCGTGTTGTTGAACGTGCTCTTGATGTGCGCCTGACCGGCGACAATGTTCTTCTTTTCCTTGCGACGGACCTTTGTCTTGGCCTGCGTCGTCTTGCGGCCTGCTGTAGCCATGTGTTTTTTATCTCTCCTGGGATCTCACGCGGACCGGGGGGTCAGCGGGCCTTCTTCTTGCCCGCGACCGCCTTCTTCCTGCCCTTACGAGTACGGGCATTGGTCCGCGTGCGCTGGCCACGGACAGGCAGGCCGCTGCGATGGCGACGACCCTGGTAGTTACCGATCTCGATCTTGCGACGGATGTCGGCCGCAATCTCGCGGCGAAGATCGCCCTCGGTCTCGTAGTTGGCCTCGATGTGGTCACGCAGTGAGACGATCTGCTCGTCGGTGAGTGCGTGTACTCGGATGTCCCCGGAGATGCCGGTGGCCTTGAGCGTCTCGGCAGCGCGGGTCTTCCCGATGCCGAAGATGTAGGTAAGCGCGATCTCCAAGCGCTTCTCGCGCGGGAGATCGACGCCGATAAGACGTGCCATGTTGGCGTATGCCTCTCGTTTTCGGTTCTGGCGCACAGGGAGTGCGTCCGGTCGTGAACCGCGAAGGTGCTGGACGTGACGCGTTCCCCTGGTGGGGCCTCGGCCTTCGCCCGAGGGTTCAAGGAGTCTTACGACTCCATGTGCGTTCACGCTGTACTAGTTGTCACCGCTTGCGCGGTGTTACCGGGGCGATGCGATCCGACATCCCCGGCGCGCCGCCCGACCGAAGCCGGATGGCGCAGAGTGCGTCAGCCCTGCCGCTGCTTGTGGCGAGGGTTGTCGCAGATCACCATGACGCGTCCGTGCCGGCGGATCACCTTGCACTTGTCGCACATGCGCTTGACGCTCGGCTGAACCTTCATGCGAGCTCTTCCTTCTTCTTTCGTCGCGGGGCACCTGCCAGGGTGTCCCGCAGTTCGCGGGCTGTTGCGGTGGTCGGTCGCTTACCGGTGTCGGTAGACGATCCGTCCTCGGGTCAAGTCGTACGGCGAGAGCTCCACGACGACGCGATCGCTTGGCAGGATGCGGATGTAGTGCTGCCGCATCTTCCCTGAGATCGTGGCGAGGACCCGGTGACCGTTGGCCAGCTCCACGCGAAACATCGCGTTCGGCAGCGCCTCGACCACAGTCCCCTCCAGTTCGAGGGCACCCTCTTTTTTCGCCATACACTCCCGATCGTTCGCTGATTCGGCCTCGCCCCGCTTGACAGCCCGGGCATGGCCGCGTCCACCCATGACATGGGTGACCGACACGCCACTTTACGCCGCAGCCCTCCAAGAGCCCAAATCGCCTGAATGACTGCCTGTACGACTAGAGGCTGCGGTCGATCTCGTCGAGCTGGCGGTCCAGGCCGTCCAGGTTCGCATGGATTCTGTCCAGCTCTGCGTCGAGCTCCGCGATGCGCTCCTCCGCGCGGGCATCGAGGTCGTCCTCGACGCCGCCACGCGCCATCAGAAGTGCCCGGTTGACTGCCCGTACGGTCGCGGGGCCGATCGCCGCCGGCTCCTCGAGGTGCTCGACCGTGACGCTCGTCAGGCGCATGTCGGGTCCCACGACGACGGTGACGACCCCGTCCGTGACGATGGTCGGATCAGGAAGCTCGCCCGACTCGGGGCGCGGACCGGCGCCCAAGAGGTACTGCCGCGTCTCATCGTCGATGAGGCCGCTCTCCAGAAGGGCGCCGGTCGTCCATTGCTGCACGTCATCGAGAGCGACGGAACAGACGCTGGTCAGCTGGGCGCCGACCTCGGTCGCATCCGACTGCGGGAACACCTGGAGGTCGACCTCGTACAGGGTCATGTCGCCGCGCGCGATCACCGAGATCGACTCGTCGTCGTTCGTGTACGTCACCGTACGACCCACTGCTGCCGCGATCTCGGGCGGCAGCTCGGGCAGCGGCGGCTCCTGCGGCGTCTCGGTCGTCATGGCTGAATCCTGCCTCAGCTGGGTGAGTTGTGCGCAGCCGCGGTCCTGGCCTGCTGGATCGCGTTCCAGGCGCCGGTCGCGTCACTGGCAACGCCGGTGCTCTGCCACAACGCGGAGATCGTGTTCACCGTCGAGCCGGCGCCGGCAGCGTTGCCGACCGCACCCGCCAGAGCGCCGTAGTTGCCGCTCGTGGCTGCCGACACAGCCCCCGTCACCTTGTTCGCGGTGCTGCTCCACGACGCCAGCGTCGAGCTGCTGGACCCGCCCGTCACGCTGTTGTAGCCCGACGCGGCTCCCGACAAGGACGTGAGACCCCCCAGGAAGTCGCCGTTCTTGAACGCCTTGAACGCGGCGAACACGCTCTTGATGACCTGGATGATCTTCTGGATCTTCGAAACGATCTCCATGACCTTCTTGAGCAGCGTGACGATCTTCTCGATGAGGGTGCCGAGCTTCTGGCAGATGCCCATGACCTTGCTGAGCAGCTCGATGCCCTTCATGATGTTCGCCCCGAGCCAGGCCGCGACCGTCGCACCGAACGAGCACCACGACGACGCGAGGGCCGCGAGGAACGACTTGATGAGCCACTGCACGAACATCTTGACGAGGTCGACGATGCAGTTCGCCACCTGGACAGCGCCCTTGGCGCACGCCACGAGGATCTCCTGCGTCCCGGCGATCGCCTTGGCGGTCTTCGACACCTTGTCCGAGAAGTCGGAGGTCTTCTTCATGAACGCCGCGTACGAGTCTCCGTCCCAGCCGCCGATGCTGCTGGTGGCACCGGTCACGTCGGTGGCGATGGCCTCGAGCTTCTGGCTCAGCTCCACGTACTTGGGTCCGTAGGTGACGAGCTTCTCCGGGTCACCGGCCACGTACTTCAGCCAGCGATCCAGCGTCTTGTACGCGTTGCCGACGTTGAGGACGGACTTCACCGGTCCGGGGCAGTGGTTGTACCACTGCTCGAGCTTGTTGGAATACTCGGTCGTGGTCGCGCTCATGACTCGTACAGCTCTCGTTCGATCGTCAGCGCCTGATCGATGTTCGTGCTGTCGGTCAGGCGATAGCCGTTGGCCGTGGTGGTGATGGCGTCGGCGAGATCGCCGAGAGACTGCTCGATGTCTTTGATGGCGCTGCTGCACGCTACGACGTGGTCCTCGTACGGCTGGGCGATCTTGTCGGACAGCCACGGCACGCGGCCGAAGGTGCCGTGCGGGATGTCGAGGGCGTGAAGGCCCGAATAGACCGACTCGGCGGTGCTCTGCGTGCGGTGGATCGTCGTGGCAGCGGAGTCCATGCTGCCGACGTCGACGGTGAAGTTCGTCACGGCGGATCCCTTCCTGAGTGCGCGGGATCACCCTATTCAGGAGCGGGGGTCACCGCAGCGCTCGTCAGCTGACGACTTCTGGCGGCGAGCCCGTCACGCGCGCGACCCGTGCGCCGCGATGTCCTTGCGCAGCTCCGGCGGCAGCGCGAACACGAGGTTCTCCTCGGTGAGCCGCTCCTCGGTGGCGGGCGGGAATCCCCGCGCGACAAGGAAGTCCAGGACGCCCTGGACCAGCTCGTCCGGTACGGAGGCACCCGATGTGACTCCGACACTGTCCACGCCGTCCAGCCATGCTTCGTCGATCTCGCCGGCGTTGTCGACGCGATGGGAGGCCTTGGCACCCGCTTCGAGCGCGACCTCGACGAGCCGTACGGAGTTGGAGGAGTTCCGGGAACCGACGACGATCACGAGATCACAGCCGGGAGCGAGCTGCTTCACCGCGGACTGCCGGTTCTGGGTCGCGTAGCAGATGTCGTCGCTGGGCGGGTCCATCAGGAGCGGGAACTTCTCACGGAGCCTGGTCACCGTCTCGTACGTCTCGTCCACACTCAGCGTCGTCTGCGACAGCCAGGCGACCTTGGTCGGGTCCTTGACCTCGACCCCGTCGACGTCGTCAGGGTGCTGGACGAGCGTGATGTGCTCGGGCGCCTCGCCGGTCGTGCCCTCGACCTCTTCGTGGCCCGCGTGGCCGATGAGCAGGATCTCGATGTCGTCGGCGGCGAAGCGGCTCGCCTCCTTGTGGACCTTCGTGACCAGCGGACAGGTCGCATCGATCGTCTTGAGACCACGCGCCGCAGCCTCGGCATGTACGGCCGGAGACACCCCGTGGGCCGAGAAGACCACGGTCGATCCCGACGGAACTTCGGCCAGCTCTTCGACGAACACGGCGCCTCGTGCCTCGAGGTCCTCGACGACGTGGCGGTTGTGCACGATCTGCTTGCGTACGTAGACCGGCGGGCCGTACGTGTCCAGCGCGCGCTCGACGGTCACGACCGCACGATCGACGCCGGCGCAGTAGCCGCGCGGCGCGGCCAGGAGGACCCGCTTGGGAGAGGACATGTACGCCAGTCTAGGTGGCGGTCAGGCGTTCTCACGGGCCCGCGCCAGCCGCGCGAACGGGCCGCCGACCAGCGCCAGCTCATGAGGCTGGCCCTGTTCGACGACCGCACCGTGGTCGAGCACGATCACCTCGTCTGCATCTTCGATGGTGGTCAACCGGTGCGCGATGGTGATCGTCGTGCGCCCTTCGGCCAGGGTGTCGAGGGCTGTCTGCAGAGCAGCTTCGGTGGCGTTGTCGAGCGCCGAGGTGGCTTCGTCGAGGACCAGGATCGGCGGGTCGCGCAGGATCGTGCGGGCGATGGCGAGCCGCTGCTGCTCTCCGCCGGAGAAGCGATGTCCGCGCGAGCCGACCACCGTGTCCAAGCCGTCGGGCAGTGACGCGATGTGCGCGGCGATCTGGGCCGCCTCCAGGGCGGACCACAGGTCGTCCTCGCTCGCGTCGGGCCGGGCGAGCATGAGGTTGTCGCGGATCGTGGTGTGCAACAGGTACGTCTCCTGGCTGACGACGCCGACGAGTCGGCTGAGCTGCTCGGGATCCAGGCGGCACAGGTCGACGCCGTCGATCGTGATCGAGCCCTGGCTCGGGTCGTACAGGCGGGCGACCAGGGCCGCCAAGGTGGACTTGCCCGACCCGGTCTGGCCGACGATCGCCAGCGATCCCCCGGCGGGAACCGTGCCGTTGATGTGGCTCAGCGCGTCCCGGTCGGCGCCGGGGTAGCGGTAGCTGACGTCGTGGAGCACGACATCGCCACGAGGGTGTGCGATCTTCACGGGGTGCGCGGGTGCCGGTACCTCGGGCACGAGGTCGAGGTACTCGAAGATGCGGCTGAACAATGCCATCGAGCTGACCACCTGGGCGCCGACGTTCAGCAGCCCCATCATCGGACGGAAGACCGCCGTCTGCAGGGCGACGAACGCCACGAGGGTGCCGATCGTCATCGCGCCGCGGGTGAGCGGGAGCCCTGCCACGAGGTAGATGAGCGCCGGGATGGTGGCGAACATGACCTGCATCGTGCCCATGCGCCACCGGCCGGCCAGCTGGGCGCGGAGCTCGAGGTCGATGAGCCGCGACGATGTGGACGCGAAGCGCTCGGCGTTGTGCCCGTCGGCTCCGAGGGTCTTGGCCAGCCTGACTCCGGAGGCCGACAGGCCCTCCTCGATCTGGGTGTTGAGGTCCGCCAGGGCGGCCTGCTGCTCGCCGGTGACAGCGCGCCGGGTGAGGGCCACGTGCCGGGTGAGCAGCACAGCCGGGGGCATCACGACGAGGGTGAGCAGGCTCAGCCGCCAGCTCAGGGTAGCCATCGCGATGGCGGTGGCGATGACGGTGGTGAGGTTGGAGGCGATCGAGGTGGCGGTGGTGCTGACGACGTCGTTGAGGCCGTTGACGTCGTTGACGATGCGGCTCTGCACCTCGCCGCCGCGACTGCGGATGAAGAACCCGAGCGACTGGCGCTGCAGGTGGGTGAACACGCTCGTACGGAGCTTGTGCATCACCTGCTGGCCGAGGGTGGCGGAGATCCAGGTCTGGATGATCCCGAGCACCTGGGTGAGCACCGCGATCGCGATCATGCCGCCCACGCACCACAGCAGCACCGGTACGGCCTGCTTCGGGATCGCGACGTCCACGATCTCCCGGATCAGGAACGGCTGCCCGAGGCCGATCAGCGACGTCGCGACGATCATGACCGTCACGACGATCATGTCGCTCTGGTGGCCGGCGAACAGGGAGAGCACGCGCCGCAGGGAGACGGGTGCTTCCTTCAGCTGGGCGCGATCCAACGGGTCGATCTTCTTGGCGCGGTTCGGTGGTGGCAAGTGATGTGCTCCTGGTGACGGGAAGAGTGTGTGGGTACGGGATGGGCTCACGCTCCGTCCGTACATTGCTGATGTTACCTCATTATGTGGTAGCCACACAAATGATACCCTGAGCCCATGCGGGGTACCCATCACGAGTCAGCCGAGGCTTCCGATGTCGAGCCGTCGGTGGGCGATCTGATCTTCCGGATCACCCGGCGCCTTCGCCACGCATCCGCGGAGGTCACCGAGCCGCTCGGGCTGAACCCGCACCAGGTCCGAGCCCTGCACGTGATGCTCCGCTCCTCGGAGGACGGCGCCCGACCCACCACCATCGCCGAGCGGCTCCACGTCGCACCGCGCTCGGCCACCGACGTGATCGACGCCCTGGTCTCGAAAGGCCTGGCCACCCGCGTCCCCGACCCCTCCGATCGCCGGGCCGTACGGATCCACCTGACCGACCAGGGGCGGGATGCGCTGGCGCATGCCGACGCGGCCCGCGAACGCGTGTATGTCGAGGCGTTCGGCGTCCTGTCTGAGGCTGAGCGGACCCACCTGATGGCGCTCCTGCGGAAGGTTGACGACGCGGCCACCGATTCCGACGGACCTCGCTGAGAACTCTGTCTCAGAGGGGCTCCCGCGACGGCACGACCGCACCTCATCCGGCTCTCGGTGGCGCATGCTTGGCGCATGTGCGCTGCGTCCGTACGTCGCCGGCTGCTGGTCATGGCCGTTGCCCCGCTGATGGCCGCGTGCGCGGTCGGCAGCTCCACAGGACCGTCACCCACCGACGGCACATCACCTGTGGCCGGCTCCGTGTCCCCCAACGGGCACGGCATCGGTCCGCGGCCCATCGACGTACGGACGGCACTCGACGTCGCCGCGTTCGTCACACCTGCCGGTCAGATCGTCTGCATGCTCGGCGCCGACGGGGTTCGCTGCGACTACTTCGCCGAGGACAAGGCGTGGGAAGCGCCACATCCCGGAAACTGCGACCTCGACTGGGGATCGTCCCTCAGCGTGGACCGGACCGCCGGCACCTCGTGCGTCGGGGACAGCATCGTCGCGAAGGCTGCACTGGACTCCGGGCTCGACTCGTGGCGCAAGGCGAGCGACCCGATGGTGCCGTGGAACGGCATGACTCTGGTGGCCCTTCCGTACGGCGCAACGATCGTCGTCGGCACGTTCCGATGCGACAGTGCCACGGACGGGGTCACCTGCACGAACGAGTCGACAGGTCACGGATTCTTCATGTCGCGAGAGTCGATACGGATCTTCTAGCGGATCTCCGCCGTGCAGACCCTCGACACACCATGCTTGTTCCATGCGTTCCCTCAGACTCGTACTGCTTGTCGTCGGTATCGCCCCGGTCCTGGCGGCCTGCAGCCTCATCGGGATGACAGGCCCCCGGACCGGGTCCGCACCTGGCGTCCAGACGTCAGTAGGGACCCCCTCGTCAGTGCCGACGGTCAGCATCTCGCTGTCCCTCCCCAGCGGGGCACTGAGCTCAGCAGCGCCCGCCACGACGGCCGTAGCCACCACGGGAACGGACGTACGGAAGGTGGCCGACGCCGCCGCGTTCGCCATGCCCTCCGGGCGAATCGTCTGCATCATCGCCGACGACAGCGTGCGTTGCGACTACATCAGCAGCGACAAAGCATGGACGTCCCCGCAGCCGAAGGGGTGCGACCTCGCCTGGGGGGACTCCCTGTACCTCGCGCAGGTCGCCGGTTCCACGTGCCATGGCGACACTCTCGCCGACACTCCGGCACTCGACTCCGACTACGTCAGTTGGCGGCGAACGGGCGACCCGACCGTCGTGGTGAACGGACTGACGTTGGCTGCCCTCCCGTACGGTTCCGCGATCCTCGTCGGCACGCTCGAGTGCGACAGTGCGACCACCGGCGTGACCTGCACGAACAGCAGCACGGCCCACGGTTTCACGCTGTCCCGCGAGGCGTACAGGATCTTCTAGATCTCAGGCAGCCTTCGGGATGAACCCGTGCTCCTTGTACATGTCGATGGACTGGCGCAAGGCCTCGAGGAAGTACGGCGGGAACTCCATCCCGTTCTT
>Ga0182021_10012139_pt1 | contig 10236 bp, 6 predicted proteins | sample 612E3MmetaG_FD_120493 | JGI IMG/M metagenome (GOLD analysis project Ga0182021, IMG submission 120493) | Permafrost microbial communities from Stordalen Mire, Sweden - 612E3M metaG (Illumina Assembly) | ecosystem: Environmental > Terrestrial > Soil > Wetlands > Permafrost | place: Sweden... | reverse complement strand
GTGTAGCCGGGCCCGGAGAACATCACCTTGTCGGGGTTGGTCACCGAGACCCGTCGGCCATCAACCTCGATCGTCTCGCTGCGCGCTGGCATGGCCGAACGATACCGCTCGAAGCGAGGCCGGGCTTGGATTCTCGGGGGCCACGACCGGCCGCCGGACCGGCCCGGGAACGCCCCCGGGACCGGCGCTCGCGACAAGGCCCCGCAACGAACTCGGTGCGGGTTTCCAGCTCGGTCCGACCCGCGGACCGCGTCCTGCGCTCGCCCGCCCCGAGCCAGGCTGTCCGGGACCGGCCCTGGTCCGGCTCGCTAGTCCTCGGTGGGCATGTGCAGGTACATGCTCTGGATGCCGATCCGGCCCGGCCCCGTGAAGCGGTTGAAGACCAGGTTGCCCGATCCGCTCAGGAGCCCCATCCGCAGGCCGACGACCTTCACCTCCATACCCACGCCGGGGTCCTTGTAGACCCAGCCACCCGGCTCCACGTCGAACTGCTCGCCCGGAGCCAGGACCTTCTCGAATACGTTGCCGTAGCCGTGGAGCCAGATCGTGCCGCCGGCCGCGCCGCCGAACGTGTCGATGAAGATGCCGGTGCCCCCGAAGAGCATGTTGGCCACGCCGCGAAGCCGGCGGAAGCTGTACTCGACGTTGGCGGTTGCCGCCAGGAACTGGTGCTCGCGGACCTCAACCGTCTGGCCGGGCGCCAGGTTCAGATGGAAGACGTGGCCCACGCCGTCGCGGCTGAAGGCGATCTGGCCCGCGCCGCGAGCCTCGGTCATGAAGATCGGCATGCCGGCCACGGCCCGCTTGAAGGCGCCCTTCATCGGATGCATCCCGATCTCGAGCGACGGGGTCTTCCAGAGCAGGATGTGGTGCTCGAAGTAGACCGCCATGGAGCCGTCCAGCTCCATGGTGAGCATGGGCACGAGCTCGCCGTCGGTCCGGAACTGGACGCCGGGCGCCTGCCCTTCGTCGATGGCAGTTGGCAGCAGCTTCGGGAGAAACTCGGTGTGCATGACGGTCCTCCTGCACGCTCGCAACAGGCCGCGAGCGCAACCTGCTAACTGTAGACCTGTGCTGGATCGCCCCCCAGCCCGAACCGGCAGGTGGGGCGGCCGTCCGTGGGTCTTAACCGCCCGGGAGGCAGCGTCCGTCGGGCCGAGTGAGAGCGGCCTACCGGCACCATCGGCACTGCGTACGATTGACCTCTCACGCCGCACTGCCGGACAGGAGGGGTTCGAATGGACAGTCGAGGCGCCGACGCGACCGGGCAGAAGCCCGAGCCCGCTCCGCCGTCCGTTCGCGGGGAGTCCCGGACGACCGGCTTCAACCGCTTCATGATCCGCTGGCTGCGATCGCCGCTGGGAATCCTCTCGGGTGGCGTGGCGCTGGTGCGTTACACCGGCCGCAGGTCGGGGGTTGTTCGCGAGCTCCCAGTGCAGACGCGCCGCTACGAGAACGGCTACCTGATCCGGGTCGGGCGCCCCGGGCAGAAGACGTGGTGGCGCAACTTCGGCGAGCCGTGGCCCATCGAGCTGGTACGCGGCGGCCGGGTGGTCCGGGGCGTCGGCACGGTGGTGCTGGGCAGCGGCGGCAGGGGCCAGCGCCTGGCCGCCGACTACTTCACCGAACACCGCGGGGCTGCGCGGCGGGCCGGCCTGCCGAAGCTCCACAAGGGCGAGCTCCCGTCGCCGGAGGCGCTGGCAGCCGCGGCGCGAGAGATGGTCTTCGTGGTGGTGACGCCGGGGAGCTGATGCTCCGGCCGGGTCAGCCGCCCAGCATCGCCTCGCGCGCCATCTGCTCGAGCCGCGCGTCGGAGATGCCGAAGTGGTGGGCGACCTCGTGCCTGACGGTCGCCGCCACTCCCTCCGCCAGGGCCGAGCCGTCGCCGAAGTTGCGCAGGTGCGGCCCCCTGTAGATCGTGATCTTGCTCGGCATCGGCGCCTCGCTCGCGCCGTAGGCGGTCCGGGGGACCCCGGTGTAGAGGCCGAGGAGGCCGGGGGCCCCGGTGCGCCTTAGATCGTCGAGAGAAGGCTCGTCCTCGACCACGATGGCGACAGTGTCGAGGCGTTTCCGGAAGACGGCCGGCAGAGCCTCCACCGCCTCCCAGACGAGTTGATCGAAAGGATCGAGCGTTTCGGACGGCCCACCACCCCCCGACTCGGGTGAGCCGTCGTAATCGCGGCGAGGGGCGGTGGGGTCGGTGTCCGGTGTCACGAGGCGATTATCCCCGACGCTGCAGGTGCGCTATAGTCCGCCTCGCGCCGGGGGCGCCACGCGCCACGCTGCGCCGGGCCGACATAGCTCAGCGGTAGAGCAGCTGTTTCGTAAACAGCAGGTCCTCGGTTCGAATCCGAGTGTCGGCTCCACATTCCCCTCGTGAAGTCGTCCGCCGCGTCAGGTGGCTGATGCTTTCGGGTTGTCCTGACCCGGTGGTGGGTCCGCTGTCTGGTGCTATCGCACAAGCCCAACCGCGATACCTGTTCGAGCGCGCCCTCTGACGAGACGCGAGCGTTACCTCGCCGGTCGATGACCACCGGTCCTACGCGCGTGGCGCTCGCCGAGAGCCACCCCTGAGGCGTCCGGCGCTCGACACTAACCCGCGATCGTGACAGGGGTGCTTGGGAGTCTGCCGCCGCTGGTCGGTTACGGTCGAGCCGCCGGTAGGCCCGTGACCCTCAACCGGGACGGCGAGCATGGACCACGGGCAATCAAACAGCAACGTGGTCGGCCGTGGGATGCTTGCGAGTACGCGGCGTGGATCGTGCCTGGGGTCGGGGCGGACAAGGAAGCGCCCAAAGGAACCAGCTGTCCGTCGACTGGCGCACCGCCGGTCGCGATTGCTCGCGCTCGTCGATCCGCCGCCCGGGCCCGTTGCCGGCGACCTTGCGGTCGTCGGTCCGGTTTCCCGGGACCGTCCCGGAGATTGCTCCCCGGTCCGGTTCGACGGTGAATGTCGGCCCCTTCGGGCGAGATTTAGAATAGGCGTTCGAAGGGACTCGCACAAGGGACTTGTCCACCAACTGGCGGCCTGCCCTCGTGCCTGTCCACCAGGTCAGCGGTGGCAAGACTGGAATGTGGATAAGCCCGACCCAGTCCCGGTCTGCGGTGGGATGGGCCACCCATCAGAAGCGGGTCGGCCGAGGTGGACGAGACATCGAGCCCCCTCGCACGTCGACTGGACGACGTACGTCACCGAGAGTCAGCAAGACGCACGATGGTTGATGACGAAGCCCCATTGCCTCGAAACACCGGTCAGTCCACAATTACTTGACTGCGAGACGGGCACGGAGAGGCAGCGGGTGGTCAGACACAGGGGCAGGGCTTTCGGGCCGTCCAACGCGACAGAGGAACTGCGCCGAACGAACGAGCTCCTCGAGGCCACCCAGGCCGTGGCCCACGTTGGGGGCTGGGAGCTCGACGTCATGCACGACGCCCTGTTCTGGACCGCAGAGACGTACCGGATCCACGAGACCTCGCCGGCGGAGTACACCCCCACCGTCGCCACCGCCATCGGGTTCTATGCCCCGGAATCGATCCCTGCCATCACGGCCGCTGTGCAGGAAGCCATCGAGCACGGCACCCCGTTCGATCTCGAGCTGGAACTGGTCACCGCGAAGGGCCGAGGGATCTGGGTGCGCGCCGTGGGCGCCGCAACCGTTGAGCGTGGCCGAACGACACGGCTCACGGGGGCGTTCCAGGACATCGCCGAGCAGGAGAAGGCCAGGGCTTCTCTGGCGGCCTCCGAGGCGCGCCTGCGGACGGCCATGAACTCGATGCTGGACGGCGTGGTCGTCGCATCGGCCATCCGCGACGAGGCCGGCCGGATCACCGACTTCCGAACCGACTACGCCAACGCGGCCATGGGCGCCATCTCGGGCGTCCCCGCGAGCGACCAGATCGAGCACACCCTCCTGGAACTGTTCCCTGCCCACCGGGCCAACAGCCTGTTCGAAGCCTACGTCGGCGTCGTCGAGACCGGCGTCCCCTTCGAGATGCCCGACTTCCACTACGTCGACCCTGATGCCGCGGCTGGGCCGCTCGACCAGTACGTCGACTCGTGCGTGGCCAGGATGGGCGACGGCTACGTGATCTCGATCCGTGACGTGACCGAGCGCCACCGGGCAGAGGCCGAGCGAGTGCGCCTCTCCGCAGCCATCGAGCAGTCGGCCGACTCAGTCGTCATCACCGACGCCGAGGCCAACATCGAGTACGTCAACCCGGCCTTCGAGCGGGTCAGCGGGTACACCCGGGAGGAGGCGATCGGCCGGAACCCGCGCATCCTCAAGAGCGGCGTCCAGGGCCCGGCGCTCTACGAGGCCATGTGGGCCGCCCTCGCGGGCGGGCAACCGTTCGTGGGCGACCTGGTCAACCGCGCCAGGGACGGTTCCCTCTACCAGGAGCAGGCCGTTATCTCGCCCGTGGTCGGCGCCGATGGCAAGATCACGAGCTACGTCGCGGTCAGCCATGACGTGACCCGCGAACGGACCCTCGAGGCCTCGGCGGTGCGCCTGGCTCGGGAGCGGGCCCAGATTGCCGACACCCTGGCCAACCTCAAGCCCGGGCCCACGCCGGAGGCAACGGCGGAGGCGATCTGCCGCCAGGTTGTCATGCTGGCGGGTATCAGGAGCGGCGCGCTGTGGCGCTTCGGCCTCGAGGGGCCGGCGGTGCCACTGGCCTTCGTGAGAGCGGACGGGAAGGCGGTGCCCCTGCGGCCCCTGCCGGCCCGGCGCAGCGCCGAGCTGCGGAAGCGAGCGGTCGGGGGACCCTGGGTGGAGGCCTTTGTCCAACGGCCCGGACACCCATACCAGCAGGTGCTCCGGGAGATGGATGTCCGGGCCGTGAGCCACGCGCCAGTTCGCCACGACGGTGACCTGGTCGGGCTGCTGACCGTCACGTCTGCGGGTGAGGATGCGATCTCGCGGCTGACCGAGTCCCTGCCCGCACTGCTCGAGTTCGCGGCTCTCGCGGGGGTGCTCGTGGGGCCCGCCATCGCCGGTCTGACCGAGGCCGGCAACGTTCGCCGGCGGATGACCGGGATCATCCGCGATGGCCAGTTCCACCCGGTCTTCCAGCCGATCATCGAGCTGGAGTCGCGCGAGACAGTGGGCTACGAGGCCCTGACGCGCTTCGACTCGGGCCAGCGGCCCGACCTCTGCTTCGCTGAGGCCTGGGCGGTGGACATGGGGCCCGAGCTCGAGCTGGCGACTCTGGGGGCGGCCATCGCGGCAGCCCGGGCGCTGCCGTCCGGACGCTGGCTCTCGCTCAACGTCTCGCCTCGGTTGCTCCTGCAGACCGAGCGCCTGGCTGCGGTGCTGTGGCCATCGGACCGTCCGATCTACCTGGAGATCACCGAGCACGAGATCATCGATGACTATCCGGCGGTGGCCACCGCCATCCGCGCGCTCGGCCACGACGTCCGCCTCGCCGTCGACGACGCCGGGGCCGGGATCGCCAACTTCGGCCACATCGTCGAGCTGCGGCCCAGTCTGGTGAAGCTCGACATCGGTCTCGTACGGGACGTGAATGCCGATCTCGGCCGCCAGGCCATGGTCGTGGGCATGCGCCATTTCGCTCGCCAGACAGGCTGCCGGCTCCTGGCCGAGGGGATCGAGACCGAGGCTGAGGCCAGCACGCTGGGCCAGCTGGCCGTCGATCTGGGCCAGGGCTACCTGTTCGGACGGCCGGCGCGGGCCGAGACGTGGGCGGTGGCCGGAGGGTCAGCTGGCAGGACTGACAGGCCGGACAACAGGGTTCGGAGCTGACGATAGCGTCCGAAGCCCCCTGGTCGTCGCCTGCAAGAACGCCCAGGCTGAACAGTCTCCGACTTCGCCCGACCCCCGGGAGCCGATCGGGGTGTTGGAAGCGAGACGCCGGCCGCCGACCTGCCCAGCCAGCTCGTCGATTGCCGGCGGTAAGACCCGGCAACGGCTGATAACGTTAGCTCGCAGGATCTGCTCGGCGGGAAACGGCCCCAAGCCGAAGTGCCGAGTACTACCTCGGGAACGGCGGCCCGCCACTGTCGGCGAGAGCAGTTACGACTCCGATGGCGGCCGTCGCGAACGTGGCTAGCAGTGCCGCGACCAGGAAGCGGAGACTCAAGCGCGCGTTGTGAACCATGTCGGGTGTCCTCCAGAGGCCCCCACTCGACGGGAGCGCCGAGGCCACGCTAGACTGGTGCCGTGCGTCTGTCAAGCATTTATCAACTGAGCCAGTCCGACGACGGACCAGGCGCCGCCACGCTGGGCTCTCGCATCCGCGAGCTGCGCATGCAAGTCGGGCTCACCCAAGCGGAGCTCGGGTCACCGATGACGCGCTCCTTCGTGTCGGCCGTCGAACACGGGCGGGTGCTCCCATCGCTGCCCGCGCTCCTGCTGATCTCGGCGCGTCTGGGTGTGCCGGCTGGACGACTGCTTGATCAGCTGGAGTGGACTTGGCAGGACACATATACTGGGCTTCATGCCGCAGATCACCCGCCGTCGAGTGACGGTCGATGACACGCCGCTGGCCCGCTCGATTGGGGCTCGCATCCGTCAGGCACGGCTCGGGGCGGGCCTGACTCAGCAGCAGCTGGCGGGCGATCGGTACACGAAGGCGTACGTGAGCGCGCTCGAGAACGGCGCATCTAAGCCCTCGATGGCAGCGCTCAACTACCTCGCAACACGCCTGCAGATTCCTGCCACGGCGCTCTTGGCCGAAGAGGCTGACCACTGGAGCAGGCTAGATGCAGATGTCCTGCTCGCGAGCGGTCGCTGGCAGGAGGCGCTCGACCTCTACGACCGCCATCTGGCAGAAGGCCCAAGCGGCGGTGCGCGCGCGGAACTGCTACTCGGACGGGCGGAGGCCCTGGCGCGGCTCGACCGTGGGCCGGAAGCAGCAGCGGCAGGGTCCGAGGCCGCGGAGCTCTTCGACCAGCTGGGTGCCAAAGCCGATGCGGCGTTGGCGCGATACTGGGTCGCCAACGGCGAGTACCTGCAGGGCAACGCGGCTGAGGCGCGCCGATTGATCGCGACCATGCTCGCCCAGGTGGGCGCCGGCCTGAGGGTCGAGCCCGACTTCCATCTCCGACTTGTGATCGCGCTGGCCGCGATCGAGACACGTGATGGCGAGTATGACCAGGCGATCGCATACCTCTCGGAGATCCGCGGACTGGCCGAGAAGCTCGACGACCGGCGCCGGGCAACCTACTTCTTCGACCTGGCCCACAGCTATCGCGAGACCGGTGACTACGAGGCAGCCGTGCGGACGGGTTACGCGAGCTTGGCTCTCTTCGCCGCCATGCACGCTGAGGCAGAGACGGCTGCGCTCGAGAACGACCTGGCCCTAGCATTCCTGAAGATGGGGAACCTGTTGCGGGCACACGAGTTCGTTGCGAGCGCGCGAACTCGGTTCGAGGCGCTCGGGGACGCCCGATGGCTGGCCCACGTTGCCGACACAGGGGCACAGATCGCCCTGGCCGAATCGGCTCTCGAGCGGGCGGCGACCCTGGCTGAGCAGGCGATCGAGGGTGCCGAGCTAACGGCCAACAATAAGGCCCTCATGGCTTCGCTCGTGACCCGAGCCCAGGTTCGGCGACGGCGTGGCGACATCGAGAGCGCCGACAGCGACTTCGCTCGAGCCGCGGATCTTGCGCGCGCCTCCGGCTCCCGGGGGCGGATCCGAGAGGTGCTGGGTGCCTGGTCTGAGATGTTGGCCGAGAACGGCGACCTCCGCCGTGCCTATGACCTGACCCGTGAGGCGTTGTCTGCCTGACCGCAGTCATCGCCGTCGGTCCGCTCGTGCTCCAGCCAGAAAGATCGACAGGATTCCCGGAGAGTCACCAGTCAATCAGGGCGCGCGCCAGATTGGCAGACTGCCCGGTCGTGACGATGCAGCCATCGTGCGGCAGGGCAGCGATGGGACGCGGCAACTTGGCCGGTCGTGTCACGGCTGGAACGAATCCGGCAGCGCCGCCAGTCAGCATCTACGAGATGGCCGACCGTCACGACCGAATCACTGCGGCCGCCCGCTGAAGAGCGGGTACGACGTGGGCGCAGGTGTTCATCGTCAGGCTGATCTGCGAGTGGCCGAGAGTCTCCCTGAACACTCGAGGGGATTTCACGGTTTCCTGCCGCCGTCGGCGGCGTCCCCCTTGGCATCGTTGCCCGACCCGTTCGATCAGCCGTGAAGGGTGATGCATATCCTCTGCCCGTTCACGATCCGGCTGAAGACTCTCAGCCTCGGTCCAGCATGTCCGACGAGAGCCCTCTCTCGGTCTGGAGCTTCTGACACCGCAAACCGAGCACGAGGGCTCTCGTTCTGTCAACAACGCGCGTGGGGACTACAGGTAGCTCGCTAGTGCAGGACGGGCCCGCATATCGTCTCCCCGAGCACGATGATGCAATGCTGCCTGCCGGGAGGATTTGGCTGAGGCGGGTTGTACGTTGGGACCGGCGCCAGGGTTGGCGCGGGCGTCGGTGTCGGCGCGGGCGGCACTATGACGGTCGCACTGTCGCAGGCCGCGAAGCCGTCGGAATCCACCGCACACACCTGGAAGGAGTATCGGTCGGCCCTGGTGGCGGAGATATCCGGTGCCACCGATAGGTCGTACATCCATCCCTGATCGCCGCTGAGATCGCCCAGAGCCGGGGCCGTCATGGTGCTCTGAGAATCGATCGTCTTCATGAACATGCCCAGCGGGTAGTGGCCGCCAAAGAGGGGAGCGGCGAAAAAGGTGTAGGGCGGCACGCCCCCGCTGGCGGTGGCCACCATGACATCGCACGGTTGGCCGGCCGGCGGGCACTGGGCGAGCCTGTTGTCGTTGGGAGGCTTGCCGACAACCTCTATCTCCGGCGGCCCGACGATGACGCTGATCTGGAAGGTGACGGTGGTTGATTGCGGCGGCGTCGAGGCGTCTGACACCTTGACGCTGAATGGCGAGCTCGTCCACATGTGACCCGACAGGACCGGCGTGCCGTCGTAGCGGACCTGGCAGTCTGACGACAGCGGGAAATGAGCGGGCAGCTCACCGTCGGCCAGGACGCAGGTGTAGGACTTCGTCCCACTGACCTGGATGGCGCTGGCGCTCGCATGGCCGTCGATGAAGGCCGGCAGGCTGGGGTTCCAGACGTACACCCCGAGGCCGCCCAGACCGCGCAACAGCACTATGGGCGGTGGCACCTGTGCAGGAAGCTGCGGTGCGGGCAAACCGGTCAGATTGAAGCTCGGGGCCGCCACGGCGTCGATGCCGGCCTGAAGCTTCGTGGTCGTCGCGTCGGCGGGCAACGGGATCGTGCCGTCGATCAAGATCTGGCTCGTCCCATTCTGCCCGTCGAGGTCCCCGTCGCTGACGTCCTGCGAGATCGCGTCTGTCAGCGCGAATTCGCTGACACCGAGGGTGCCGGCCTCCTGGTCAAGACCGGCCAGTGTCAATCCCAGCTGGCGCGACTCGTACAGGGGAGCCTCGACCTGCTGATTGGGCGCGAGGTCGGCGATATCGGGATAGACGTCGGTGAGGCTCGCCAGGTCGTACTGGCGGGCCACCGCGCCATAGGACACCAGGATCGAATCGTCGACTGGGTCGCCAGCCCCGATCAGAACCTGGGCGCGCTGCGTGGCGAAGGTGCTCAGAGGCGTGAGCGAGGTCAAGGGCTCGAGCGAAGTGGGCTCTTCACCGGCGGGCGCCGAAGCGGCGTCGGTCGCCGGGATGGCGGCGCTGAGGATCGCCGACAGGGAATCGTTCGGCCCGGCGGAGATCGATTGGTGCGAGATCTCGTCGAGATAGCTCCCGCCCGAGCTGCGCAGCAGGAGGGCGGTCCCGGGGCTGCGCCAAACGCTCAGGCTGTAGTAGCCATTCTTGTCGGTGACCGCGCTGGCCAGGGGGGTCCCGGATTGGGCCTCGCCGCCCAGGGCAGAGACATCGATGGTCGCGCCAGTCAACGGCATGGCCAGCGAGGCATAGCCGGAGATCGTGACATCGGACGGTATATTGGCCACCCCGTCGCCGACGGCCGCCCCGAGCAGGCCCATGCCCGCGGGCACGACCGCGAGATAGAAGGCCAGCAGAATCGCCGCCCGGGGGCCGCTGGCGCCGGACTTGATCCCCGGCAGCCGGTGCGCCGACCAGAAGCGGGTAATGGCGGCCCCGGCGCCTCGGGGATTGCCCCAGACGACGAAAGCGAACAGACCGCCGATGATGAACCACAGCCAGACCGTGAGAGCGGCCGATTTGAGCCCCCAGGCCCAGAATGCGCCCAGACT
>Ga0182021_10012137_pt1 | contig 10238 bp, 6 predicted proteins | sample 612E3MmetaG_FD_120493 | JGI IMG/M metagenome (GOLD analysis project Ga0182021, IMG submission 120493) | Permafrost microbial communities from Stordalen Mire, Sweden - 612E3M metaG (Illumina Assembly) | ecosystem: Environmental > Terrestrial > Soil > Wetlands > Permafrost | place: Sweden... | reverse complement strand
TGATCATGCTGCTCGTGCTTTTCGTTCTGCTGGTGAATCTCTATTTCCACCGCCCGCTGCTGGAGTCGTTCCTCTTCGCAGTCGCCCTGGCGGTAGGGATGACCCCCGAGATGATGCCCATGATCATCACCGTCACCCTGGCCCAGGGCGCGAGGCGGATGACCAGGAAGAAGGTTCTAGTCAAGCAACTTGCGGCAATCGAGGATTTCGGCAGCGTGACGATCCTCTGCAGCGATAAGACGGGCACGCTGACCGAAGGGGAGATCGTGCTTGACCAGCACGTGGATATCCTGGGGAAGGCCGATGACAACGTTCTGCGACTTATTTATTTGAACAGCTTTTTTGAAGCGGGCATCAAAAGCCCCCTTGACGATGCCGTCTTGAAGCACGAGCGTCCTAAAATTGTGGAGTATGTCAAGGTGGACGAGATCCCCTTCGACTTCAACCGCAAACGCCTCTCGGTCGTGGTGCAACATGGTGACGAGATCCTCTTCATTACCAAGGGCGAGGCCGAGGGTATCTTTGGCATCTGCAAAAGCGTGAGCATCGATGGATCCCCCCAGCCCTTCGATGAGAGCCGGCGCGCTACGGCCGAAGAGACTTTCAAGAAGTTGAGCGCCGACGGCTATCGCACCCTTGGTGTAGCGGTGCTGAAAGTGGACAAGCGGGCTGTATACACCCCAGCGGACGAGCGGGATATGACGCTGGCCGGGTTCGCGGCATTCCTGGACCCGCCCAAGGAAGGGGTTCATGCCGTTCTGGAGGCGCTGAAGCAGAATGGCATCTCCGTGGTGGTCATGACCGGTGATAACCAGTATGTGACCCAGAAGGTCGCTCATGACGTGGGGCTGGCGTCGGACCGCATTCTCACCGGAACCCAGGTCGATGCGATGGATAATGCCGCTCTGGCCTACCAGGCCGAGAACGGCGCCATTTTCGCCCGCGTGTCTCCGGAGCAGAAAAACAGGGTCATTATCGCCCTTAAGGCACGCGGGCACGTCGTCGCGTACGGGGGCGACGGCATCAATGACGCACCCTCGCTGCACACCGCTGATGTAGGCATTTCCGTCATGAATGGCGTAGATGTGGCCAAGGATGCCGCGAAGATTATCCTGCTGGAAAAGGATCTGGCGGTTTTGAACGACGGAGTAATCGAGGGACGGCGCAGCTTCGCCAACATCATGAAGTACATCATCATGGGCACCAGCTCGAACTTCGGCAACATGTTCAGCATGGCCGCGGCATCACTCTTCCTGCCGTTCCTGCCCATGTTGCCGACGCAGATTCTGCTGAACAACTTTCTGTACGACCTTTCACAGATCAGCATTCCCAGCGACAATGTCGATCTCGCCCTGCTCCACCAGCCCAAGCGCTGGCATATCGGCTTCATTCGCCAGTTCATGATGATCATCGGTCCCATAAGCTCGATCTACGATTTTCTTACTTTCGGCGTGTTGCTTTGGGCGTTCCACGCATATACGAACGCGCCGCTGTTCCACACCGGATGGTTCGTCGAGTCTCTGGCGACACAGACGCTGGTGGTATTCGTGATTCGGACGGCAGGAAATCCGTTCAAGAGCCGTCCCAGCCGCCCGCTCCTGATCAGCGTGTTGGCGGTCGTCGCTATTGCTGTCGTGCTGCCGTACACGCCGGCCGCGAGCCCGCTGGGGCTCATCCCGCTGCCGTTGCCGCTTTTGGGCGCGATTGCGGGATTGGCCCTGACTTACCTACTGGTGGTGCAAGCCGTCAAGTCCTGGTTCTATCGACGGCATGCGCTGCTTTAAACTGTACGAACCATCATATGCTGGAGGCCATATTGGCCGGGATTGCAGGACTGGCGAGAGGTGAGCAAAATGTCTAAGGAGAAATCTGTGAAAAGAAAAGTGGGTCTTTGGATTGACCATCGGAAGACGGTTATCGTAAGTGTCACTGACAGGGCAGAGGAGACAAGCGTGATCCTATCAGACATGGAGAAACATATCCGGTATTCCGGTGCAGCACAGGAGGACTCGGCAGAGGACCAGCGAGACAAGCGTTTTACCGGCCATCTCAACAAATACTATGATCATGTAATATCGTGTATCCGCGATGCCGAATCCATCCTGATATTTGGTCCCGGCGAGGCAAAGGCCGAACTGGAAAAACGTCTTGAGAGTGAAGCGCTCAGCGGACTGGTAGTTGGTATTGAAACCGTCGACAAGATGACGGATCGACAGATTGCCGCAAGAGTCCGGCAGCATTTTCCAAAACGAAGTCAAAGTATCAAAAAAATGCCCAAATCTTTGTCGGGGACATTATGACGCAAGGCGATGACAGGCAGCACCGCTCAATCTTAAGAGGCATCGCTCACCGGGCGATGCTCGAAAGAGGGCTTCTTCCCGATTTTTCGCCCCCGGCGCTGGCCGAGCTCGACGGAATCAAGGGCCCTGCCATGCAAAGTGAAGAATTGACGCGAGATCTCAGGCGCCTGGTCTGGTGTTCCATAGATAACGATGACTCGCGGGATCTTGATCAACTCACCGTCGCTGAAGGTATGCCCGGAGGAGCCACAAGGATCCTGGTAGCGGTTGCCGATGTCGACGCGATCGTTAAGAAACAATCAGCACTTGACGACCATGCGCGGCACAACACCACCTCGGTATATACCGGCGCCGAGACATTTCCAATGTTGCCCGAAAAACTCTCGACCGATCTTACATCTCTCAACTTTGAATCGGACCGCCTTGCCATCGTAGTTGAAATGGTGATCGCCGGGGATGGAACACTGCAGAGTTCTGACCTTTATGGAGCAACGGTTCGTAATCATGCCAAGCTTGCCTACAACAGCGTTGCCGCTTGGCTGGAGGGTAACGGTCCGATGCCATCCGGGATCGGACCGGGCGTCGGTCTCGATGAGAATCTCCGGCTGCAAGAGCGCGTGGCCCAAGAGCTGAAGGCCCTCCGGCACGCGCACGGCGCGCTCAGTCTTGAGACCATAGAAGCCCGTCCGCTGTTTGATGGAGATGAACTCACGGGTTTTGCGGCGGAAAGAACCAACCGCGCCCATGACATCATTGAGGACTTCATGATTGCCGCAAACGGCGTGACCGCACGGTATCTCGCCTCCAAAATGCTTCCGTCGTTGCGACGCGTTGTGCGCACACCCAAACGCTGGGACGGGATCGTGAAAATTGCCTCACAGCTGGGTTTCAAGCTGCCTCAGAAGCCCGACGCAAAGGCCCTCGAGCAATTCCTGGTATCGCAGAAGGCCGCGGATCCTCTCCGCTTTCCCGATCTTTCCCTAAGCATCATCAAGCTGATGGGCGCCGGCGAATATGTCATCGAACTTCCAGGCGAGAGTGTAGCCGGACACTTCGGTCTGGCGGTCAGGGATTATACTCATGCCACGGCTCCGAACCGCCGCTTTCCCGATCTGATCACGCAGAGGCTGCTGAAGGCAGCGCTCGCCGGACACTCCCAGCCCTATCAGAATGATGACTTGGAGGCGCTCGCACAGCACTGCACCGCAGCCGAGGACGCGGCGAAGAAGGTCGAGCGGCAGGTCGGAAAATCCGCCGCGGCCATGCTGCTGGAATCAAGGATTGGGGAACGCTTCGATGCTCTGGTCACCGGCGCATCCGACAAGGGCACCTGGGTCCGCATCCTGCAACCGCCCGTTGAAGGAAGACTGGTAAGCGGTTTCCAAGGCATGGACGTCGGTCACAAGCTTCGCGTGCAATTAACCCGCACGGATGTGGAGCGCGGATTTATCGATTTCAAGAGGGTGCCGTAAGGGCCTGGTTTTTGTGGTTCGACCCCCTAAACAGCGCCTGTTCTTCGTTTACTATCGCGAGAACACAGGAGCGCACCATGAAAGTCGTCATCCTGAACCACAGCGAAGCAACCCGATTGCTGACGATGGCAAAGTGCATTGACCTTATGGCGGAGGCTCTGGAGGCTCTCGCCAGGGGAAGGGTCTTCCTGCCATTACGAATGGTCATCCAGCCGCCCAATGCATCGGGCATGATGGCTTTAATGCCTTCCTATATCAGCAGCGAGCAAGCCGCCTACGGACTGAAGGCCATCTGCGTTTCTCCGAACAACCCTGCGATTGGAAAGGACTCCCACCAGGGCGCAGTCATGCTTTTCAGCGCCGAAACCGGCGAGCTGCTCGCCGTGGTGAACGCATCCGCGGTGACAGCCATACGCACCGCTGCCGTATCAGGACTGGCAACACGTTTGCTCGCCCGCAAAAATGCGTGCGATCTTGCTATTCTCGGCGCCGGAGTGCAAGCGCGAGCGCACCTGGCAGCCATGGCCGAGGTGCGAGCGATCAACAGGGTGAGGGTCGCGGATGTGAATTACGAGCGAGCCCGTCAGTTTGCAGCAGAGATGTCCTCCCACTACCCGTTTCCTATTGAAGCGGTGCCGAGCGGCGAACGGGCGGTGCTCAACGCCGACCTGATCGTTACCGTGACCAATGCAAGCGAACCCGTGCTGCGGCGGGAGTGGATCGCCGACGGCACTCATCTGAATGTTGTCGGCGCCTGCCGGCCGTCGGCCCGTGAGGTGGATGCGGCAACGATGGCGGCGTCCAGGCTCTACGTCGATCTTCGGGAATCCACGTTCAACGAAGCCGGCGACTACATTCTTGCGGCGAAAGAAGGCGCAATTGGGCCGGATCACATTCTGGGAGAGATTGGGGAACTTCTTATCGGTAAGGCCATCGGCCGCACTTCGGATTGGGATATCACATTGTTTAAGGCTCTGGGCTTAGGCATCGAAGATTTAGCAGCCGCCGAGTATTTGTATCGCCAGGCTAAGGAAACACGGGCCGGCACGTGGGTCGACTTCTGAAACACCAATGCACTAATTAGTATTTGGAGGAGATATGCGATTCCACGTCGAAGCAGATGTTTTTCAAATGTTCCCGCAGTATTGCAGGGGACTTGTGGTCGCTACTGGCATCGACAATTCACGTTGGTGTCCGGACCTCGAAAAACTTCTAAGGGAAGAGGAAGAGAAGGCCAGATCGAACCCCGATGTCGATGCGGCGACTCATCCGCGTCTTTTGGCCTGGAAGCAGGCCTATCTCAAATTTGGCGCCAACCCGAATAAATTCACGCCTTCGATCTTATTTCTCGCCAAGCAGGTGAAGGCGGGCAAACCGATACGCTCTGTTTCTCCTGCCGTCGACGCGTTCAACGTCATCAGCATCAGGCACCTCATCCCGTGCGGCGGAGACGATCTGGACGCGGTCAACGGCGATCTGAGTTTGGGCCGCGCCGTCTCCGACGAAACATTTGCTTCTCTTTTCAAGCCTGACGAGATCGAGCACCCTGAGCCGGGAGAAATCATTCTAGTGAACCGGCAGAGCAAGAGGGTGCTGTGCCGGCGCTGGAATTGGAGAAATGCGGATTTTTCCAAAATGACGCTGCAAACGAAAAACGTGGCTATCAATGTGGATGGCATGATACCCGCAATCAGCCGGACGGAAATCGAGCAGGCTGCGGAAGAGCTGAAACAATTGCTCCTGCGCTGCTGCGGAGGTTCAGTTTCAATCCACTACCTTGAATCACGGAATCCGGTTGCGGAGGTCGCATTATAATCGGCAGCACAGAATGCGGAGGACTTTAGATGGCGGCGGAACGAGGCAGCTATGAATCGTGATTGCAGACTCTTTATTCCGGGTCCCTGTGATGTCGACGAGGATGTGCTCGAGGCGATGCGCCATCAGGTCCAGCGGTCGTACGGGGCCAAATGGATGCCGATCTACAACGAAACGCTGGACCTGTTGAAGCAGGTGTTCCAGACGCGGAACGACCTGTTCATCGTGCCCGGTCCCGGTTCCGCCGGCCTTGACATGGTCTTGGGAAGCCTGTTCGCGAATGGCGAGAAAGTCATCGTGGCTCAGAACGGCTTTTTTGGCGAGAGGCTGGCTGCCATCGCCGAATGCAACGGACTCAATGTTGTGCGCGTCGGCGCTCCGGCAGGGCAACCCCTGGATCCGAACGATTTGCGGCGCGCACTCGCCGGACATCCGGATGCATTGTTGGTGGCCCTGGTGCATCATGAAACCACGACTACTGTTTTGAACCCGCTGCATGAACTGGCCGCGGTAACCCGTGAAGCGGGCCGCTTGCTGCTCGTGGATGCCGTATCATCCCTCGGCGGAGCGGAGCTGCCCCTTGATGATTGGGGAATCGATGTGTGCGTGACAGCCTCCAACAAGTGTCTGGAAGCCCCTCCCGGTCTGGCTCTCATCAGCGTCGGTCCAAAAGTGTGGGAAATGGTCGACCGTCACGCGCGTACCGATCACGGCTGGTATCTCAATCTCAGGACGTGGCGCTGGTATGCGACAAACTGGGGTGACTGGCATCCCACGCCCATCACCATGCCGACCAACAACATTATGGCCCTGCGCGCCAGCCTCCTGAAGATAGCAAAAGTCGGACTGGCTGCCCACATTGCTAAACACGCGCGCGCCTGCCGGATTGTGCGTGACGGCTTGCGAAAAATGGGTTTCGAATTGCTCGTGGCGGATGAGTTCGCGGCGCCGACAGCAACGGCAGTCTGGCCGCGAAAGGAGTTCACGGCCGCCGAGTTAATCCAGTGGCTGGAGGCCGAGCGAGGAATCTGCATTGGCGGCGGCATCGGCGAACTGGCCGGCAAGATCTTTAGAGTTGGACACCTGGGTAAATCGACCACCGACGAATACCTGGCTGAGTTTTGGTCTGCAATGGCAGCGTTCTTGCACCACAAAGGCCTCGTGATACATTTATAGTTTGGTTCTATTGAGAATCGCAAATCACAGTGACAAACAACGCATAGATCAAGATCGCAGCCTCCTGGGACCGCGCGCGTCCCGCGCGCAAATTCCTGGACTATGCTCCCAAAGCTGCGGGCTGGACGCCCGCGGTCGCAGGAGCAATCGTCACTATAATAAAGGTATGTTCAGATGACGGATAGGATGCCGGCATTTTTTTCGGTCATGGCAACCCCATGAATGCCTTACAGCAGAACAACTATACGGCGGCATGGCGCCGCATAGGCCAGGAAATAACGAAGCCAAAGGCGGTGCTGTCGATCTCCGCTCACTGGTATGTTCCGGGCAGTGCGGTCACGATCGCCACAGAACCTGAAACGATTCACGATTTTGGCGGATTTCCGGAAGAGCTCTACCGGGTGCAGTATCCGGCCCCCGGTGATCCGATTCTCGCGAACCGAATCCAAGGGCTGCTGGCTCCATTGACGGTGGAGCTTCGGGTGGATAATTCGGCGACTTCCCGCGCCAACTCATGCTATCCTCGGCCCTGCAGTCCTGTGAGCCATGAATCACATTCTGACGTGCAGGCATTTTTTGGGAGAAACTCATGCGTAGGAAATCATACTGGCAGATCGCGATCACACTGGTTGCGTGTGCAACAGTTTTAGCGGTTCCGGTCATCCTTTCACAGGCGCCGACGCGAGCCGGCATTGAATTCCAACTGAAAGCTTTCGGCACGCATCAGACGATGATTGATGCTTCGCCCTACAAAGCGATTTCGTGGCAGGAAATCGGCCCGTCCAACAATACCGGGCGACTGACTTCGATTGCCGTAGCCGATGATAACGGCAAGCGAACGATTTACGTGGGTGCCGCCACCGGCGGTGTCTGGAAGTCTGGGGACCGCGGCGACACCTGGCGGCCCATCTTCGAGCATCAGGCCACGGCGAGCATCGGCGATGTCGCCGTCGCGCCATCGGATCACAACATCCTCTGGGTGGGTACCGGCGAAGACAACCTGTTTCGCGCGGGCATCGCAGGTTCGGGCATCTATAAATCAATTGACGGCGGCCAGACCTGGCGCCAGATGGGTCTGACCGACAGCGGCACTATCGGCCGCATCCTGGTGAATCCCACGAATCCAAATATCGTGTATGTTGCAGCATCGGGTCACGAGTGGACGCCTAACGAGATGCGCGGGGTCTTTAAGACGATTGACGGCGGCACAACGTGGACAAAGGTCTTCTACCGCAGCCCTATGACAGGCGCGGTGGATCTCGTAATGGATCCATCCGATCCCAATACAATCTACGCAGCGATGTGGCAGCGCATCCGCAGGAAGTGGAACGATCCGCGCGTCGAGCCGGGCTTTAACGAAGGTGGCGTTTGGAAAACGACGGATGCCGGGAAAACCTGGACATCAATCAATGACGGACTCACGCCGGCCGAGTTCCGCGGACGCGTCGGCATCGATATTTCGCGTTCCAACCCCAACGTGATTTACGCCATTATCGACAGTGCCGATTCCGGTCGGGCCGCCAAGCCTGGCGAGCGTGACGCCTACACGCGGCCGCTTCCTCCCGGCAGCAACATCATCAAGGGTCTTGAGGTCTTCCGCAGCGATAACAAGGGCCAGTCCTGGCGCAAGGTGAGCGGCCTGACAGCAGCGACGGCACTGAACATGATGAGCCTTGGCAATACGTATAGCTGGGTCTTCACGCAGATCCGCGTCGACACCAAGGACGAAAACACCGTTTACGTCCTGGCATTGAGTGTCAGCGTGTCCCACGACGGCGGCGCCACATTCACGGGGTATCGAGCAGGAGGCGGCGACAACCATCGCATGTGGATCGATCCGGATGACCCGAAAATCACGTACGATGCCGCCGATAGCGGTTTCACCATGACACAGGACGGCGGGACGACGAGGAAGGTTGTATCCGGCATCCAAGGCACTCAGTTCTACAATGTCGAGATCGACAACCAGAATCCGTTTTTTATTTATGGCTCCGTACAGGACACAGGCAGCCGCCGAGTGGCGCTTGATTTGAGCAACGGTCGCGACGACCTGAAACCGCTCCCATGGCAAAGCGCGCCCGGCGGTGAGGGGAGCAACCAGGCCATCGATCCGGCAGAACCCAACACCGTCTACTCACACGGCTACTACGGAAATTTCACCCGAACGGACTTGACTCCCCAGCCCCAGGCACCTGGAGCCGCTGCAGGAGCGCGGGGTGGCGGTGGCCGCGGCAGCGGCGCGTCGAAAGATATCCGGCCGAAGATCGCGCCGGGCGAGCCGGAGCTGCGCGCCCAATGGATGGCGCCGATCATTGTGTCGCAGTTCGATCACAACACGATCTATGCCGGCTACCAGTACGTCTATCGCTCGCATGATCGCGGTGACACCTGGGAGCGGATCAGCGGCGACCTCACCGACAACAACCCGGTGCAGATGGGTATCAATCCATTTGCAATTCCGTATCAGACCATCACGCAGATCGCGGAATCGCCGAGGAAGGCGGGGATCCTCTACGTTGGTACGGACGACGGCCACGTGCACATGACGATGGACGACGGCAAGACGTGGATAGAGTTGACGAAGAATGTGCCTGTGACCACGCGCAAGTGGGTCTCGCGCCTGGTGGCTTCCAAGTACGACGATGCGACCGTGTATCTGGCCCAGCGCGGGCGCGAAGACGATGACTTTGCCCCGTACCTGTGGAAGTCCACGGACTACGGCAAGACCTGGAAGAGCATCGTCGGCAACATTCCTTCTGGATCCATCAATGTCATTCGCGAGGATCCAACTGTACGGAACCTCCTGTATGTCGGGAATGACTTTGGCGTCTACGTGTCAACCAACGGCGGTCAGAAGTGGAATGTTCTGGGCGGCAACCTGCCGACAAATGAAGTGGCGGACTTGCAGATTCAAACGCGCGATAACGTCATCGTCATCGCGACCTACGGCCGGGGCATGTGGGTGATGGACGCGCTGAAGGTTCGCGCCGTCAAGTAACGGCGCTGTCTGGGCGGATTTTCAGAACTCGTGTCCGCTCTTCCGCGCCGAAGGCGCCATGGAGTGCGGTGGCATGACGCCGCTTTGGGTATCCCGGAATCAAAAAGCGGCGTCATGCCGCCGCACTCCGAAAGCGGCCGGCGAGGAATGACTAGAGATCCTGGATCTGTTTTTATCGCCGGCCGCACATGACAGGACATTTGGATTAGCGAAAAGCCGGACAGCCGCGAATCAGGATGCGCCAGGAGTTCTGAATTCGTTTTTTCTATTCGCAGCGCAGTGCGGTCATGGGGTCGATTATTGTCGCACGGCGGGCGGGCACAAAGCATGCGAGCACGGCCGCGGCGACAAGCACTGCGGTCCCTACAAGAATAGTTGCGGGATCTTGTGCCCCGATCCCAAATAGAAAGGACGTCACCAGGCGCGTCAAGGCAAGTGCCGACGGGATGCCGATTGCCGCACCCGCCACAATCAGGA
>Ga0182021_10012136_pt1 | contig 10238 bp, 5 predicted proteins | sample 612E3MmetaG_FD_120493 | JGI IMG/M metagenome (GOLD analysis project Ga0182021, IMG submission 120493) | Permafrost microbial communities from Stordalen Mire, Sweden - 612E3M metaG (Illumina Assembly) | ecosystem: Environmental > Terrestrial > Soil > Wetlands > Permafrost | place: Sweden... | reverse complement strand
GACACTGGCCGGCAGCGAAGTCGCCTACAATACCGGCAACGTCGCCACGCACGGCCTGCGCAACGTGATGGCGTTCAACGAATCGTTTTTCATTATGATCTCGGCCTTGCCGGGCTTAATCGCGGCGCAACTCGAAGGACTTTATCTCGGCCGGCATTTCCAGGTGAAACGCCGCGTGATGCTGACCGCCATCGCGGTCGCGTTCTGCGTGGCGCTCGGCGTCGGGCTGGTTTCGTTTCTGGTGTTCTCGTACAGCTACGGCTCGCAGAACATCCAGCCGTTCATGCAACGTATGGCAAAACTGCCGATCTACAACACCTTTACCGGCGGCGATGTCGTTTACCAAGCCGGCACCGACATCCTCCGCACGCTGATGATACCGGTGGGCGCGGTGGTGATGGCGGTGCTGTTGTTCGTGCGGCGCCGGTATCCGCGCTTCCCGGTGGCGCCGGTAAGTTTCATGTTGATCTGTCTCGGCACATTCACCCTGCAACGCGCCGGCGAAGCTCACGACGACCTGCGCTGGATTCCGATCAACATCGTCTGGGGACCGGTCCTGATTGCGTTTCTGATCAAGAGTCTCGTCCTGCGCTACGGCGGGATGGATTTGTACGTGCGCAGCCGGCCCGCCGCGCTCGGTCTGATTTTTGGGCAATCGTTGATGATCGTCTTTTGGAACATCTATCACGCCGTCGCCGCGCCCGGCATGCCTTTGTTCGTCGGGGTGTTCCAATGAATTTCTGTTTCCTCTTGCTGGCCGCCGCGCAACTTCAGATTAACACGACGGTGCGCGACATCGAGTCGTTCGGGCCACGCTCCATCGGCCAGCCCGGCTACGTGCGCACCGGCGATTGGCTCGCCGAACGCATGTCGGCAATGGGGCTGAGCGTGGTCGGTTGGCAAACCGTTCTGGTGGACATGCCGGTCGATGTCGGCTCGAAGATTTCTTGGGACGGCGGGAGCGCGACCGTTCATCCGCTGTGGCCGAATCTGGTCGTGCCGCCCATCGTCCACGATCTTACCGGCCGCGTGATCTATACCGGCACGGGACAACTTACTGAGTTCGATGGTCAGGACGTGCGCGGCGCGATTGTGTTGATGGAGTACGCTTCGGAAAGCCGGTGGATGAATGCCGCTTCGCTCGGCGCCGGCGCGGTTGTGTTCTTGCCGGATACAAACGCGCCTTACGCGGAGAACCTCGCCAAGTGGAGTCGAGTCCCGATGCAATGCCCCCGGTTCTATTTGAACGATGCTGCCGTGGTGACTCAACTTCGCGCCGCCGGACGGGCCACACTGACCGGCGGGATGCGTTGGCAACGCGTCGAAGCGCGCAATCTGATTGCGTTGTTACCGGCGACCGAACCGGTCGCAAATGCCGAGACGCTTTTGATCAATGTGCCTTACGATGCCTCCTCGGTCGCGCCTTCGGCCGCGGTCGGTGGTCAGACGGCGGCGAATTTGGCGGCGACGCTGTCGGCGCTCGAGACGTTGAGCCGCGCGCCGCGGCAGCGCGATTTGCTGGTGTTGTTCGACGGCGCGCATTCAATGAACGGGGCGGGCACGCGTGCGTTTGCCAGTGTGTTGCGCGACCTGAACGTGAGCCGCGCACAATCCCGGCGCATGAAGCTGCAATTGCAGGGCGTCAAACCGTGGATGGACGCGCGCCGGCAAGTCCTTGACACGCGCGCGGGCCGGTTGAAGGCCGCGATGGAGTGGCTCACGAAACCCGGCAAGTTCGCATACCGCGATCCGGTCGCGGTGGAACGTTCGGCGTGGCTGCCGCAGAGCGATGCGTGGCGGTGGTTGCAGGAGGACCTGCGCGATCAAGTCAAGAGCGCGCAGATCGCCGCGTTGATGTCGAAAGGCAACGACCGGGAACGGGAGTATTACCGGGCCGTCACGGCGGAAGAGACACCGGAAGGAATCAAACGGGCGATGCTCGCGGCGCGAGTCGCCGGCGTCGAGGTGACACCGGAAAGTTTGGCCGAAGGCTACCGGGCGGAGTTGCGCGATGTGGAGCAGGAACGGCGCGCGCTGGAACAGGATTTCGCGTTGCGCGAGGCGTTGCGGCTGTTCAACGCCGAGCGTCACATCACCATTGATCTGTCGGCCGGCAGCTCCGTGTTGACGTTGACGCGCGAGCTTCGCATCGGCCGCAACTACCAAGCCGCGGCACAGGCGCAACACGAATGGATGTGGACGGTCGGGCCGATGGCCAGTCAGACGGCGGAACGGATCGTGGAACGCGCCAACCGGGAACGCGGCGAGCGCGCGTTTGATTTCGTGGACAGCGTCACGTTCAACGCCGCGCGCGTCCGGCAAGCGAGTCCTGCCGGCGCGTTTGACGTGGGCATTGACGCGGCGATGGCCGGGTTGTCGCCGTACCGGCTGTGCACGGCCAACGACCCGCGCAGCCGGTTGCTCGGTCCGGGCGACCGCGTGCCACGCGATGAGACGGAAATCCGCAACCTCAAGATTCAGTCGCAGACGGTGGCGCTGCTGTTGAGCGAACTGCTGCGCGATCCCGGCATCTTCCCGGCGGCGGACCAAATCCGCGCGCGGACCGTGGAGGTGGGCGGCAAGGTCGTGGTGAGCGACCCGCGCGCCGGGCCGTTCCCGCGATTGCCGGTCGAGGGCGCGACGGTGCTGATGGGATGGTCGGATGCCGTCGGCGATGTGTTTGCTGGAAGATTCGCACTGACTGATCGGCGCGGGGAATTCCGCATTGATGCCGTGCAAGGCGGCGCGGTGCCGGAGGCGGAAGGCGTGCTGCCGCTCGCGGCGTTTCGGGTGTCGGAGGAGACCGGCCTGCTGGAGTACGCGCCCGATACGGCGCGCAAAACCACGGCCTCGACGGACCTCGCGAGCGACGAAGCGTATCTGCGACTGGTGTGTTTCAAGGGAAGCGCGCTGCAGTTGTATGGTCTCGCTGATCCGATGCTGCTGGCAGCGCCCAACAGCGTTCAATTGCTCGCCGGCAAGGGCGGCAGTTTGGAGAACTGGTATCTGTCTTCGCCGGACGCGGACGCGGTGGTCGGAGTCGTGCCGGCGGAGAGCCGGGTGAAAGTGCTCACGTCCATTAACGGTTATGGTCACCGGCTGTTTTTGCTCGGCGACCAGCGAACGGACTTTGCCGGGAACGGTTATCTCGTCGGTCGCGGGACAAATTTTGTCGGCACGACCATGGCCGCGGCGCGGGATCTGGCCGGGTTGAACGCGGCGCGGTTGGCGAAGTTGGAGAGCAAAGGGGTGCGCAGCCGGGTGGTGTCGCGGTTGTGCCGGCAAGCCAACGAGCAACTCGCGGCGATGGAGATTGCGGTGAAGTCGAATCAGTGGTCGACGGCGGAGTATCTGGCTCGCGACGCGTGGGGCCGGGAGTTGCGGGCCTATCCGCGGATTTTGGAGATGGCGAATCAGGCGGTGCTGGCGGCGGTCATGCTGCTGGCGTTTCTGGCCGTGTGGGCCGTGTTTTTGGAGCGCATCATCGTGCAGTCGGGAAGCATTTACGGGCGGATCGGCGGCACGCTGGCGTTCTTTGGCGCGGGGTTGGTGGTGCTCTATTTCCTGCATCCGGCATTTCAAATCAGCTCGACGCCGATCATCATTCTCGTGGCGTATGTGCTCGAAGTGCTGGCGCTGCTGGCCTTCAGCGTGGTGGCCGGTAAGTACGCGGCGGTGATGAAGGAGTGGCGGGAACGGACAGGCGGCATTCATGCGTCCGATATTTCGCGGGCCGGCGCGCTGGCGGTGGCGTTCAGCCTCGGGCTGACGAATCTAGCGAAACGGCCACTGCGCACGGCGCTCATGATCGTGACCGTCTCCTTGTTGGCGTTCTCGGTGATGACGTTCACCAGTGTCGAAACGACATTGGATACGCGCTTCGTGCCGATCACGATGAAGTCTCCGCCGGTGACGGACAACCTGTTGCTTCGACTCTACAAGTGGGCGCCGGTCCCGTGGACGATGGCGGACAGTTTCGAGTCGGACCTCGGGCCGGGAAGTTCGTCGGTGCGCCGCAGCATCAAGGTCAATGTCCGGCGACCGTGGGAGATCGGGCTGGGCATGAACCGATTTGTGTTCACGCACGGCGACGCGAGTTTTACGGCCGAAGCGTTGCAGGGATTCATGCCGGGCGAAAACGCGTTCAGCCGGCTACCGGAGTGCGTGAACGGCCGGTGGTTTTCCGGAGAAAAAGACGAAGTGATCTTGCCGGCAGCAGTTGCGAAGTCGCTCGGCGCGAAAGTCGGGGATGTCATCCAATACGGCAATGCCTCGCTGCGCGTCGTCGGGATTTTGGACACGGCGAGGGCGGACGCGGTGCGCGATTGCTCAGGCGAGGCGCTGGCACCGGTGGATTTCTACACCTCGGGCTTGATCCTGAACGCAACCGACACGGACTTGCGCAACGCGGTCGGCAATGAGACCGGCGTGAGATTCATGAGCTTCGATCGGATTGTGCTGTTGCCACACGCGTTTGTGATGGATTTGGGAGGCGACATCTACGGCGTGGCCGCCAAGCTTGGCTTGAAAAGTGGAACGGGCGTCTCGCCCGTTCGACAGGGCGACAGGAACGGGCGAGACGCCCGTTCTACAATCGCCGCCATCGAAAATCTGATGAGTCGCATCGAGGTCAATCTCTTCGCGTCGGTTGACGGGAAGTCGTATCTGGTTCAGACGGCCCGGTCGCAATCGGTGCAGGGCGCGTGGAAACTCATCATGCCGGTTTTGCTGGTGGTGCTGATCATGGTCAACGCGATGCTGGGCACGGTGGAAGAACGTCAGGAGGAAATCCTGATGCTCGGCGCGGTCGGCCTTGCGCCGCGACACGTGAGCATTCTCTTTTTGGCCGAGGCGTGTGTGTACGGCGTGTTGGGGGTGGTGTTCGGCGTCCTGCTCGGGCTGGGAGTCGGGTGGTTGACACGCGGCTGGTCGTCGGGCGTGGACGTGAATTACGCTTCGGTCTCGACGATGCTCATGGGGATGCTGGTCATGGTCGTGGTGGTGCTGGCGACATGGATTCCGGCGGCGCGCGCGGCCCGACTGGCAACGCCTTCCGGTGCCGCGAAGTGGGAGTTGCCGGCCAGCGCCGATGGACGCGTGGCGCTCACGCTGCCGTTCAACGTGACGCGAGAGAATGGACTCGGCGTGTTCGCCTTCCTGCACGAGTACCTCAACGGCCACCGCGAATCAACCAGCCCGGATTTTCGCTGCACGGCGTTGACGGCCGGCATCGTGCCGGTGGGCACGGAGTCAACGGCCGTGGAAATCGGCGGCCAAGTCTGGCCGGCGCCGTACGACCGGCAGGTCTCGCAGCAAGCAACCGTCCGGCTGTCTCCAGTGGCCGGCACGAATCTGTTCCGGGTGGAAGTGGGCTGCGAGCGTCTGACCGGCGAACTCGATGCGTGGAATCGCGGGGTGTTCGAGTTTCTCGATCTGGTCCGCCGGCAATTCCTGATTTACCGGACGCTGCCCGACGAACACAAACGCCGGTATGTCGCAGGCGCGTTCAAATTGCTGGAGTAAACGAGGACGAGTTATGGCTGACGAAAACAAAAGCATGAGCGAGCAACTGGGGATCGATGACGTGCTCGTGCCGCCGAGCGCGGAATGGGCGGCCGCGCCGTTCGCGAGCGGTTTCTCGTTGCGCACGGTCATCGGCGCGTTCTTCATCGGGTTCGTGATGCTGCCGGGGTTGATCTACATGGGCCTCGTCGTCGGCACGAACATCGGCGGCGGCGCGCAGTGGGTCACGGTGCTGTTGTTTCTGGAATTGGCCCGGCGCAGCTACCAGAAAGTTTCCCGGCAAGAATTGATGATTATCAATCACATGGCGTCCACGCTGACCGGCATGGCGGGCGGCATCATGTTGAGCGGCGGCGTGTTTGCCAGTCTCATCTGGCAGCAGTATCTGAAACAGTCGGAAGCCTTCCGCAGCTTCAACCTGACCAACCAGATGCCGCACTGGTTTTCTCCGCCGGTGGCGGTGCTGCAAGATCGTACTTTCTTCATGCAAGCCTGGGTGCCGGCGATTGCGGTGGCGGTGCTGGGCATGATCCTGTATCGCGTGCAGTTCTTCGGCTTGGGCTATCTTGTGTTCCGGGTGACGTCGGATGTCGAGCGGCTGCCGTTCCCGATGGCACGCGTCGGTGCGGAAGGGACCACGGCCTTGGCAGAAGCCGGCGAGGACCGGAAGGAGTCGTGGCGCTGGTCGGTGTTCTCCACGATGGCCATCGCCGGCGCGGTTTGGGGCGCGATTTACATGGGCATCCCGTCGCTGTCGTCCGTTCTGTTCGGAGTGCGGACGAGCCTGATTCCGATTCCGTTTTTGGACCTGACGAAGTACACGGAATCATTCATGCCGTCGGCGGCGATGGCGGTCGGGTTCGATTTGGGGCTGGTGTTGGTGGCCTTCGTGATTCCGTGGCGGGTGATCGTCGGTGGGGCGGTGACGTGCCTGCTGTGTCAGGTGATTCTCCCGCCGTTCCTCTACCGGGCCGGCATTCACCGGCAATGGCAACCGGGATTCGGGGCGCTCGATACGCAGATTGCCAACGGCCTCGATCTCTGGATGTCTGTCGGCATCGGTGGCGCAATCTCGATTGCCGTGACCGGGATTTGGCTGGCGGTGAAAGGTTCGCGGAAATCAAGCCGGTCGGGCGGAGGCGGCTACGATTGGAAAGCCTTGATCCGACCGCCCGCCGGTCGCGGCGATTTTCCATTGGCGGTCGCGGTGTTTCTGTTCCTGCTTGCCGGGGCGGGATTCGTGATGCTGGTGCATGGGATTGTGAATCTGGGCTGGCTGGGCGGTTTGCCGAAGCCGCGCTCGGAATGGTTTCCGTTGTGGGTGCTCTGGTTCTTCGCCTTGCTCTGGACGCCGGTGAACAGTTACATCAACGCCAAACTGGCCGGCATCGGCGGCCAGACGGTGTCGATCCCGTTCGTGCGCGAGGGGTCGTTCGTTCTGAGTGGTTATCGGCATCCCGATATCTGGATGGCGCCCATTCCGCTCCACGACTTCAGCTATGCCGCGACTCTGTACAAACAATTGGAACTGACGCGCGTGAAGTTCTCGTCGCTGGTAAAAGTCGAGATCGTATCACTGATCGTGTTGACGATTGCCGGGCTATTTTACTGGAGTTACATCTGGCGGCTGGGGCCGGTGCCGTCGGATGATTATCCGTTTGCGCGCGAGATGTGGCCGTTCATGGCGAAGAACGCGGCGCTGTGGACGAGCGCGCTCGGCGAAGGCAACAACCAAGTGCTCTCGGCGATCCGGCCCGGCATCGTGTTCGGCTCGGCCGGTATTTTCATGGCGCTGTTCGCGGTCTTGAGCGGGGCCGGGATTCCGTTGGCGTACTATTTCGGCGCGGTGGGTGGCGTCGGACAATTCCCCTACATCGCCGTGACTTTATTGGCGGGATTATTCTTGCGGTTTGCGGTGGCGCGCCGGCTGGGGGCGGACAAACTCCGTCGCTATGCGCCGGTCATGATGACCGGTTTCGCCGCCGGATTCGGTATCGCGGGGTTGTTGGTGGTGGGGATCGTCTTGTTGAAATCGGCGATCACAGCGTTGGTGTATTGATGAACGAATCCCCTTTCACAGCACCCGCCGGCAAGACGCAGTTGTCGTTTGGCAAGATCGTGCGCATGAGCGTGGCCAGCCTGCGACTGCACTTGGTCTCATCGTTCCTCCAGTGCCTGACCATCGCCGCGACCGCGGCGTTCCTCGTGTTCGTTGCCGGAGAGATCATCGCGGTCCGGCTGACGCGGCACCTCCCGACGGCGGAAGCCGACCCGGCCGGCAAGATCAGCCAACTGCTCTGGATTCTGGCAGTGTCGTTGCTGGTCTGCGTCATCAGCAACGTCATCGGGATGTTGTTGAGCGTGACCAAACGCTTTCGCGAAATCGGCACGATGAAATGCCTCGGTGCGTTCGACCGCTCGATTCTGGCGTTGTTCTTGGTCGAGGCAACGATCCTCGGCGGAACTGGCGCGCTGGCGGGCGCACTGACCGGGCTAGTCGTCTCGCTGGCGTCGGTGTTGACCACGCATGGGACGGCGGCGTTCAGCGGCGCTCTGGCCGGTCAACTCGGGCTGGCCGCGCTTGGCTCATTTCTTCTGGTCACCGTGTTGAGTTTTCTAGGCGCCGCCTACCCGGCATGGACGGCCAGCCGGATGTTGCCGATTGAGGCGATGAGGACTGTATGAAGAAATCCGACTGGCTCGCCCCAACCTCCGCCACCATCGAACACACCATCCGGTGTGTCGGCGTGCAGCGGCATTACCGGCGGGGCGACGAAGTCGTGCGCGCGCTGGACGGTGTGGACCTCGTCGTCGGCAAGGGTGAATTCGTCAGCATCATGGGACCGTCCGGCAGCGGCAAGAGCACGCTGTTCAACTGCATCGGCGCTTTGGATCAGCCCACGGAAGGATCAGTCTTTGTCGATGAAGTCGACATCGCTGAATTAGACAGCCAGGAGATGGCGTGGCTGCGGTGCCGCAAGATCGGCTATATTTTTCAATCGTACAACATCGTGCAGGTCATGACGACCGTGGAGAATGTCATCCTGCCGATGATCTTCGGCGGCGTTGGCGGGGATGAATCGCTGCGCAAAGCGGTCTCGATTCTGGGGCGGGTTGGGTTGGGTGACCGGCTGGAACATCGCGCGCTGGAATTGTCGGGAGGTCAACGGCAGCGTGTGGCCATCGCTCGCGCGTTCGCCAACAGCCCGGCCATCATCCTCGCCGACGAGCCGACTGCCAATCTCGATCTCAAATCCGGCAACGAGATCGTGGACTTGCTCATTCGTCTGAACCGGGAAGAGCACGTGACCGTCATTGTGGCCACGCACGATTTCAAGGTGCTGAAGGCATCCGACCGCGTCATCTGGCTGCGGGATGGCCGCATTGATCGCATTCAGAAGCGCGCGGAACTCGAAATTGAAGAATCGGAGTTGCACACGTGAGCGAGGCGATCATCTCCGTTCGCGACGCCACGCGCGTGTATCCCATGCGCGGCGGCGAGGTGTACGCGTTGCGGGGCGTGTCGTTGGACATCGCGCCGGGCGAATACGTTTCCATCATGGGACCGGCCGGTTCCGGCAAGACGACGCTGTTCAACATGATTGGCGGTTTGGATCGCCCGTCGTCCGGCACGATCGAAGTGGCCGGCGTACGGTTGGAGACGCTCGACAGCCGGTCGCTGGCGTGGTTCCGGTGTTGCCGGGTCGGCTACGTTTTTCAGACGTTCAACCTGATCCCCACGCTCACCGCGCTGGAGAACGTCATGCTGCCTTGCACATTCGCGATGCAGGATGCGGAGACGGCGCGGCAAAGGGCCACCGCCGCGCTCGAAGCCGTCGAACTGGGTCACCGGCTGGATCACCGGCCCGACGAACTTTCCGGCGGCCAGATGCAGCGCGTGGCCATCGCTCGCGGACTGGTCAACCACCCGGCCATCATCCTGGCCGACGAACCCACCGGTAATCTCGACCTCAAGACCGGTGCGGCCATTGTCGAATTGTTGCACAAGCTTTGCCGGGAAAACGGCGTGACGGTCGTCACCGTCACGCACGACCACAAGATGCTGTCGGTAAGCGACCGGATCGTCTGGTTCGCGGACGGTCACGTTGACCGCATCCAATCACGTGAAGAAGTGGAAGTCAAACTGGGTCATCTAAAAGCCAACTAACAAAGGAAACCATGAACGAAATCATCATCAAAACAGATCAGCCGCAAGGCATCATCAACCGCAATATCTATGGACACTTCGCTGAACATCTCGGCCGGTGCATCTACGAAGGCATCTGGGTCGGACCGGATTCGCCCATCCCGAACACGCGCGGCATCCGCAACGATGTCGTCGCGGCGCTCAAAAAACTCAAAATACCGGTCTTGCGCTGGCCGGGCGGATGTTTTGCCGACGAGTATCATTGGAAGGACGGTATCGGGCCGCGCGAGAAGCGACCGAGCATGATCAACACGCATTGGGGTGGCACGGTCGAGAACAACCACTTCGGCACGCACGAGTTCCTCGACTTGTGCGAGCAGCTCGGCTGCGAACCTTATATCTGCGGCAATGTCGGCAGCGGCAGCGTGCAGGAAATGATGGAGTGGGTCGAATACATGACATCCGACGCCAGTTCGCCGATGGCCAATCTGCGCCGCCAAAACGGCCGCCAGCAGCCCTGGAAAGTCCATTTCTTCGCCGTGGGCAACGAAAGCTGGGGTTGCGGCGG